>ERZ1106919.2430-NODE-2430-length-10358-cov-2.981073_pt1 | contig 10358 bp, 16 predicted proteins | sample MGYA00403654_ERZ1106919 | MGnify/ENA primary metagenome ERZ1106919 (study PRJEB35170, sample SAMEA104062450) | human gut metagenome | biome: human gut; feature: human-associated habitat; material: faeces | place: Denmark | collected 2012-10-08 ... | reverse complement strand
CCCGGTACGACAGCAGCCGATGTGTTGTGGATAATAGGGGCATTTCCGGAAGAAATTGCCGCACTACGAAAATATTCCGCTCATGTCGAGAAGTTACGCCAGAATATCAAAGCCCCGGCTGTGCCGAAGGTATTACCTAAAGCTGAACGAGATAAGACAATCGTGGATATGTATATCAACGGGCATTCTTTCGATGACATTTGGGTTGCAAGCGGTTTTAGCAGCAAAAGTTCTATTTGGCGCATACTCAATAAATATGGCGTAAAACTTGATCGTGGCCAAACCAGCGGTCCGCGTGTCAAACAGAACCCGAAAGAGGACGGAACAAATGAAGGTGGCTCCTGATGGAATTTTCAGATAATCAGGATCGTATATTTGTTTTTCGGTTATTATTTTGTATTTTTATTATTGTTAAAGCTATAAAAGTAAGATTTATGGGAGATATTATAATTGTATTGCTGGTATTCTGGGTTGTCGGCAAGCTCTTGAAGGGCGTGTTTGGCGGTTTCAGTAAAAGCAGCTTCAAAGATGATAAATAGGCCAGCCAAGGGATGGGATAAATACGGTCAAAAAAGACTGGTTCAAGAGGCGTGAAATTGTAAAAAGGAAGTGGAATGGAATAAATATAAACGGAGCTTCCGGCAACAGGAATCCAGGATATATCGGTTGAGATATACCCTGAATACATGTCGGATATTGTCTGTCCGGAGATGTTTAGGCTTTCCACCTATACCCCTCGTTTGTCAGTTCCAAGTATTCCTCTAATCCCGGTTTTACGAAAAAGACAATTTCAAAGGCTTCGTTACTTCCGTTATCGGGGAATGTCATGTCGGTTTCTCCATTTCGGATAGTCCCTTTGCCCACGTTGGAACCAAGGTCTTCATCCGCATAGGCATATTGAAACTCGACGTCCGGAAATATTTCGGAGAGTGTTTGGATAAGCAGCGGCACACCTTCCCAAGCCGTATCAAACCAAAGCACGTTCGGTTCTTCAAAATTCTGATTAAAGGCATTCCATTTTGTACCCCAGTTGGCAATAGACCATTCATACCAAGTAGGATAACCGTATTTTCCCCAGTTTCTCAGATATGTCATTCCAAGTTGTAATGCTTCTTCCCTGACTTTTTCCTCCTGAATTTCCATCCATTGAATGACTTTCAGGTCGTCCTGTGAATTGAACGGTTTACGTTGCTGTGCTATGATATACTGCATACCAAATTCCCCAGAAGTGGACGCTTCTATCAGTAAGTCCTTTGGCATAGGGATAATGTTGTTGAAGTCAATATAGCAAGGCGTACTGTCTTCATCAGTTTTTCCTTTTAAGAAATCCATCACATTTTGTACTGTTTCTCTGTCTGCGTTTATTTCTAAACGGTTTGTTACATAATTAGGCATGATTTTAATGTTTAAAGAATTGGTTAGTATTAACTTTTATTTCCCATATTGTCGGTTCTTTACTGATTGAACCGTTTTGGGATTTATGGATGCGGTAAACGGATGTCGATACAGCTTCATACGGCAACTTTTCTTGCCAAATTATTCTTGCCCAGGAAGGAAGAATTTTGTAAGAAATACACTTCAAGTAGCAGGATCAAGCGCGATAGCCGACCTTTGCATCTGATAAAACCAAACCGGTGATAGGATGAAGAATAGATGGGAGATAAAATGAAAAATAATTAATATAAAAGAAGAATGCTATTCCTTTTGCAGAAATATAAAAAAGGAATAGAATGATATAATTATAAAAGAGGGATTATTATTACCCTCTCAATTATAAGAGGGTATGTTCTCAAACTCCGCCCCTTATTTGTAATACTGTAATACCGCAACACCTCCGTTAAAGGTCATTACGGTATTTTTTTTGAATTATTCTTGTGTTACTTCCATAGCATTGCTGTATTCTTTGATTTGCTCCATTGTCAGCCATTCGGGTTTTTCGTTTTCTCGGAAGCTGTCGTGAATTTTCGTCATGTATTCAATTTGTGTCTTTTCAGAACCAGCCCACAAACGACGAGAACTTTTGTTTCCAAAGCCAAGATAATATTCACAGTCGGCTTGCAAACGCCCCAATAACATATACCTGAATTTTAAATCGTGCTGTAATACTTCTTCTATTGTCATACTCGTTTTCGTTTTTAATTAAGTTTTTTATTTTCCCTTTTTTCAAGTCTTTCGACTTTGCCGGAAGGGTTGTTTTTCATGTGCGTCCCAAACGACGAAGCAGGAACGCAGTGCAAGGAATCGGAAATGAAATTTTATGAATACCGAAATCTATGATTTAGGAAGATTACGTCAAATTTCATTTCGGATAGCGTAGCGATACTTGGATAGCGTTCGTTCGCCGTAATTTTGCACACGAAAACAAGACCGGGCGAAAGTCTGGATAACGACAGGAAACATCAACATTCATTACATAAGGGCTGTAAAAGAGAAGCAGGCAGTTACGCTGCTATAAAAGGGAAACAAGGAAATTAAAAAAGTGGGCACGGAGCAATCTGTAAAAAAGGGGGATGCCACCTGTCTTCGGGCAAAAGAAGATACCATACCGATAGGATTTAACCGATACGGTATCTCTTTGGTAGTCATCAGTACCATACTTTCAGAAAACCATTTAAAAACATTCGATATTCGCCTCTTGGAAAATCTGCGGGGCGTGCTGATAAAGCAAAGGAAGATTCAATACCGCCATTGGATATTCCACAAATCCGCTTCTACGCTTGTAACCTGAATAGGTCGCTAAATTATTTGTCTCCAGAAACTCCATTGCATCCGGATAATGATTCACATCAATAAATGTACGGTCTGGCAAATCGAGTGCATCCATGCTCTCCAAATTGACGGATAGCACGATATACTCTGTTTCATCTTCCACACTTTGCAAAGTAAGTGCTAACCAGCCATTGCCATAAAATTGAGGCATGAGATAAAAGCGTTCTCCACGAAACTCGTATTCTTTCCGCGTTAGGGAGCTGTCCGGCTCTACCAAGCGAAAATCATCCTCTCCAGAAACAAATTCTGTTGATGGGTCGCTGACATCCACATACGTTCCATTTACATTGTGACACAAATACTCTGCATTTTCTGAACGAACAATCACAAATTGAATTTCCATACTTTTAAAATTTAGCTATTAAACATCATGTTCTTTTTTTCCCTTTTTTCGGAAGCCTTTAGGCTTCTCCAGTCGGGATTTGATTTTTACGTGCATTCAAGATTGCCTTTAAGGAAAAGCAGGCAAGGAATTTGGACAGAATTTTTACAGTTGCGGTATGGAGCGTATACGACATTTGAGCGATTGAAAATCGGGAAAGCTACTGAAAAATTGTGTTCAAATAGCGTAGCGGTACTTGAATGTTTTTCCGTGGCAATACCTTTGCACAGGAAAAAACAAGTCCTGACTGGTAGCAGCCTGAAACGAAATAATTTCGTTTTATACAAGGGTAAAACGGAGTGATAAAAAAGGGAATGACCACAAAGAGCAGCCGACAAAAGCCGGCTTTCTTTTGTTCCTGTGGGAGGAGCTGGGACATTTAATCCGTTACATCATAATAATAGCTTAGCTCGTCATCTTTCAGATACTCCATTGCATATTGACTGGCTTGTGCCCAAAGGGTATTATACAATGTCGCAATTTCCGGCCTTGTTTCATAATACTGCCATATCTTATGGTTAAGCACTAAAACCAGTTCCGTGAGATACTTGTAGTTCTCTTTCCACTCCTCAAAAGCACGGTTGAAGTGTCCTGTATCGCCGAAAGACCAAATCGGTCAGCAATGGAAAAATCATTCCAAAAGGTTGTTTGCAATTCATAACCGTTCTCTAACATAAATTCTCTGAATGTCATAATGCCTCAAATTTTAAGATTAATATTTTATTTATTTCCCTTCGATACTTCCTGTACCGAAAGGTTGATTATTTTTCTGCCCACGGGATTGGCGGCCAGAACGGGCAAGGAGGATGCGGAAAATACACTCTTCGATATTTCGGAGAGGAAGATTTTACAGCAGCAAGTGTCAGCGGTCCTTGACAGGACGGACAGCCGGCAATCGAATTTTGCAGGGAAATAACCAGGCTTGCGGGATAGAAATATAGGGGGTAGCTGGATGGGGCTATAAAGGAGGGCCGGAGTCTAAAAAAGGAAACTGGCGCAAGCGGCCACCTACAACAGTTGGGCGGGAACATTCATAAATGTGTAAAAAGGAATAGTTTCCCACCACATTTTATGCAGAATATATACGGCATAAAACACAAGTGCCGTAACAGCCTCTTGAGAAAGCGTTACGGCATTTGTTTAAGTACAGGTTACAGGCTATTTTACCTGAACGAGGTTGTCCTGTAGAGTTTTCCAGCCATACACTGCGGCCACATAGGGGTGGAGGGAACGTGTAACTTGGCGAAAACCATTCTCGTCAATTTCATAGTTGTAGATTTTTGCGGCAATCCGTTCTGCGTCGTCACGATTTTCAGCGACACGGTACAAAACATAATTCGTGCCATCATGGTGCGACATACGGCCTCGTATATCGTAGCCGTCACCGTACCACTCTGCATCATACTGTGTAGATTGTAATATCCCGGCAATGTTGTCACCCAAAATTTGATAGCCTTGTTTGCGTCCGTTCCACAATCCTAAATCTCCAAATGCAATAATGACTCCATTGACATCCTTGTTTAGGTTCTGCCGCTCATCCCCCAATTCATTATACACTTCGTCCGACCACTCTTCATCGCTGACCTTGTAGGCATCATCGTCCAGTTCTTCTCGCTTGAAATTTTGATAATACTCTCTTGCTGTTTCATCCAATAGAGCATCACTTGACCAAATTATTTGTTTCATACATTCTAATTTTTTATTTTCCCTTCCCTTCAGAGGCTTTTACCTCGTCCGGTGGGATTTGATTTTACGTGCAAACCACAAGGCGGAAGAAGGGAACAATGCAAGGAGGAAGCGGAATCCGAAGGATTTCATTTGAACGGCATTGACTGCAAATGAAACGCGCCTTGCAGGTTCACGTCCGACTTAACTTCGCACTGTAAAATTAATGGACGGCGGACGTAACCTCACTTTTGGGAAGAAATATGGTTATAAGAGGGACTGGAAAGCTGCTCAGAGGTATGGAATTGAGAGAGTCTTCTTTTTTCTATTGAAAATCGTAATCTGCCTGTTCATCAAGTGGAGCTAAGTATAACAGTATTACCGGGTGAAGATTTCATTTGGAGCTTGGCATCGCAACAGTCACTTATAAAAGTATGATGCGTATTAATCCGGTCATGAGCAAAACAAAAGCGACCAAAAGATCGCTTTGTTCATGATAAGGCAAGAATTATTTTTTGCCTTTTTTCACGGGCTTTACCGGCTTTTCAGGAACATCCTCCTTTTCGATAGGAGGATAAAACTTGACAGCCACCATAACAACACGATTGTGCTTCACACCGACCTTGTCGGTCCACTCTTCAGGCTTAAAGTAGCCTTCAATGGTGAGCATCGTACCTTTGGTCAGTTGGTCGAATGACCCAGTATTCTCGTTTTTACGCCAAGCCTCAATATTCATAAAGGCTGAAATGCGGTTGGTTTCCTCGGCATTCCTTTCCTGACGGCTTACGGCCAATGGGAAACGTGCGACACTGCTGTTGGTGAACTCTCGGATTTCAGCGTCTTTACCTAAGAATCCGGTTACTGTGAAATTGTTTTCAATCTTTTTCATGTTGAATTGCTTTTAGAAGTTATTAAATCAATTTTTACACTGCCTAAAAAGTAGATGTCGTTTAAGGGATGCACCAAGGATAGCGCGTCAATACGCTTTATTTTTAGCCACAGGTAAAATCGAAGGCTCGATAAAGGAAGATTGAAGCGGCTACGCCATTGGTCAAGACAACCATGTCGTTCCCGTCGGCATACTATCTTTGCAGAGGAAAAATGATGATTGCTTCGATAAAAAGCGATTATGGAAAATGGGAAACAAGTAAACCGGTAATGATAAGGAAAAAGAGCAAATCCAAATGTCGGCACAAAGGCGAGACATCCGTCCGAAAGTCAGTGAAGAATAGCAAAGCCAAAGCGAGACATGCCTGGCTTGAATTGAGACTGTAACAAACAGAATACCATCCAATCAGAAAAAAGGCCACTGCATAAGGAATGTGTCAGCCAAGAGTGGACAGAAGCGTAGGTAGCCCATCCTTGGAGGATAGTGATATCCGCATCGAAAAAAAATGGAACTGGAAGGAAAAACGGCAGGAAGAACCAGACTTTTCACAAAGTGGTTTCCAATTCGCTTTGTGCGAATGGCTGGTTTCTACAAAAGGGAGTGGCGCAGCCAAAAGAAAAAGTTATAAAAGGAAAATGGAAGTAAGGCTGAAATGGGTGATTCCATTCCAGCCAGTCGATGATATTTGTCCAAGGTGTCATTGAAATTCAACCATCATAATACGATGCTCGAATATTTTGGTTTTGTCGCTGGGACGTCGCTGGCAAACCCAAAGGTGTCGTGCACCGTAACCGTATGTGAAATATTCATCAAGTGGAGTTTTTTTCTCCAACTGTCTCATGCTTTCACGCAATTCCGCCTCATTGCCAGAAAAAAGAATCGTGTTAATGATTCGGAAATAAAGTTCAGTTACCTCGTCACAATAGGGGCAAAAGCTGTGTTCAATTGTTACTTTCATGCTTCTTTTGATTTTTATTGTACTTCGATTATATCTTCAATTCGACCATATAGGACAGAACGTAGTGCGGTTTTGTCAATGGTATAATATTCGGCAATATGTCCGTGTTGTTTCACGAAATACCGTTTGAGAACATCGGAGAAGTCAAAACGGTAGCCCATTAAAGCGATACCTCTTTTGAAATGGCAGCACTCTTTCACATTGCGGGTGAGCCAGTTCTTTTCTTCCCGACTCAACTTGTCGCCATTATCAAGACGTTCCCGTAATTTGTAAACCTTGCTATCTTTCAGTTTTTCCAATTCGGGCACATCCCATTGGACGAATTTCATTGCTATCTGTGTCATGGTTTCTATGTTGTAAAATTGTAAAAATTACTTCATCACAGTATTTAATACTCTCTCTTTGCCACAGATGAAACGAACAGTGATTTTGTTGTCGAAATCACCGACAATCGTTCCATCCGTGTGTCTCTTATAGAATAAGCAAAGTGTAGGATAGACCATAATTTTACTTTATCTTCTTCTACTCATTCAGTTACTAATTTGACCTTCCATTCTCCCTGAGAGAATATTCTAAAGCTCACGTACTCGTCTTCAAATTCATAGGTTAGAATCTTGATATAGACTTTATCTTTGTCCTCCAACGATTCTACCAATTTTTTGATTTCTTCTTCTGGATACACCCAACGAGAGGAAAATTATGCATCTACACTATCACCATATCGATTGGTAAATTCGCTGAAAGTGTCATCCAAGAAAGCCTCTATTTTGTCGAGGTCTGTTTTATTTTCCGTTCTTGCGTGGAAAATGTTGGTTGCATAATTTGCCATAAATACCAAGTTTTAAGTTTGTTACTTTCCCTCCTGTAGCATTTCACTTACTTTCGGGCTTGATTGAAATTATGTCGCTTCAACAGGTGGCATGGCTATGTATGCAGGGTTTCACTACAAAATACTACCTCTGCGAAGCGGAGCGTGGAGATTTTGTAGTGAACCTTCAGGTTACAACCTTGCATACAATAAAGACATGGCAAATACCTTTGCGACACAATTCCCATCGGGCAGACCGAAAGTTGATATGCGAGCATGTGGGAGTTTGCTCGGTACGGATGTGTGTAAAAGGTAGCTATGAAGTAAAAGAGTATCGCAGCGAAAAGAGAAAAGAGGCAAGAGCTTATCTTCTCTTTTGGCTGTATGGGTAGAATGGGAAAATCACAAAAAGTAACATGAAAATCCAGTTTGGTTTAGTTTGTTAGCCTTATATATGCTAAACTAAATTAAACTAAATATAGGCAGGCATTTTTGGCTGCCTGTACAAAAAAGATTATCTTTGCTACAAGCAATACAACTTCAAGAGATAATAATTTGTATTCTCTTTATGAGCTGCAAATAATTTGTTAGTTAAAGTTAGGAGCAAATTCTTCGAATGATGAGAGCAGATAAAATTGCTCGGAATGCACTCTGAAAGCAAACAAACGAAAAGAAAGAAACAGAGTGCAAATAGAAAAATGAGAAATCACTTTAATTCCTATTTTTGTTCCTTATTTGTTTCTTCATTAAAATCACCTTTCTTATAACATATTGATTATAAAATATTTAAGTGTATATTTTAAAGAAGGTTAAGAATATTACCAATTATCAATTTACGAAGTGTATAACATAAAGTCAAGACAAGCAGAAGAATTCATCAATCATCAGGAGATATTGGATACATTGGAGTATGCGCAGGCAAACCGCAACAACCGTCCGCTCATCGAAAGTTTGATTGACAAGGCTGCTTTGTGCCAGGGGCTTTCCCATCGGGAGGCGGCCCTACTGCTGGAATGTGACGAGCCGGAACTGGTGCAGCGCATCCGGGCGGAGGGACATCAGATCGGCAACCACACCTATGACCATGCGCCGCTGGACCGCCTGTCCTGCGGTGAGGCCATGGCGGACCTGAGCCGCTGCGACGGCGTTTTGCAGGAGCTGGCAGGGGAGGGGACCTACTGGGTCCGGCCGCCCTACGGCTTCATCACCGAGGAGGAGCTGGCGGCATGGAGCACGCCCATGCTGTACTGGTCTGTGGATACCTGCGACTGGGAGTGTCGGGATGTACAGAAGGTGTTCGCCGCCATCTGTCAGGCGAGGGACGGGGATGTGATCCTGCTGCACGACTGCTACGGAACCAGCGTGGAGGCGGCCTTGCAGGCCATCGACTGTTTGTCGGAGCAGGGGGGGGAATTCGTCACCGTGGAGGAGCTGTTTGCTCTCCGGGGGCAGACTGCCGAGGCCGGGCATCTGTACCGACGACCCGAGTGAGAAAAATGGGCAAAAGAAGGTCCCCGAAGCAATGCTTCGGGGACCTTCTTTCAACCAATAGATCTTACAGACCGGCGGCGACCATGCAGTTCAGCACCAGCGTCAGGATAACGAAGATGGCACCCACCCACTTGGTGGCCTTAGCCAGCTTGGCATCCACGGAGCGGGCCTTGCTGCGGCTCATGTAGGAATCAGCGATGCCGCCGATGGCACCGGACAGACCCTGGCTCTTACCGGACTGGAACAGAACGATGAGGATCAGCACCAAAGCAGACAGCAGCTGCAGAATCGTAACAGCAATTTTCATAATCTTTCCCTCCAACAAAATAAAGCCCGAAGAGGCTATTCTTCATAGTACAACCCATCATACCATATCGTCCACGGAATTTCAAGGGGAAACTCCCTTTTTGCCTGAAAAAATTCGGGAAAATTCATCGAACATCTGTTGCAAACGGAGAGAATATATGGTATACTATGAAAAACCTTATGTAAACGAAGGAGACGGCGCACATGGTACAGCTCACGAAGATGCAGCAGCGGATCTATGACTATATCGCCCAGACCATCCGGACGCAGGGCTATCCCCCCTCCGTGCGGGAAATTGGGGACGCCGTGGGGCTGAAATCCCCCTCCACCGTCCATTTTCACCTGAAGCACATGGAGGAGCTGGGGGTCATCGGCAAGGGGGCCGGCAAGGGCCGGGCGCTGACCCTGACGGAGCCGCTGCCGGAGGAGAACCAGATCCCCATTGTGGGGACGGTGGCCGCAGGTACCCCCATTCTGGCGGAGGAGTGCATCGAGGACTACCTGACCTTCGACGCCGGCGGCGACAGCAGCCAGTATTTTGCCCTTCGGGTTCGGGGGGAGTCCATGCTCAACGCAGGCATTCTGCCGGACGATCTGGTGGTGGTGCGCCAGCAGCAGACCGCTAACAACGGCGAGATCGTGGTGGCCCTGCTGGGGGACGAGGCCACGGTGAAGCGCCTGAAGCGCCAGGGGAGAGAGGTCTGGCTCCTGCCGGAAAACCCGGCCTATCAGCCCATCGACGGGCGGGAGGCCCGGATTCTGGGCAAGGTGGCCGCCGTCATCCGCCGGTATTGACACGCCGGGCCCAAGCCGCTATAATAATAGCCAATCGAACAGCGCGACGATCGGAAAGAGTATGCCGCGCAGCTCCGGCAAGAGAGGGACGGCCACCGGCTGCAAGCCGTCCTGCGGGGTGCGGCAGAAGGTGCGTCCGGGAGCGCGCGGGATGTGGAAGCCCGCCGCATGGCCTGCGTCAAAGGCCCTCAAGCGACAAACGAGAGTGGAACCGCGAGACATCGCCTCTCATGCCCCTGGGCATGGGAGGCTTTTTGTTTGCCATCAAAAACTGACGATTGAAGGAGAACACACC
>ERZ1106919.2428-NODE-2428-length-10365-cov-2.668089_pt1 | contig 10365 bp, 10 predicted proteins | sample MGYA00403654_ERZ1106919 | MGnify/ENA primary metagenome ERZ1106919 (study PRJEB35170, sample SAMEA104062450) | human gut metagenome | biome: human gut; feature: human-associated habitat; material: faeces | place: Denmark | collected 2012-10-08 ... | reverse complement strand
TTATGCCTACAGGAATTTATGATTCAAAAAATAATGAAATTTATGAAGGTGATGTAATCACTTATCAAAGTAATAGCTTATCTCCAAAAAAAGTATCTACAGTAATTTATGAAAATGGCTGCTTTATGACTAAACTGCTACTTTCTAAGCAATTGGAAGCTAGAGCGAAAAAAGATAATATAGATAATGATATATTTACCGATCTTTTGTTTTTAGCCACAACAGCAAATTATAAACCAATAAAGATTATCGGTAACATCTTCACTTACAACTATGATAAAAACAGTAAAAAAGCAAAAACCACTAAACTAACAATTTAGTGGCTTTTGCTTTTTATACATTACTAAAACATGATAGTTTTTCAAATATTTTAACACATTCTTTATTTAAAATTCTTACCTTTGCTTTAATTCCTTTTTTCTCAAACTTAGCAATAACTTTATCTATTGCTTCTACAGCTGATTGATCCATTATCTTTGATTCTAAGAAATCTATTTCAACAGCATTAATATCCTCATTATAATCAAAACTATTTATAAATTTATCAGTTGCTGCAAAGAACAGTGGCCCCTTTACTAGATATGTTGTTACTCCATTAATACTCATTTTATCAACTATTATATTAGCACTCTTAAAGGCAAATAACACTGCACTTAAGATTACTCCAAGAACAACTCCATATGCTAAATTATCTGTCAGCACAACAATTGCAACTGTAGATAACATTACAAAAGTATCTGATATAGGCATATCTTTTATTCTTCTTATAGATTGCCAATCAATTGTTGTAAGTGATACCACTATCATTACTGATGCTAAGGCTACCACTGGTACTTGAACAACTAGCTTATTTAAAGCAATGACAAATATAAGCATAAACGTACCTGCTGAAAAAGTTGAAAGCCTTCCTATACCGCCATATGTGATATTTAAAACTGTTTGTCCTATCATACCACAGCCTGCTATTCCTCCAAAGAAACCAGCAGTTATATTGGCTAAACCTTGTCCAATACTTTCCTGATTCTTATTACTTTCACTTTCTGTCTTTTCATCAACAATTTGCGCTGTAAGCAATGATTCTATTAAACCTACTAAAGCCAATGAAACAGAATAAGGCATAATTATCTTTAATGTTTCTAAATTTAATGGTATATTAGGTATTAAAAATTTTGGCAGCTGTGAATTAATTGCTCCCATTTCTCCAAGCCTTGTAATATCAATGTTAAATATTATAACTATAGCTGATATTATCACTATGGATACTATAGGTGATGGAATCCTCTTAGTTATCTTTGGTAGTAAGTATATTATTCCTATGGAAATTATCCCTAAGACAATTAAAATGTATGTTCCCTTAAAATGCTCCAATTGTGATTTAAACATCAATATTCCTAATGCGTTAACAAAACCAAGTATTACTGGTCTTGGTATATATTTTATCAACTTACCAACCTTTAAATATCCAAGAACAACTTGAATAATTCCTGTAAGTATAGTGGCAGCAAGCATATATTGTACCCCATGACTTTTAACAAGTCCAGCAAGAACTAAGGCCATTGATCCAGCAGCTGCTGATATCATTGCCGTCCTTCCACCAAAGATAGCTGTGATTACAGAAATGCAAAATGATGAGTATACTCCAATCATTGGGTCTACCCCTGCCACAATGGTAAAACCTATAACTTCAGGTATTAAGGCCATACATACTACTAATCCTGCTAAAAGATCAAATCTTATATTACCAAACCACTCTTTTTTATAATTTCTCATTTGTTCACTCCTATTATATTATATTTTACAGTAATAACCCTTGTACTTTTGCTCTCCAAGTACCTCTTTGCCATCTTAAATAGAATATTACAGCTCTGATACATTCATCAAGCATCATGGCTAGCCATACTCCTTGTACGCCCCATCTAAATTTAATGTGTTTAAAACAGATTTATACTGTTTTTTACATACAAAACATAGATTAATGGGAATTACTTTATATGTCAATATAGATTTTCCTTGAAAACAATTACTACTTATAATTATTTTCTAGTTCTAAAAGAACAAAGGAACTTCCTTTAATAGAAGCTCCTTTATTTATATTTTATTTAAATTAAGTTCTATACAAGTTCTAATAACTTAAGTACTTCTACAGCAATTTTTCTTTCTGTACCTATAAATGGATATGAGTGTATATGTATTGCTGGATTAAAGTTAATTTCTATTATTGCGTAATTAGTATTTTCATCACTATAATCCTCCAACATCATATCTACACCACAAATCTTAGCACCTGCTGCTTTACTTGCCTTTACAGCAATATCTTTAAATTTTTGTGGTATATCATCTGTGTAATCTATACTATCCCCACCAGTACTTATGTTGGAATTCTCTCTTAAATACACTGTTTCTCCTGCAAGAGGTACATAATCAAAATTCTTATTTTGTTGCTTTAAAAATATAGCTTCATTTTCACCAAGGTTTATTTTTTCAAGAGGTGTGACATATCCCTTACCTCTTAAAGGATTTTGATTTTTTAATTCAACTAATTCTCTTATGGTTTTTACTCCATCACCTAAAACATTTGCTGGCACTCTATGAAGTATTCCTACAACTTGATCATCAATAACCAAGAATCTATATTCCTTTCCTTTGATAAACTCTTCAATTAACACTGTTTTATCAAACTTAAATGCTATTTCAAAAGCTCTTTCTATATCTTCTGCATTTGTTCCTTCAGGGAATATGTTTATTCCAGTACCAAAATTAGTTGATTTAGGTTTTATAACTATAGGCTTTTCTATATAATTATTTATAGAAATCTTTGCTTCTGCAAGACTATCGAACTCTTCACCAACTGGAACCTTGATACCTTCTTTAGCTAATACCTTTTTAGTAACAGTTTTATTTTCCATGATAAGTACTGTTACATAATTATCCTTTGATGTCTTGGTGGCTTGCTTTACATATTCAACCTTTTCTCCCTTTGTTAAAGAAATAAAGTTTTCGCTTCTATCTACTATATCAGTCTTAATTCCTCTTTTTATAGCTTCCTTCATTAATATTTGAGTAGAAAGTTCTAAATCCTCAAATCCTTCTAACTTAAATCTATTATTATACGCACTTTCCTTATAACCTTCAGCTAAATCTACATTAGCCTTTATATATCCTTTTTCTTCTATAAGCTTTTTGTAATTATAAGCATAAGTTAATGAGCTATCTGTCATTTTTGCTATTGCTTCATTGATTATATCTTCTTTTCCTAAATTCAGCTCTGAATTCATAGCCTTCATTTCATTTAGTATTTCTAAGCCCCAGCTTCTTCTATCAATTATTTCTCCATCTTTAATTAATTCAACATTTTCTATACCATATTTAGCCACTAAATGTTGGTTTCTTACAGCTTCTTGCTGCCACTTATCATAACTACTTTCTTCTTTAATAAGCATATATATATTTAATAATTGAAGGAAATATAAATCATTTAAGCTTATGCCACCCTTTTCAAAGGGATTTATATCGATACTTCTATATTCTAAATAGCTAATTCCATCCTCTAGTAATGAATTTAAGAAATTCTTAGGTTCTTTAGCCTTTAATCTTACCTGGCTATATAATTCCTTATGGCTATCTATCACTCCATCATTTACATATTTATTGATGCTTTCAACATAGTCTTCCACCGTATCATAATTTGGATAAAGTTCTTCTTTGTTTCTATATCCACATTCTCCATTTCTATGAGAAACTGCACCATCTAAAGTATACCCATCTTCGCTTATCTGTTTAAGCTTACAACTGCATCCATTTAAAAAACTTTCATGTATTACAGGTGCTGCACCTAGAAGATAAACTATAATCCATCTATATCTTAAATAATTTCTTGCAACCTTTAAATATATAGAATTTTTATACTCCTTGTATGTTAATTCCTTGTCACTACTTTCATATAATTTTCTTATAATCTCTTCATTAAAAGAATAATTATAATGAATTCCTGATATAAGTTGCTTCTTTCCACCATATTTTTTTAAAAGCTTATTTCTATATTCTTCAGCTTCTCTTCCCTCTTCACTATATTTAGCTACAGGTATTTCATCATCTTCTGGAATAAAACATGGCATTGATTGTGGCCATAAAATTTCATCACCTATCTCTAAAGCTACTATGTCATAAAGTGCCTTTGAAAAACTATATGTTTCTTCTATTTTATCTAAGGCAGGAGTTATTATTTCCACCTGACTCTCTGAAAAATCTGTAGTTATATAAGGATTTAAAACTTTATCTCCAAATATCCCTGGATGATCTGTAAATGATAAATATCCATTTTTATCAACTCTTAACATTTCTCGCTCTATACCACAATTTCCTTTTAAAAGTTGCTGTGGTATAAATAACTCTTTAATTTTCTTTAACATTTTTATATTCCTTCCTTAAATTCTCTATAATTATATCTAATATAATCTATTAAATTTATCTGGTCAAATACTTATAAAATTATAGCTTCATCTTAACAACAATAAAGTACATAATGTACGATGTTATACCTTTTAATATACTTGAAATGGAAATACTCATCCATACTCCATTTACACCAAATCTCCCCACCAACATCAAAGCCATAGGTACTCTTAGTGCTGTAAATACAATACTTATAATTGATGGAATTTTAGGTAATCCAAGACCTGTAAATGTTCCATTGGATATAGTTTCTATAGTGCTAAATATTTGTGAAAAAGCAACTATTCTTAAATAATCAGCTGCAATTATTATAGTTTCATTTTCACTAATAAAAAGTTTAATTATGGGCCTATTTAAAAATATGAATACAAATACCATTATTAAAGAATAAAGTATACCTAATTTTAATGCTGTTTTATATCCTTCCTTAATCCTATTATATTTGCCTGCACCAAAGTTTTGTCCTACAAAACTTGATATAGCTCCATGAAGCCCACCTATTACCATATATGTTATGGATTCAATCTGCAGACCAATTTTTTGAGCTGCTATGGCATTTGCACCAAAACCACCAATTATTCTTGCCAAAACTATATTTATCAAGGTAAATAATACTCTTTGGAAAGACATTGGAATTCCTAAGACACAAATTTCTTTAACTTTTACAAAATCTAATTTAACACCTCTATAATATCTTAAAAAGCTCATAGATTTTCTTCTATATAATAAAAACATGATAATATTAGCTACCAAGGTTGCCAAAGCAGCTCCTGATACCCCCATATTAAATATATATATGAATATTGGATCTAATATTATATTTGAAACAATTCCTATGGCACTTATAATTAATGCTATTTTATTGTTGCCATAACTTCCTATAATTTTAGAATATAGCATATTAAAAAATCCAAAAAATAAAATTGGTCCATTAATAGCTAAATAATAAAATGAATTTCTTTCTACTATAGTATTATTTAAATTTAAAAAGTCTATAAATATTTTTCCACAAAATATCAATAATAAGCCATAGCTTAATGCTATTATTAAATTTATAACTAACCCAGCATTAATGTATTCCTTTTCTTTTTCAGTTTCTTTCCTGCCAATAGCTTGTGCAAGTTTTATGGTAGTCCCTATTACCACCATTGAATTTATTGCATAGCCTAGACCTACAAAAAAACTTGATGATCCCACACTAGCTACTGCATCACTTCCCAATGCACCAACCCAAAGCATATCAATAAGATTATAGGTGAATTGTAAAAGTGAAGTTGCCATTATTGGTAGTGCAAGCACCGTTAGTACATTTATTACTTTTCCCTTAGTTAAATCTATCTTTTTCATCTTAACTCTACTCCTAAATATAGATATTCATCTATATTTAATATAAATGACTATCTATATAGTGTCAATCTATAAGTTTTCATGAATAAATAATAAAAACCCCAGCTATAACTGAAGTTTTCTGCTATTGCTCTATTTCACTGCCATTAATATCATTGTCTTTATTAGTGATAGATTTGATAAATTTAATAAGTTCCTTAGCACTTTCATTGCTTATTTTATAATAATTCCAAGTTCCACACTTTCTTGCTTCCACCAATCCACATTCTATTAACACTTTCATATGATGTGATAATGTAGGTTGAGTAAAATTAAAATGTTCTAATATCTTGCATCCACATTTCTCCTCATATGATAATAAGTCAATGATCTTTAATCTATTCACATCACTTAAAGCTTTAAATATTCTTGAATTAACTTCATATTTATCGTCCATACAAATCCTCCACTAATCATATATTCCTTTTATAAAATAAAAAAAGGAATACAGACTCTCTCTATATTCCTCAATATATCTCACTATTTTTTTAATGTCAATATTTCTTTATACAATACCCTAATTTGATATAGCCTTGCTTCAATTATAAAGTTACAAGGTAGTTTTCACCATATACTTTTTTATGCAGTTCTATTTATATATAGCCTTTGTGATACTATATTAGATATTTCAAATATTAATAAGCCACATAATATTAAGAAAATGCTGACCATAACTGGATTATTTTCTATATATGCTGCTATTGCTTTAAATTTTTCTGTAGATTCTCCCATTAAACTCCCAAGAAGAGGAACTCCTATTGCTATGACAAAAAAAGGTACATAAGTGAAAATCTTTCCTTTAGTATATCCTAATTTAAAATATGCTGGAAGCTGTAATGACACTAATATAAGTGATATAAAGAAACCTGTTACTAAAACAAATAATAGTTCACTATACTCCAAGCCTTGTCTTAAAATCACATTTCCAACTATCATAATAATATAAGAAAGTATAGTAAAAAATATCATTGTCCCTAAAGTAAAGATATATCTTCCATTAACAATATTTCGCTTCTTTAATGACAAGGTACCATAAAAATTCTCTATATTATTTTTTTCACTTAAGGCAAAAGGATAGCTTACCATTATTACACCATAAAACATAGCTATAAATGACATCATATATATATTTTTAGTGGTTATTATCACTGGAATAGATACTGCAAATAATAATAGCATATACTTCTTCAAATATGGCTTTACCATAAATAAATCTAATTTTGCAAACTTACAAACTTTTTCCATTATTACATGGCCTCCTTATTCATATAAATCATAATTTCATCAAGAGATGCTTTTTCAATAATTACCTTGCTGGAGAACCCTACAGCTTTCTTAAGCTCAATAAGCCCTTCAAAACCTGTGCTATGGATTCTTAAGCCAATGATTTCTTTCTTCTGGCTTTCTGTGATATCTTCTTTTCCACCCTTGATAATGCAATATTTCTCTAAAAACTCATCCTTTTCTCCTGTAAAAATAATCTTGCCATTATTTATATAAGTTATATAATCAGCTATTTTTTCTATATCAGAAGTTATATGTGAAGAAAATATTACGCTTTTTTCTTCATCTTCTATATAATCTCTTAAGATATCTAAAAATTCATCTCTGGCCACTGGATCTAAACCACTAGTAGGTTCATCTAAGATTAAAAGCTTTGCTTCGTGAGAAAAGGCCACTGCTATCATCAGCTTCATTCTCATTCCTCTAGACAAATCTTTAACTTTCTTATCTCTAGCTAAGTTAAATTCCTTTAAATACTTTTCATATATGCTGCTGTTCCAATTCTTATAAAACATACTTACAGCTTTTTCAACATCATTTAGAGTCCAATCTTCTAAGTAATAGCATTCATCAAATACTACACCAATTTGCTCCTTAATCCTTTCTTCCTCTCTTATATTATCAAGGCCAAAAACCTTTATTTCTCCAGAGTCTCTCTTTATCATATTTAATATAAGCTTAATAGTAGTAGTCTTTCCTGCTCCATTAGCACCTATAAAGCCCATAATATACCCCTTTGGCAAATTAAAAGATATATTATCTATTTTAAACTTTTTATAATCCTTAGTAACATTGCTTATCTCTAATACATTATTCATACCCTTCCTCCTCTAATATAAAATCCAACATATTTTTTAATTCTTCTCTGCTAAGTTGCGCCCTTTTAGCTGCCACAATAGCTTTTTCAAAGCATTCTTCTATTTCTCTAAGTTGCTGTTCTTTTAACATCTCGTTATCTTGAGCTAGTACATAGCATCCCTTTCCTTGAACATTTGTTACAAATCCTTCATATTGCAAATCATTATATGCTCTAGTGGTGGTTATTACACTAACTTTTAATTCTTTAGCCAATTGCCTTATAGAAGGAAGCATTTCCCCTTCCTGTAATTCACCTGAAAGAATAGAACTTTTAATTCCTTCCTTTATTTGTTCATATATAGGAATCCCTGAACTATTTGATATAACTATTCTCATAATTACCTCTTTTCCAACTGTATTTAAAGTCATTACTGTATATACTCCTTACATTAATTGTCAACACTTTCTAAAAAAATAAACTCACAGAAAATATCTTCTGTGAGTTTATTACTATACTTATACTATTTATTTAATGCTTCTAATAATTCTGTTAAGTTTATTCCATGAATTTCTGCTGCATCTTCAATACATTCAGCTTGTGCTGATGGACATCCTACGCATCCCATACCAAATCCCATTAATATTTCAGGTGCATTTGCTTTCATCTTTATATCTTTAGTTATCATTATATGTACCTCCATTTATCTAAATAATATTTTTGCATTTATTCTATAAATAATATATCATAAGAGAATAAAATGTTCAATTGAAATGCACATTTTATTTTACATTATTTTTTGATAAAATAATACTTATTAGCAAAAGAAAAGAGGACTATATATGCAACTTTCAAAATTTACTGATTACTCTTTCAGAGCTCTTATTTATTTAGCAGATAAAAAAGATTCCTTAGCTACTGTTGAGGAATTAGCTAATGCTTTAGATATTTCTGAACATCACTTAAAAAAGATAATTCATAAGCTAGCAAAAACAAATTATGTTATTTCCATCAAAGGGCGTGGTGGTGGTTTAAAACTAGGAATGGAGCCTAAAGATATAAATCTAGGGGAAATACTTAAAATTACAGAAGACAATTTAAATATTGTTGAATGTTTTAATAATCCAGAAAACTGCCCCTTAATGACTGGTGGTTGTAGACTTAAAGGCGTTATCTCTAATTCACTTCAAAAATTCATTGAAGAATTTTCAAAATACAGCTTAAAAGACATAATTTAAATAATGATGAATTACGAATTATGAGTGATGAATTAATGAATAAACTCCTAAGGGAGTTTGAGGAAATGATGAATTATGAGTGATGAATGATGAATTAACTCCTAAGGGAGTTTAGAATATATATTTTTTAGAAACTCTTCGAGTTTCATCCTCAATTCATCATTCGTAATTCATAATTCATAATTACCAATTATTTATACAATGAAATTGATAAATAATTGATATATGGTTGGTGCTATGAACACAGTCATAATTCCAGCAACACCTATGGAAAGGCTACTCATTGCCCCTTCTATTTCACCCATTTCTAAAGCTTTTGTTGTTCCTAATGCATGAGATGATGTTCCAATGGCTACTCCAATGGCAACCTCATTTTTTATTTTAAATACTTTACATACTATTGGTGCTATTACTGCTCCAATAATTCCAGTTATTAATATTGCCAATACTGTAATAGGTATAATACCACCTAATTGGCTTGATATTTCAATTCCTATAGGAGTTGTAACAGATTTAGGTAAAAGAGAAGATATTATTTCTCCATTTAAATCAAATATTATGCAAGATATAATAATTGATATTACACCTATAACAGTACCTAAGAAAATCCCTACTACTATAGGAACAGCGTATCTTTTTAAATTATCCAATTGATTATAAAGTGGTACTGCCAATGCAACAGTTGCAGGCCCTAAAAACATATTAATAAAATCTCCACCTACATTATATATTTCTACATCTATATTAAATAATAATAAAAATGCTATGACCATTACTATTGATACTAAAAGCGGATTTAATAATACTATTCCAGTTTTTTTTCTGATAAGTAATGCTAATTCAAATGCTATTAGAGAAATAACCACACCAAAAAGCATATTATTAATTAAACTTTCCATTTTTATCACCTTCTTTTTTATTAGCTATTCTTTGAACTATTCGACCTGTACATGCCATAGTAATTACCGTTGTTATAAAACATACAATTAATAACTGTAACCATATATCTTTTATTACTTCAAAAGATGATATTAAACCTACTCCAGCTGGTATAAAGAAAAATGCCAAATGATCTAAGAAAAAGTTAGAAATAGTACTTATCTGCTCTACCTTTATTACTTTAAAACACAACAATAAGAATAATATAACCATTCCTATTACATTTCCCGGTATAGGCAATCTAGTAACATCTGCTATTAATACACCTAA
>ERZ1106919.2427-NODE-2427-length-10366-cov-3.768791_pt1 | contig 10366 bp, 10 predicted proteins | sample MGYA00403654_ERZ1106919 | MGnify/ENA primary metagenome ERZ1106919 (study PRJEB35170, sample SAMEA104062450) | human gut metagenome | biome: human gut; feature: human-associated habitat; material: faeces | place: Denmark | collected 2012-10-08 ... | reverse complement strand
AGTCAAGATCAAGCTTTGTATATGGAACTTTCGGCTCAATCTCAAATAAATCCGCTTTTGCTTCCTCTGCGATCATCTGTGCTACTTTTTTTGTTGTTCCGCTTGCACTGAAAAATGCCACTAATTTTTTACTCATAATAAAAAGCCCCTTTCTATACGTATTTTTCACAAAAAAATAGATGTATAAGATTTACATTCATCTTACACATCTATTTTAAGCTCTATCGCTTCATTATGTCTAATGCTTATATTGAATTTTGTTTTATGCCTGAAAAGCATTAATCTCCTCGATCATTTTACGGACTGCCAAAGAATATGGGATATTCCGTCGCCAGGCAATCACCGTACTGGTTGTGATTTCAGGAGAAATTCTTCGCTGTACAAGAATATCCTCTCGCCAATACTTTGCAGCACCCTCAATTGAAATTGGATACCCCAGTCCATTTGCCGCCATAACTCCGGCATTCGTTCCAAGATTACTCGTAAAAGCAATCTGTAATTTTGAAAAGTCTTTCCCAAACCAGTTGGCAAGTTCACTTTGAACGTTCATTCTTTCCGGCAGGATCAAGGGCTTTCCAATAAGATCTTCTTTTTTTATAAACTCTTTTTCTGCCAGCGGATCATCCGGCCGCATTCCGACACACCAGTGATCGCAATCTGTGATCCGGATATAATCCAGCCCTTCGGTGTCCACCGGCTCCATGAATAATGCAATATCTACAAGTCCTTTGTTCATCATCTCATACACTGCATCTGCTGTTGCAGTATGCAATACAATCTGAACCAGCGGATATTTTTCTTTATATGTTTTACATATCTTCGCCAATGTCTCCACTGCTGCAAATTCACCACATCCAATGGTTATCGTGCCCTCTACAACCTCTTCTTTTCCTTTCAGTTCCTCAAGCGTCCTTTCCTCAAGATTAAGAATCTCCAAGGCACGCCTTTTTAATAAAATTCCTTCATCAGTGAGCGATATTTTCTTCCCGTTTCGAATAAATAATGTTATTCCCAGATCCTCTTCAAATGCCGCCATTTGTCTGGATAGCGTTGGCTGGGTAATATGCAATTGTTCTGCTGCTTTTGTAAAGCTCTGTTCTTTTGCTACTGTTAAAAAATAGCGTAATAATCTTAATTCCATATCTTTATATTCCTACAAATTTTTCTTGTAACCATTCTGTCATATTGCGTCCCAGACATCATCTATATCTTTACCTTTAATAATAAATCGCACACAAATCAATTATATCAAGAAGTAAATTATACTGCTTCTTTGCTGTATCGTTCATTTCATGATTCATCGGTGCGTTCTGTGAATACAACGTTGCTTCCGAAAACTTTGATGGTGCTGAATGATATAACATCAAGTCTTCTACATGAATTTTCATTCTATTTCTGATATATCAAGTTCAACCGCTTTCATTAAAATCTTACTCTGTGGCATCTTTTATTTCTATTATATTTAACATTCTACCGCCACCTTGATCACGCCGTTCCTCTTATTTTCAAAAAGTTCATAGGCTTCTTCGATTCTGCTAAGTGGATAGGTGTGTGTGATCAGTGGTTCCGTGTTGATCTTACCTTCCGCGATCAGTCTCAGCGTTTCTTCACAATCACAACCGTCTACTCCTCCTGTTTTAAAAGTCAGATTCTTTCCATACATATCCGGCAGAGGTAACGTCTGGGCTTTATCGTAAAGTGCCACCACCGTCACGATTGCATTTGGCCTTGCGCATTCCCATGCAAGACGGAAAGTAGATTCTGCTCCTGCAACTTCAAGAACAACATCCGCTCCACCATGCTCGCTGTTTGCCTGAACAAAATCAAAACATTCTTCCGGCGAAACTGTAAGAACTTCCGGATAATGTTCCCTGATAAAGTGCATACGCTTTTCGTCTTTTTCACACATGATGATCCGCTTCGGATTTTTCAGCATAACAGACAGTAAGGTACAGATACCTGTAGGACCGGCTCCAATGATCAGCACCGTGTCATCCTCAGTGATCTCGGAAATACGTGCTGCCCAGTAACCGGTGGCAAGTACATCTCCTACAAATAACGCCTGTCTGTCCGTAACTTTATCCGGAATCTTATTCAGCCCCTGATCTGCAAATGGTACACGGACATATTCTGCCTGACCGCCATCGATACGGCATCCAAGAGCCCAGCCGCCATTTTCATCGGTACAGTTATTCACATAACCTTTCTTGCAGAAAAAACATTCTCCACAAAAAGTTTCTACATTTACCGTCACCCGGTCTCCTGGCTTCACATTCTTCACAGCAGTTCCGACTTCTTCCACAATTCCAACCATCTCATGACCGACTGTAATCCCCGGCACTGCCCGTGGAACGCTTCCATGCTTAATGTGCAGGTCACTGGAACAAATGCTGGCAAGTGTCACCTTTACAATGGCATCTCTTTCATGCATCAGCACAGGCTTTGGCTTTTCCATTAATTCAAATTTTCCTTTTGAAACATAAGTATAAGTCTGCATTCTTTTCCCCATCACTTTCTATAATAATTTATCCAGAATTTCCGCTGCTGATCTATTATCGAATACGCCATTGCCAAATAACAACCAAGATAAGAAGGTGCACCGGATAAAACGCATAACAGAAATACTTGAACCACTTGCTATGGTACCCCTGCTCTCCATGATATAACCAGATTGGAATCAGTGCCAGCAGTGCAAAGCTCTGCTGTGCAATCTCAAAATGATGTCCCAGAATCGTTACCGGATAATACAGATTCCCCAGCATAACTACATTCAAATAATACAGCCCGACAAGCTGTGCCGCAAAAGAAATCCAGGTTTTCTTGCGAAAAAAATAAAAAAGCAATACCGTCAGTATTCCTGCAGCATTGTAATCTACCATGGTTATGGTTCCAAGCAGAAAATCCATCAAAAGCACGAGGCAAACCACAAAAAACGATATCCATTTCTTTTGTTTCTTCTTTGCCTTTTCAATGATCTGTATCGATAACACCCCTAATAAAAAGGTCCATAGTACATTTTGATGAAACGGGTAAAATACAGAACTTCCCATAATCAGGTTAAATGGTATTTCTGAAATTATGGCAAATAGAAAAAGACGCAGCATGTATTTTTTCACATTCGAAGTATAATAGCATCCTTCTGCGATCATAAATGCGAAAATCGGAAAAGCAAGTCTTCCTACGCATGTCATCCATTCCTGTGCTGGAAATAGTGTCGCCCACAAATGATCACATAACATAAACAGCATTGCCAGAATATGTAGTGTAAACGAATCAATTCCTCTTTTTTTCTCCATAGGTTCTTCTCCATCTATCCAGGCATAGATATCTGCCTTTTATTCTTTTCTTTTCATTATATTATGGAGCATTATCCAACGTCAATCAACTCTTGCGTCCTAATCTATCACTAATTCAGCCAGAACTCAAATACTCAACGCATTCTACTCATAAGGGGTGTTCATTTCTTATAATTTATATTATGCTTAGATTAAACAGAAGGGAGTGAATTATATGGATTTAATCAAAATCGGAAAATATATTGCAGAAAAAAGAAAAGCTCTTGGACTGACGCAGAAGCAATTGGCAGAAAAACTGAATATGAGTGACAAATCGGTTTCTAAATGGGAACGAGGCATATGCCTGCCGGACGTGTCAATTTATATGGAATTGTGTAGCATACTTAGAATCAGCATTAATGAATTTCTTGCAGGTGAAGATATCGGTGCTGAAAATGTAATTGAAAAATCAGACAGCAATCTTATTCAGATTACAAAAGAGAGTAAAAAGAAACAAAAAAATTTAAAAACAATTCTTGCTGTAGTAACTGTTTTTGCAGTAATTGTCTCTGCGATCCTTGGCACTTTATTCTTTCACAAACTGATACAGCCAAAAAATTATATTACCGCAGTTGATCAGACAAGTACTGAGATGAAAACAGCAGAATTATTATCCGGAACAGACGGCGCATATCTTTTTCATTATTTTACAAAAGATGAATTTAAAACACTCACCATTTATGTATCTGAATATCAGTCTGGGACACTGATCAGTAAAAGTAAAGTGGCTGATTTGGACTATGACGGAATCGATTCCCCTTCCAGAGGCGTCATTGCTGTTGTGCCGGATTTTGAATCTTTTAAGGTAAAATTAATTGTAGCAGATGATTATGCAAAATATTCTACGGATTTTCCTATTTTAGAAAATATAGAAAACAGAGAATATTATGGCAGAAGTGCAAGCCAGATAAAAGGGGAGATTCCGATTCAGATTCATTCAGCTTCGACAATAGAAGGCAAGACTGCTATCCCTTCAGACTCTGAGCAGGGATTAATGGCTCTAATCTATGGAAAAGACGGGCTGTCAGGGATTCCTATCACGGAAATGGAAAAAGGAATCGTTGGTGTGGAAAATGATTATGTATATTATCTTTCCTTCCAATTTGGGGGTAATCAAAGTTTTTGAGGGGATGTCTTTTTGAGGGTTTAGATTGACGATTCCTTAAGGGTCTATATCATTGACAACAAATATTATAAGGCTTTCTGTATTTTTACAGTTTCATAGCACTGCGGATGCAGTTCTCAATAAATTCTTCTCCAAAATCTGTATTCAGGCTGAGATCAAAGTTTCCGGCTGCCCCCACATACGTCGGGTGTAATAGCGATAGTTATCTGCACGCAGTTTTTCATTTTTCTGAACCGTAGCTTTAGCTTCTCCCTCAGAGATATTCTGTCTCTGTGCCACTCTTCTAATTCTGCTCATAAGAGGCGCTGAAAAAAATACTTTCAGACAGTTTCCGGAATTTCTGAGAACGTAATCTGCACAACGGCCTACTATCACGCAATTGCCTTTTTTCGCAAGATTGCGTACAACCTGGCATTCTGCCTCAAAAATTTTATCCTTCGGCGCTTCATCCTGTCTGTCTGTATTCAGATACATCTGATTGACCAGATCATAAAGAAGGCTGTTTGTCATGATCTCCTCGTTTTTCTTAACGAATTCCGGTGTGTATCCGGTGGTCCCTGCTGTCATCTGGATAATCTCCGCATCATAAAAATCATATCCCAACTTTTCTGCAAGAATCTTGCCAATATCGTGGCCGCCACTTCCAAACTGTCTTCCAATGGCGATAACATTTTTTCCATAGGTTCCTGCTGTCTGTTCTTTTGCTTCGTTCTCGTTTTCTGCAGATACGCTTTCCGGGAAAATCATATCTTTCAGGAATGCAAGTTTCTTACCGATGAGTCTGGCGATAAAGCCTACCAGAAGGGCAGCAATAACAGTACCTTCTCTTATACCAGCCAGTCTGTCCGTTGCGATTTTCCCCTGATATAAAAGCAGGCAATGAAATTATCGCCTGGTTTCAAAACACGCCATATTTCATGAAATGCTTTTTGCTTGTCCGGAAATGCATGAAAACCGTTCATACTGACAACAGTATCTAAAAGCTTAAAACTATCGTTCTCTGATCTTCCTGACATTACGATTCATTAGGTGTCTTGCAATATGTCTATAAGCAAATGCTTTAAAGGCTGAAATTTCTTGATGATGTTCCTTCAACAGTTCATCTGGACAATCATAAACACCAAAATCCTGATTGATTCCCTCGCTCTGAATATAAGTATTGTTCCTATCAAACTCAATAATGAGATTTCTGAAATCCTTGACTGCTACTCCATAACCGCAAAATGCACCTGTACATTCCGAATTTTGTTCCTGTAACTTCTTTATGTAGGTTTTATCCAAAATGAAAGCTTCCAGTTCGTACCACTGATTTTCGAAATTAATTTCTACCCAGCTATGGAAAATACTTTTTGGAGCATTACGGTAAACAAACCCGGTCATAGCCCCTTTCTGTAATCTTTTATCAATCGTAAAACCATGTACTCTGCATGGAATATTGCAGGCACGCAAAAGTGCCATAAATAAAGTTCCTTTTGTATTACATTGTCCATAACCATCTGCAAGTACTTTTGAAGCTGAAATTCCGTCATCAATATTATATCCAAATAAAACATCATCTCTTACATAGTTGTAGATTGCCTTAATCCTTTCAAATTCACCCATTTCCTTCCATTTCATATTTTGAATAAGTTTTTGAATTGCCGGATTAGAAAAATCAACCATTCGTGTTTCCCTAAGATACTTATCTTTCATTTCCTATCGCCTTTCCCATAGGTTTTCTCACAACACAATGCATTCGCATACCTTTACGAATTTCAAATTTTTCTACTTTTAATCCTGCTTTTTTGCAACATTTTATGACCACATCTCTTGTTGGCACTTGGACATCTCCATGTCCGCATATATTTGCCAACGGCATTTCCAATGTATTCATTAGCCATACCAATACTTTATTGTCACTGGTCACATCTCTCAGTATCAATCTTCCATTTGGGCGAAGACATCTTTTCACACTGTCAAAAAATGCCTGTGGATCCGGATAATGATGGAAGCTCATAGAACAAATAATTGCATCAAATGAATCCTTTTCAAAAGGAAAGTTCTCACAGTCTCCTACAACAAATGTTGCATTTGAAATATTTTTCTTTTTTGCCTGTTCAATCATGGCAGGAGTCAGATCCAGTCCTGTATAATGTCGGTCTGGATATTTTTCTGCTAATAAAGAAATCATCGGAGCAGGTCCGCAGCCTGCATCCAATAAATCTCTAAATGGCTCCTTCTCTAATTCTTCCAGAATATCCGGATAATCCTTCTTGCACATTTCGTAAATACCAGCATGGCTACTTTCATATCTTCCTGCTGCTTTTGTAAATTCTTTAATTGACAATTTTTTATATTCTTCATTTTTCATGCTTTTTTCTCCAATCACTGTACCTTTTTCGCCTTGCATCCGCATTTCTTCATTTTTTTCATATAAGCATAAAACTGCTTATGCAATTCCCTCATTTCATCTGGTGCCTTCATAGCATGTTGATACATAAATTTATCTCCAAAACTACTTCCAAATGTAACTGCCAGCATAATCGTCAGAAATGACAATGGCAAAAAGCGAAAAATATTCATTTTCCATGGTGACAGTTTACCCTTTTGTTTTCGCAAAAAGTTAAAATTTCTTTTCAGCCTTTCCGCTGTTTTCCTCATAATTTTCCATTCTTTTTCCACTTTCTCCGGATCGTCTGATTCATAATACGCATCCGCAATCGGTACCACCATAGCAAGATGACAAAGCTGCCATAGATGCATATCCGTTACTTTCTGGTATGGTATATGAGCATGCCTCAATATCTCTGAAAACTGCTTAGTTCTTTCGGATTTATTTCCTGATATTTCTGCAAATGTTGTCGGCTGAATCAACCTTGGAGTGAGTGCTGCATCAAGGATACCATCATCATTTATACTTCCGCCTGCTCCTGGAAAAGCCGGTAATATTCTTCCTTTTCCGACAATGTCTTCCCATTTATTGTAACTGTCCAGTGAATTTATCATTGTAACAATCGTATTACTTTTATTATTTTTCAATTCAGTAAGTGCTTCATACAGCTGGTTTTCCCGGACAGTAAGCAAGACAAAATCATAAATATCATCGTTTGGTAGTTCTCCAAGAATCCTAATCTCTGCCTTTATTACTTCCTGATTTTTCTTATATTGCAATCCATTATTTCTTAAAGCCTCAAGTCTTTTACCTCTGGCATAAATATTTGTATCATAACCGGCTTCTGCAAATAAAGCTGCATACAAGGAGCCGATCACACCAGCACCATAAATCAATATTCTCATAAGAATCATTCCTCTCCTCTTACCCCAGTGCCACATCCAAGATCATCATCAAACTAAATCCAAGTGCAAAGAAAAGCGTACCGATATTCGAGTGCTGTCCCTGAGACATTTCCGGAATTAGTTCTTCAACCACGACATATAACATGGCTCCTGCTGCAAAGCTGAGTAAATATGGTAATGCCGGGATTACCAGCTGTGCGACAAGAATCGTCATTACTGCTCCAATCGGTTCAACGACTCCTGAAAGTACACCTCCCAGAAATGCCTTTCTCTTACTTTCACCCTCTGCCCTAAGCGGCATGGATATAATCGCTCCTTCTGGAAAATTCTGGATAGCAATTCCAAGTGATAAAGCAAGTGCACTTGTTGCTGTAATCTGTGCATTTTCAGCAAGAAATCCAGCATACATTACACCAACTGCCATACCTTCAGGGATGTTATGTAATGTAACTGCCAACACCATCATCGTAGTACGGCCAAGTTTGCTTTTCGGTCCCTCTGCCTGATCACTTCCAACATGAAGATGCGGAATCAAATGATCAAGTGCGAGTAAAAACAATATACCAATCCAGAACCCAGCAACTGCAGGAACAAACGATAAAGTTCCCATATTTTCAGATTGTTTAATTGCCGGAATCAGAAGACTCCAGATTGAAGCCGCAACCATTATACCTGCTGCAAACCCTGCAAGTGCACGTTGCAGTAACTTGCTAAGTGTTTTTCTCATAAAAAACACGCATGCTGCACCTAGCGTTGTTCCAACAAACGGAATCAGTATACCTTCAAAAATATTTATTCGCATTATATTTTCCTTCCATATATGCTCGAAAAAATTCATTGGCAAAAATAATTATCTTCAGCGGTATAATATTAGTTCTATAGCTTATTGATTATATTGCCTAATACCTAATATATGTTATTCTATAATCTTTCATACTTTCATTTCGTTAGCCTCAACTAACCGTCTAGCATAAAGAAAACCGCGTAAAAAGCAAACTGTAATTTTACACGGTTTTCTTATGCTTAAGTATATCACTTACGTAATCATATAACAATATATTTCTTTCAACAATTTACAAAACTGGGCGGTGGAATTTACTCTTTCACACAATAATGTTATGGTTGTATCTCCTTCTGACAGCAGTACTGTAAAAATATCATATCTTCCAAAGGTGTAAATTCTACGTTTTTGCATTCGATTCTACGATTACTGCATCAATCTTCTGAAAACGTTCTGTCAAATCTCTTTCCTCCTTCGTGTCATCTGATACAATACGGTTACCATTACAGAATTATTTTCCCAAGCTGCCAGAATGCCACCGCACTCGCCGCTGCCACATTCAGCGAATCAACGCCATGTGTCATCGGAATTTTAACCGTATAATCACATAGCGCTATTGTCTCGTTTTCCAGTCCTTCACCTTCATTTCCAAGAATAACTGCCAACTTTTCTTCCTTCATCAGTTCCGAATCATCGATGCTGACCGAATCATCAGTCAGCGCAAGTGCTGCCGTCTTATAGCCAAGCTTTTTCAATTCTGCAATCGCCTGTTTTGGCCAGATTACTTCCCGCTTGCACCGCATTTCATTGCTATCCCGGATAAATGTCCACGGAATCTGAAATACGGTTCCCATACTCACCCTGGAAGCCCGTCTGTAAAGCGGATCACTGCATCCCGGACTCAGAAGTACCGCCTCCATATTAAGAGCCGCTGCAGACCGGAAAATTGCTCCTACATTTGTCGGATTCTGCACATTTTCAAGAATCGCGATTCTATTTATCCCATCACACAGATCCTGAAATTTTCGAAGCGGTTTCCGTCTCATTGCGCAAAGCATTCCTCTGGTCAGTTTGAAGCCTGTCAATTTAGTCAGCACCTCAAAATCCGCTGTAAAAATCGATACTTTCGTATCATCAAATCTGTTCATAATCTGACTTGTTTCTTCATTCTCTTCCATCTGCTTCTTTTCAACAAGAACAGACAGTGGCTCATAACCCGCATCCAATGCTCTGCCGATCACCTTCGGACTTTCCGCAATGAACATTCCCTCTTCTGGGTGATCTTTATTCAGAAGCCGTGCTTCTGTGTACCTGGCATAAATATCCAATTCCGGCGCATTAAAGTCTTTGATTTCTATTACGTTCAGCATTTCTTTTCCCCTGTTTTCATCCGTATATTTAATCTGATCACCTTTTACAGACCTTCGCGATACACCTTATTGATCGTTGCCTGCGCATGTTCCAATTCTTTTTTCTGGATAATTGCATTCCGATCGCTTAGAATTGCCAGCATCTCATCCACCACATCTTCCGGTCGCGGATCTGATATGCGGTACAGATAGCCGAGCATTCTTGTTGCTGTATAATCGGTATTCAGATTTCTGGTGACAAGATCACATAAATTCTCCGGATAACCTCGTTCCATCATCAGATTGTAGAGCTGCATGCTGATTTCTGTTCTTGGTTTCATGGGTGTTCTCCTTTTTTTGTTGTAACCATTCTATCATGTTACGTCCAAAAAATCATCTATATTTACATGTAATATCTGCATAAAATCCCGTGGGTTATTTTCTAACCGTCTATGCCTTCCAACCCTTGGTTTAACAGTTATTGAGCATCCCTTAATTG
>ERZ1106919.2425-NODE-2425-length-10369-cov-4.249758_pt1 | contig 10369 bp, 8 predicted proteins | sample MGYA00403654_ERZ1106919 | MGnify/ENA primary metagenome ERZ1106919 (study PRJEB35170, sample SAMEA104062450) | human gut metagenome | biome: human gut; feature: human-associated habitat; material: faeces | place: Denmark | collected 2012-10-08 ... | reverse complement strand
CCGGCACGGTCGGCAGCGTTTCCGCATAGATCTCCATGCGGCTGTCGATGAGGTCGATGTACGACAGCAGCTCCGCCTCGGCGCACATAGGCCGCACAGCCGCGCCGAACTCCGGCTCACCGTGGTGCGAGAGCAGCAGGTGCTGCAGCAGCATGGACTTTTCCTCGGGAATACCAAGCTCGCGCGCGGCGTCCGCGACCTCCTGCGCCCCCATGACCAGATGGCCGAGGAGCTGTCCGGCCGTGGAATATTCCGTCACGATACCGAGATCGGAAAACGCAAATTCCCGCTCCTTGCCGAAATCGTGCAGCAGCGTACCGGTCAGAAGCAAGCTGCGGTCAATGACCTCCGAATACAGGCCGGCGAGGAAATCCGCCGTGCGCAGCATATTGTAAGTATGCATCAAGAGGCCGGACAGAAAACTGTGGTGCACGCTCTTGCCGGCCGGAATGCGCCGGAACGCATCGAGGTGCTGCGCCAGCATCGTCTCGGCAATGCTGCGGTAATCCGCGTCCGTGATCGAGGCGACCATCCGCTGCACATCCGTCAGCGCGGCGTCCGTGTCGATCGGTGCCGTGGGCACAAGCAGCGACGTGTCGTAATTATCCGCCGCTTCAGCCATGCGGATGCGGTAAACGCTGACCTGCAGCGCGCCGCGATATTCCGAAACGCTGCCGCGAATCTTCACGACGCGGCCGGTATCCTCCGGGCGCGCGCCGATGGGGCCGCTGTAGTCCCAAATCTTGATCTCCATGCTGCCCGTGCGGTCGCAGATCGTACCGCTGAGAAACGGCTTGCCGCTGTTGGTCGTCTTGAGCGCCGCCGCGCGCAGAATATAAAAGCCCTCGACATCCATGCCGGGGAGCATATCCGCAATGGGTCTGTTGTATTCCATGGCTCCGCCTTTCCGCCCGCAGAGCGGGTCGTTCTGTTTATAACTATACATTGCCGTGATTTTGCTCGCCTGTCAAGCCCTTTCGCACAAAAATCCGCCCCGTTGCCGGTCTCCCGGCTTACGGGGCGGAAGAATTCAGTGCTCGGCACGCGCGATCCGTTCGGCCTCCTGCCGGCCGGTCGGTGTGGCGGCAAGGCCGCCGAGACCGGTCTCACGCAGGCTGACCGGGAGCGCGTCACCGACCTCGCCCATGGCGTCGATGACCTCATCGACCGGGATGCGGCTCGTGATGCCGGCAACGGCCATGTTCGCCGCGCTCACGGCGTTGACAGCGCCGATAACATTGCGCTTGACGCACGGCACCTCGACCAAGCCCGCGACCGGGTCACACACCAGACCAAGCAGATTGCCGAGCGCGATGGCGTACGCATCCGCGCACTGCTGCGCCGTGCCGCCGAGAATATGCGTCAGCGCGGCCGCCGCCATGGCGCTGGCCGTGCCGATCTCCGCCTGACAGCCGCCTTCCGCACCGGCCACGCTCGCGCGCAGTGCCGTGACCTGACCGAATCCAGCCGCGATATACAGCGCCTCGAGGATCGTCTCCTCCGGCACATCCCGCTCCTCCGCCAGCGGGATGAGCACCGCCGGCAGCACGCCGCAGCTGCCCGCCGTGGGCGCGGCGACGATGCGCTTCATGCACGCATTGCACTCGGCCACCTTGAGCGCCTCTTCCGTCACGCGCTGAAAATACGTCCCGCCGAGGAGGCGGCCGGCCTCCGCCGCCGCGCGGAATCTGGCCGCGTCGCCGCCGATGAGCCCGCTGTTGGAGCGGTCGGATGCGCAGTACTGCCGGCTCGACTGTTGCATCGCCGTCCAGAGCGCCGCGATCTGGCGGTAGGACGCCGCAGCGTCATAGCCGTTTTCCTGACAGTCCGCATCACGGATGACGGCATAGAGCGGCTGCCCGCTCTCCTGTGCAGCCGAAAGCATGGATGCAATGCTCGAAAAGCTCATACCGGTTCCTCCTGATTAAAGATCGTGATCTTCTGAATGCCCTCGATGTGCGACAGCCATTGTTCAATGTCCTTTGGGATCGGCTGGTCGCACTCCAGAATCATAACCGCGTAGCCGCCCTGCTCGCTGCGGTAGAGCTGCATGGTGGCGATGTTGACGTGCCGCTGCATGAGTGCCGCCGTCACGGCTGCGACATGACCGGGCGTGTCCTGATTGTGGACGATGAGCGTGTTGTGCTCACCGGAAAAGTTCGTCTCGATACCGTCGATGGAGCGGATGCGTATGCGCCCGCCGCCGACGCTCTCGGCCACAATGTCCAGTGTGCGGCCTTTGGCGTCCGTGAGCTGCAGACGCGCGGTGTTCGGGTGCGCATTGCGCAGCTGCACATTTTGAAACGCGAACGTCAGCCCCTGCTCCGCCGCGATTGCAAAGCTGCCCGGGATGCGCAGATCGTCCGGCTGCATGCCGAGCAGGCCCGCGATCAGCGCGCAGTCCGTGCCGTGACCGTGACCGGTCAGGGCGAAGCTGCCGTGCAGCGAAATGTCCGCGTGCACCGGCCGGTCGCCGAGCAGTTTGCGGGCCGTCAGGCCGATGCGCACAGCCCCGGCCGTGTGGCTGCTGGACGGGCCGACCATGACCGGCCCGAGAATATCAAATAAACGCATGGCGCGCCTCCTTGGATACAAGTTGCTTTTGCACATTGCAGTGCGACAGAAAAAGAAATATGAGTTATTATACGCGCGCCGCACGCAAAATGCAATGGGGATTCTCCGCCGGTGCGAAAAAGAACGCAAAACCGGCTGCCGATCGGCAGCCGGCAAGCGGTACATATCTCAATGCTCCTGGATCATCATGCGGATGATCGTGCGGTCGGTTTCGCGCATGCCCTCGCTCGCGAGCGTACCAATGTTGCGGATCGTGTTCTCCACGCCCTTAACAACGATGCCATCGCCGCCGTAGAACTGGCTCTCGTGCATCTGCATCTGCATACCCAACAGGCCTGCCTCAACCGCCGAGGCGATCTTGGCCGCACAACTCGCCTTCGCGCCGTCGCAGATCATGCCGGAATCGATGGCAATAGCATTGACAACAGTGTGTGCGATTTCACGGAACTGTCCGCCATACAGATACGTCACACCCGCGGCCGCGCCGCAGCCGGCCGCTGTTGCGCCACAGTAGGCAGACAGACTGCCGATACCGGTTTTCAGATGGATGGTGACGAGGTTCGACACCACGAGTGCGCGGTAGAGCATCTGCTGCGTGACACCCAGTTCTCTAGCGTAAACGATGACCGGCAGCGACGCCGTCAGCCCCTGATTGCCGCTGCCGGAATTGATGACTACCGGCAGATCACAGCCGTTCATGCGCGCGTCCGACCCGGCTGCGGCGTAGGCCTTGGCGCGGTTGTGGATGCTCATGCCGTAAGACTGCAGCAGGATGCGGCCGATATTCGCGCCGTAATCCCCGCGCAAGCCCTCCTCGGCGATGGCCCAGTTATAGTCGATCTGCCGCTGGAGCGTCTCCTGCACATCGGCAATGTCCACTTCGTTTGCAAAAGCAATGATGTTCTCGACCGTCAGCAGACTGCGGTCGGTGGTGTGCTGGCTGCCGGACTCCTGATAATCCTTGTGAAACTGCACGATGCCGTTTTTCTCGATATGGATCACGTTCGTGTGGTATCCCGCGATCTCAACGGACGCGCTGTCCGCCCCCGCCGTGACGCGCACCTGAATGTCGAACACGTAGTCCTTGTCCGCGCGCCGGACGGTAAAGGCCGCCTGCCGCAGATATGCCCCGACCGCATCCGTCTGCTCCGGCGTGAGGCAGGCGAGCACCTGCAGCTGCGCATCGGCATTATCGGCTATGATGCCCGCCGCCGCGGCCGCCGCAATGCCGCGCTGGCCGTTCGTATTCGGCACGATGACACTCTTGACGTTTTTGATGATGTTCGCACTCGCAAGTACCTCGACCGTTTCCGGCAGCGCGCCGAGTGTCTTGCGAGCCAGCGCCGCGCAGTACGCCACGGCAATCGGCTCGGTACAGCCCATGGCGGGCTGCAGCTCCTCTTTCAGGATCGCAACGTATTCGCGATAGATCCGCTCGTCCATGTTCTCTCCTCCGATTTTTGTTTTTTCTCCGTTTTTGACCGTAAAATTCCGTTTTTTGTAATAGTATAACGAAACAGCGGCACATTTTCAACAAAAAAGATACCGGCAAAAGCACCGGTATCTCAAGGCTGGTCAATCTTCACGTTTTTTCCGGCAGGCGTGCACGATCGCCCAGAGCGCATAGCCCAGCACGCCGCCGGTCGTGTTCGTGATGACGTCCGTAATGTCCGAACTACGGAAAACATGCAGCAGCGGCTGCACGACCTCAATGCCGACGCTGAGTGCCAGCGTCAGCAGCAGGCAGCGCCAGAAGCTGCACCGCTTGCCGCGGCAGCTGCGGCACAGCGGCAGCAAAACACCGAACGGGACAAACAGGGCGATGTTCAGCACGATCTGCCGGACATAATCGCCGTGGCGGAGAATGACATCCTCAAACGGCGCCATGTGCATGGGGACATACGGATGGTCAAAGCAGAACGGGAGCGCCGTGAGCACCGGCATGAGCGTAAAGCGCACGATCCCGGCGAGGCAGCCGTACATGAGCGTATAGACCGCGAGCGTTCTGCGCCCCAGCGGCCGCCACTTCGGCAGCAGCCAGATACCGTAAACGGCCGCAAGCGCAGCCAGGTCGATGAGAATCTTTGCGTTTCGGCTCATGCACAGCCTCCTTCCTCTCTGCCGGTCAGAACGCGCGTGTTATCCGCGCACCCACTGCTCCAGTTTCGGTTTTGCGCTGTCCACCGCGCTGCCGCGCAGGGACAAACCGGGCGCGACCCGCGCACCCTTCGCTGCGTGCCGGATGTCCTGCTCCGTGTTCGACAGGCCGCTGCCCTCGTTCGTGCAGAACGGATGGATGGTCTTGCCCTGCCAGTCATAGTGCTCTAGGAAGGTGTAGACCGCCATCGGCATGGTGCCGCAGTAGTTCGGATAGCCGAGATAAATTTCATCATAGTCGTCCAGGCTCTCTGGCAGTGCCGTCAGCTCCGGACGGGCGTTGGCGCACAGGTCGCGCCGCACCTCGGCGACGCAGGTGTCATAGTCGTCCGAATACGGCACCTTCTGCTCGATGTGAAACAGCTCCGCACCGGTGAGTTCGGCGAGCAGCCGCGCCGCCTGCTCCGTGTTGCCGACGGCGATGGCGCGATGCGCCCCGGAAAAATAGTTCTCTCCCGCGCGGGAGTAATAGGCAATGAGTTTTTTCATAAGGATTCCTCCGTTTTCTGCCCTAAAAGGATATGTGTATCTCACGGATGCGCATACACATCCGCGTAATCGTATAAGGTCTCACGGGCGCAGCGATCCGCCTGCCGCTCCAGTCTGGACTCGTCCGCAGTCTGATACCCCACGGGATCGCGCACCCATTGAAAATAATGCGTCAGCTCGTGCGCAAGCGAGCGCAGGATCGATGCCAGCGCACTGTCCTGTCCCCACGCTGCGAGCAGCTGCAGGTAATCGCCGACGGCAAGGCGGATATACGGCTCCTGTTCCGGATCGCTGGGGCCAAGAAATGTCCCGCAGGCCAAATCGCCATCCCGGCACAAAAGCCGCTCGGCCGCCCGCACATAGACCGGCACGCGCACAGGGAACGCGTACTGCGTCTGCAGCCAGCGCACAAACTGCATAAGAGCGCGCCGCACCTCCGGGTCAACGGCCGGATCGAACCGCAGCCGGATGCCTCCGCGGCGTCCGGGCATCGCTGCGCCCTGCCCGGGCGGGCAGCTCCATGATCTGCGCATTGCTCCCTCCATAGCTCGTCAAAGTCTCCGGCAACGCCGGATTGAACCCACATTGCCGCCAAAAGCATACCGCAGTTTTCCGCATCCGTCAACCATCCGGCCAGTACGGTCAAAATTGCTGCTGCATACCTAAGGAGAAACACAAAAAGCTCCCCTGCTGGGGAGCTTTTTGCTGCCTTATCGCGCGCGCAGACGCTCTGTGAGCGTCTCGTCGCTCTCGGCCATGCAGGTCTGATAGTCCGTGTAGAGCACCATGCCCGGCAGCGCGCCGGACGGCTTGCGCACGAAGCGTGCCATGGTGTAGTCCACCGGCGTTTTTCCTCCGCCGCGCGCCTGCGAATAATACACGGCAAGGCTCGCCGCCTCGGCGATCGTCTGATCGTCCGGCGTTGTGTCGTGCGCGCGGATGATGACGTGCGAGCCATGCACCTTCTGCACATGTAGCCAGATGTCCGTGCGGCGGGCGGTGCGGTGCGTCAACTCATCGTTTTGCGTGTTGGAGCGGCCGACCAGGATCTCATACCCGGTGCTCGAGACGAAGGAGAGCGGCGCGCGCTGCGCCGTTTTTTCCTTTTTTGCATTGCGCGGCTGGCGCAGATACCCGGTCGCGCGCAGCTCGGCGCGAATGTCGGCGAGGTCGCGCTCGCTCTCGGCGCGCGCGAGCTCATCGAGCACACTGTTGAGGTAGTCGAGGTTCCGGCTCGCCTCCGCGATCAGGCCGGTCAGGTGCTGCTCGGCCGTCTTGGCCTTGCGATAAGACTTATAGAGCGCGGCAGCGTTTTCCTGCGGGTTCTTGCGCGGGTCGAGCTCGATCGTCACATCCGGGCAGCCCTCGGCATAGTAGTCCTGCACCGTCACGGTCCGGTCGCCCTTATGGATGCGGTAGAGATTGGCCTTGATGAGGTCGGCCTCCTGCCGCAGGGCCTCGCGGTCGGCGCAGCGCAGCAGGTCCGAGCGCTGGATGGCCAGCTTCTTGGCCGTGCGGTCGCGCAGGGTGCGCACCTGATGCGTCAGCTCCTGCGAGCGGCGGCGCATAGCCTCTGCCTTGTCACGGCGGAGATAAAACTCATCCAGCAGCTCGGAAAACGAGCCGCAGCCGCGGCTTTGCAGCGCGCCCTGATACTGCAGGATCGGCACGGCGGAAAAGTCCTTCGGCCGCTCACCGTCGAGCAGCATGGTGGGCGCGAGATTGTTCGTCTCGACCGAGAACACAAGCGCGTCCAGCTCGTGCTCCAGGCGTGCGCGCTGCGCATCGTCCAGCCGCTCCAGCCGGGGGCTGGCATCGCCGAGCGCGCGGAAGCACACCTCCCGGCACAGCAGGGGCGACACGCCGGAAAACAGGCCCAGCAGCCACTTATCAAGCGTCGCCGCCGTGACCGGGCCGGAAAGCAGCTGTGTGCGCTGCTCCGGCGTCGTATCGAACAGGACCGGCTTGTCCTGGCGCAGCGGCAGGCGGTAAAACAGGCCCGGCTGCACCTGACGCGTCTCGCTCATGGAGGAATCCACACGGCGCATGCAGTCGATGATATGCCCGTCGGCACTGACGAGGATAACGTTCGACTGGCGGCCAAGCATCTCGACAATGAGCTGCTTTTTGACCGGCGTGCCGAGTTCGTCGCGCCCGTCGAGGTCGAGCACGAGCATGCGCTCAAAGTCCGGCTGAGCAATGCCCGTGATGCGCGCACCGACAAGGTGCTTGCGCAGGAGCATGCAGAACATCGGCGGTTCGGCTGGATTTTCAAACGTCCCGGCCGTAAAATGCACCCGCGCGCTGCCTACGCCGCCGTGCACGAGCAGCTTTGCGTTGCCGCTCTGCGTGCGCACGGACAGCAGCAGCAGGTCGCGCTCCGGCTGCTGCACCTTGTCGATGCGCGCGCCGGTCAGGCTCTGCGTCAGCTCCTGCGTCAGGCCGTGCAGAAAAACTGCGTCCATTGGCATGTTACAGTACCTCCGTGATCTTGCTGAAGAGCTCGCGCAACCGCTGCGTGCGGCCGAGCAGATACAGCCAGCCAAAGAGCGTCTCGAGCCCCGTGGCCGCGTGATACTGCGCAACATCCGCATGCTGCGGCACCGAGTTCACCTTCGCATTGCGGCCGCGCTTATAGACTGCGCGCTCCTCATCCGTGAGCGCGGGCTGAATGGCCTCCGCCGCGCGCGCCTGCGCGGGCGCGTTGACGCGGCGCACCGTCTCGCGGTGCAGGTCGGTCACGGCCGTGAGCCCAGCGGCGCACAGGGCCGTGCGCATCATGAGCTCGTACACCCCGTCACCAATATGCGCGAGGGCGAGCGTACTGTAGGCGCCGACCTGCGCCGGCGTCATTTCCGGGGCAAAGTCCGCACCATCCGGAAAGGCAATCGTGCCGACGGGGCGGCGCTCCGGCCGCCCCGTGTGGAGATCATGATTCATCGTCTTCGGGTTCCTCTTCGTTCACATCTGCAAAATCCGTCTGTGCCTGCAGCACCTCGCTCGGCGCGGTGCCCTGCACGTACTGCATCTCCTGCCACTGCTGCTTCGTGATGAGGATCTTACGCGGCTTCGAGCCCTCGAACGGGCCGACGATGCCCATCTCCTCCATCTGATCGACCATGCGCGCGGCGCGTGAATAGCCGAGCTTCAGCCGGCGCTGCAGCATGGACACCGACGCCTGCTTCGTCTCGAGAATGACGTCCACGGCCTGCGGCAGCAGCTCGTCATAGTCGCTCTTGGCAGGCTTGTCCGCCTCGGGCGCGGGGCCGGACTTCTTATCGGCCTCGGCAGCGGATTTCTCGATCTGGGCGATGATGTCGTCGCTGTACTGCGCCTCGGAGTTCTGCTTGATAAAGCGCACGACCTCCTCGCGCTCCTCATCCGACACGTACGAGCCCTGCACGCGCAGGGGCTTGCCGGTGCCGATGGGCGCATAGAGCATGTCGCCCATGCCGATGAGCTTTTCCGCTCCGGAGGTGTCGAGGATGATGCGGCTCTCGAGCGAGGACGAGACCGCAAAGGCAATGCGGCTCGGGATGTTTGCCTTCATGAGGCCGGTGATCACGTCCGCGGACGGGCGCTGCGTCGCGATGATGAGATGCATGCCCGCGGCGCGGCCCATCTGTGCCACGCGGCAGATGCTCTCCTCCACCTCTTTGGCGGCGCAGAGCATGAGGTCGGCCAGCTCGTCGATGACGATGACGACCTGCGGCAGGGTCTGCCCATCGGGCTCGTTTTTCTGCAGGGCGTTGTAGCTGGCGAGGTCGCGCACCTGCGCCTCGGAGAACAGGCGGTAGCGCTTGAGCATCTCCACGACCGCCCACTGCAGCGCTCCGGCTGCCTTCTTCGGGTCGGTCACAACGGGGATGAACAGGTGCGGGATACCATTATAGATGCCGAGCTCGACCATCTTCGGGTCGATCATGATCAGGCGCACCTCGTCCGGCGTCGCCTTATAAAGCAGGCTCAAAATGAGCGAGTTCATGCACACGGACTTGCCGGAACCCGTCGTACCCGCAATGAGCATATGCGGCAGCTTGGAGATGTTGCCGATGATGCAGTTGCCGCCGATGTCCTTGCCGACGGCGAACGAGAGCTTGGACTTGGCGTTGCGGAATGCCGGCGAGTCGATGATGTCGCGCAGGCAGACAGCGCTGACAATCTTATTCGGCACCTCGATACCGACGGTAGAAATCTTGTCCGGGATTGGCGCGATGCGCACATTCTCCACACCGAGCGCAAGCGCAAGGTCACCGGAAAGGTTCGTGATCTTGTTGAGTTTCACGCCCGCCTCCAGTTCGAGATCATAGCGCGTAACCGTGGGGCCGCGCGTCACGTCACGGATGGTGGCATTGACGCCAAAGCTGCTCAGGGCGGTGTTGAGCCGGTCGCGGTTGAAGCGGATCTCCTCCGTCGCGTCCGTCTGATCCTTCTTCCCCGCGCGCAGGAACGACACCGGCGGGAGCTGATAGGACGAGTGGTCGGCATTCTCGCTCTCGATGGCGGAGGTGATCGCGGCCGTCTCCGCCGCGACGGCGGCGCTGGCCGCCTTTTTGGACGGCTTCGGCGGGTCCTGGATCTCCTGCGTGACCGGGGTAACGCCGCAGATATCGGCCGCCTCCTCCACAGACAGCGGCTGGACATTCTGCGTGGCATCGGCCGGCGCGGCCTTTTTCGCGCCGCGGGCAGGCTTTTTGACCGGGATCGGGTCGATCGGATCGTCGTCCGGCTCCGTCATGGTCTCCTCGACCGGAATGTCGATGAATTTTTTCTTGGCGACCGGCTTGTCCGGCACGGCACGGCGCGCACTGCGCCGCGGCTCGGGCAGCGGCTGCGGTTCCGGTTCGTCCTCCTCATCCTCCGCAAGCGGCACGTCTTCGTCCGGGATGTACTGTGCCTCGCGCCGTGTGCGCGCCCAGGCCGCGATCTTGCCGACCGTCAGGTCCATGCTGCCCAGGACGCAGAACACGAACGCCGCCATCGTCAGCGGCAGCGCCGCATAGACGCTGATGCCGGCCTTGAGCAGATAGCCAATGCCGCCGGAGATCACGCCGCCGGACGTGAGCGCCTTGCCCCCGTCATAGAGCTGGCCGACGATCGCGCCGAACGTCTGCGCCGTGAACGCCACGCGGCAGACCATCAGGTGCAC
>ERZ1106919.2413-NODE-2413-length-10402-cov-3.742147_pt1 | contig 10402 bp, 9 predicted proteins | sample MGYA00403654_ERZ1106919 | MGnify/ENA primary metagenome ERZ1106919 (study PRJEB35170, sample SAMEA104062450) | human gut metagenome | biome: human gut; feature: human-associated habitat; material: faeces | place: Denmark | collected 2012-10-08 ... | reverse complement strand
CGTGAAGATGGACAACAAGGAGCTGACCGCCTTCCTGAAAGCCTATGCCAGCGGTCTGATTACGCTGCCGGAGAACATGATGCCGGAGGATAGCGTGGATCAGGAGGAACCTGTGGAAATGGAGGGATATGAGGATGAAGCGTAAAAGAATGTTCCGACTGACCGCCGTTTTCCTGGCAATGGTGATGTGCGTCACCGCCTTTTCCGTGACCGCCCTGGCCTCCGGCGGGGAGGATACCGCCGAAGTGACCGGAGGCATGGAGCCTGACAGTTCGGAAAGTGAGACCGCCACGGAGGACACGGAAATGGACGCTGGGATGGATGGTGAAACAGACGCGGAAACGGATGATTTCATGGAACAGATCACCGCCCTGCTTGGCGGCCTGGGGGATGTATCTGCTGACGGTGACGGTATCCGGATCACTGTGGACGCAAACGGTAACACGCAGACCGGGACCGTGACGACCGGAGGCGGAAACTTAAATGTCCGTACCGGGGCGGGGCTTGATAACGAGGCTTTCACCCAGCTCCCCAACGGAACGCAGGTGGAAGTGACCGGGACGGAAGGGGAATGGATCAAAGTCCTCCTGCCGGAGCGGGAGGGCTATGTCCATTCGGACTACCTGACGGTAAGTGCAAACGGTGACGGCGGTTTTTCCCTTTCCCTGGACGGGGAGGAACTTTCCTCCCTGCTGGGACAGCTTACAGGCGGTGGGAGCGGCGGCGCCCTGACCCCGGACGGGAACCTGTCCCTGGTTGACGACATTGGCAGCAGCACCCAGGCAGGCAAGCAGTTCATCACGCTCACGACCAAAGCCGGGAATGTCTTTTACCTGATTATCGACCGGGACGATGACGGGGAGGAAACCGTCCACTTTTTGAACCAGGTGGACGAGGCGGACCTTCTGGCACTGACCGAGGACGGGGAGAAAGCGGAAACACCCATTGTCTGCACCTGTACGGAGAAATGCGCGGCGGGAGCTGTGGATACCTCCTGCCCGGTGTGCGCCTCCAACATGACCGAGTGTACCGGGCCGGAACCGGAGCCGGAAGAAACCGCGCAGCCGGAGGAACCCGCGGAGAAAGAAGGCGGCGGGGCCGGGATGATCGTCCTGGTGGTGCTGCTCCTGGCGGCTGGCGGCGGCGCGGCATTCTATTTCCTGGTGCTGAAACCGAAGCAGAAAACAAAAGTACCGTCTGACCTGGATGACCTGGACCTGGAGGATGAAGAACTGGAGGATGAAGAATACCTGAAGGATGATGAAGATGAAACGGAGGATACCAAATGAAACTGATTATCTGTGAGAAACCGAGCGTTGCAAAAAGCGTGTCGTCGGCCCTGGGTGCGAAATCCAGGGCCGATGGCTTTTATGAGGGGAACGGCCTTCTTGTGTCCTGGTGTGTGGGACACCTGGTATCCCCGATGGACGCGGCCGGATATGACCCCGGTTATAAAAAGTGGAGCTATGACGACCTGCCGATCCTGCCGGAACCCTTCCGCTATGTGCTGGCGCCTGGCAAGGAGGACGCTTTTGAAAACCTCCGCGCCCTGATGGACCGCCCGGATGTGGATACGGTGGTCAATGCCTGTGACGCGGGACGGGAAGGGGAACTGATCTTCCGTCTGGTGTATGAAATGGCCGGCTGCACGAAGCCCATCCTGCGCCTCTGGATTTCCTCTATGGAGGACGCGGCGATCCGGGAGGGCTTTCAGAACCTCCGGCCCGGCGCGGACTATGACGCCCTGTATCAGTCTGCCCTCTGCCGCCAGAAAGCGGACTGGCTGGTGGGGATCAACGCCACGCGGCTTTTCTCCGTCCTCTACCACCGCACCCTGAATGTGGGCCGTGTTCAGACCCCTACCCTTGCCATGCTGGCGGACCGGGACTGGAAGATCACGAGTTTCAAAAAGGAGAAATACCATCATGTACGCCTGACGGTGGGCGGGGCCGAAGCCGTTTCGGAAAAAATCAGTTCCCCGGAGGACGCCCAGGCAGTACAGGCGGCGTGCGCGGGGAACACGGCGGTCTGCACTTCTGCCACACGGGAGCAGAAAAAGGAACAGCCCCCGAAGCTCTACGACCTGACTACTCTGCAGCGGGAGGCCAATCGGATGTTTGGCTACACGGCAAAACAGACCCTGGACTACGCCCAGAGTCTGTATGAAAAGAAGCTGCTGACCTATCCCCGCACGGACAGCCGGTATCTGACTTCCGACATGGCGGAGACGGCTTCCTGTATCCTCCACCTGGCGGCGAAGGTGCCGCCCTTTGACGGCTGCGCCGACTTCTTCCCAGATGTGGCGGCCCTGGTTTCCGATCCGGATGTGTCCGACCATCACGCCATCATCCCCACAATGGAGATGGAAAAGGCGGATGTGGGAGCCCTGCCCGTGGGGGAACGCAATCTGTTCCTCCTGGTCTGCTGCAAGCTCCTGTGCGCGGCGGCGGAGCCTCATGTATATGAGGCGGTCACAGCTGCCTTTGACTGCGGAGGGTATTCCTTCACGGCAAAAGGAAAGCATGTGGTTTCCGGGGGCTGGCGGGAAATTGACCGTATTTTCCGGTCCTTCCTGAAGGAAAAGCCTGCGGACGGGGACGGTGGAGGCGGCCTTCCCGATTTCAAAGAGGGGCAGACCTTTGAGGGTGTGGAGGCCGCGGTCACGGAGCACTTTACCTCACCGCCGAAGCCCTACACGGAGGATACCCTTCTGTCGGCCATGGAGAATGCTGGCAAAGAGGATATCCCGAACGAGGCGGAGCGGAAAGGCTTAGGGACCCCGGCGACCAGGGCGGCCATCATTGAAAAGCTGGTGGCGGCCGGGTTCGTGGAGCGGAAAGGCAAAAACCTGATCCCCACAAAGGCCGGGATCAACCTGGTCACAGTGCTGCCGGAGCCGCTGACCTCCCCCTTGCTCACGGCGGAGTGGGAGCAGAAATTGACCGAAGTTGCAAAAGGGAGCGCCGATCCGGGTGGGTTCCTGGACGGTATCCGGGCTATGGTGCGGGAGCTGGTGCAGACCTATTCCCATATCTCCGAGGAAGGGCAAAAACTGTTTGCCCCGGAGAAGGAAGTGGTCGGGACCTGCCCCCGCTGCGGCAGGCCAGTCTATGAGGGGAAGAAAAACTTCTCCTGTTCGGACCGCTCCTGCGGGTTCGTCCTGTGGAAGAATGACCGCTTCTGGACCTCACGTAAAAAGGAGCTGACAAAGAAGATGGCGGCGGACCTGCTGAAAAAGGGCCGTACCAATGTGAAAGGGATGTGGTCGGAAAAGAAGGGTTCCACCTATGACGCGGCGGTGATCCTGGACGACACGGGCGGCAAGTACATCAATTTCAAGCTGGAATTTCCAAAAAGAAAGGCTGGTGGCAATGGCAGATAAGACGATCCCTGATTTTGTTTTCCCTCCCGGCGGTGAAAAGCCGGATATGAGCCGGGACGATCTGGCGGCGGTGGCGGAGGCTGTCGCCGCCCTCTCCCCGGAGGACCAAAGCCTGCTGGCGGCGGTCCAGGTCTCCCCCTACCGCCTGACCACGGCGGAACAGTTCCGGGAATTTCCGGACAACATTGATTTCTTTGTCCTGGAGCCCCAGGTGAAACAGGTGGAGGACCTGGGATGGCGGTACCTGGATCAGCACCTTGACCTGGAGCTGTCCCCGGCGCTTAAGGCGGCCATCGACCCGATCCCCTTTGGCAGACAGGCCATGGAGGAAGATCGCGGGTGTTTTACGAAGTATGGGTATCTGTCCCTCTCCGGGGACGAGTGGCAGCATGAGCAGACCGTGGAACATGGACGGAGGGAGACGGAGAAAAAGCCCTCCATCCGGGAACGGCTGGAACAGAGCAAAAAGGAATGTGCGGGAAAAGACAGGGCGCAGCCCATCCGGGACAAGTCTGCGCCGGAATTGTAAGGAGGTGCCAGTATGCCGCAATTTGAATATGACAAAGATTATCCCTTTGCCGCCTTCATCACGAACCTGGGAAAGTACAACGAAGGCGAGCTTGTGGGCGAGTGGGTGAAATTCCCGACCACCGCCGAGGAACTGAAAAAAGTGTTTGACCGGATCGGGATCGGCCAGAAGGACGATTTCGGGCAGCCCTATGAGGAATGGTTCATCACGGACTATGACTGCTATGTGGGCGCCCTCTATGACAAGCTGGGCGAGTATGAAAACCTGGACGAGCTCAATTACCTGGCGGCAAAGCTGGAGGAAATGGGCCAGGGCGAGTACGCGCAGTTTCAGGCGGCGATGGAGGTGGGCGACCATTCCGGCAGCCTGCAGGAGATCATCAACCTTACGGACAACCTGGACTGCTATGACCTGTACCCGTCTATCCAGGACTATGACGACCTGGGCCGATACTACATCGAGGAACTGGACGCCATGCAGGTGCCGGAGCATTTGAGGAATTACATTGACTATGAGGCATACGGGCGGGATGTTGCCCTGGAGGAAAGCGGCGATTTCACCGATCTGGGATATGTCCGGGATACCGGGAGCTCCTTCCATGAGTATTATGACGGCGAGCCAGGCAGTATCCCGGAGGAATACCGGGTGATGACCTTCCAGGATGATATCCCGGAAGAAGAATTGTCCGAGTGGGCAATGGATATCGCCTATGACATGGATGAATTTTTCCGGCAACGCGATCCGCAGTACGCGGCGGAGCACCCGGAGGAACACGCGGCGAAGGAAGAAATCTATGAAAACCTGATGGCGGGCCGCATTTCGGCTCTGGATGAAAAGCTGGCGAACCTGGGACAGACCCAGGACGATTACCTCCCTTCGGAGTTGGAGAAGTTCAAGGAGGCCAGCGGATATGAGGAAGTTTTGGATGTATCCCCGGAGCCCACGCCGCCACTGGCGCAGGAGCAGGATTCCGATGACAGGGATGGGCGTATGATGACGGCCTCGGCGGAGCTTGCCGCAGATATCGACCACTTTTTCCGGCAGGTTGATACCGAGTACGCGGCCATGTTCCCGGATGATACGGTCCAGAAGAACGTTTTGCAGGAGTACCTGTACTGGGGCGATACCTCCGCTATTAAAACGGGCCTGATCAATGCGGGACGTGAAAGGGACCTGGCAGATGAAGCCGCTCCCCTGATCGGACAGATTGACGCCTATGAGAAAGAATTTGGGATCAATACCTACATGGTATATCAGCTGCAGGGCGGGGATAAGACGCTGGACCTTCGTTTTGAGCCGCTGGACAGCATAAAGGCCATGGGGCGTACCGTGGACGCAGCCAACTATGAATTGGTCTATGCTGCGCCCTTTACCCCCGGCGAAACGCTGGAAACGATCTACCAGGATTTGAACAGGAACCGGCCGGATAACTTCCACGGCCATTCCCTGTCGGTTTCGGATGTGGTTGTGCTCCGGGAATACGGGAAGGAAACCGCGTACTACTGTGACCGCTCTGATTTTGTCCAGGTGCCGGAGTTTCTGCAGGAACAGCAGCGGGAACTTACCCCTGACGCCCTGGAGACCGGCGAGACGGTACGCACGCCCAGGGGGACCTTCTATGTGACGGATATGAGCCGGGAACAGATGGAGGCGGCCGGGTACGGTTTCCATCATCAGTCGGAGGATGGAAACTATCTAATTATGGGAAACGGCAGCCGGGCCTTCGCCATCCGGAACGGTGAAGCGCAGGAACACGCGGCGCCGGAGAAGATGACGGTCCTGGTGGTGGAGCCCATGAAGGAGCCTTATGTAAAGGAGATCGACCCCGGTCTCCATTCCCTCCAGGCAGAGGTGGGCGGCGATATTGGGGCCGCGTACCCCTTCCGGGACCCGGTGGCCCTGGTCTGCAATGATGAAGGAAAGCTCATTGGCCTGGACTTAAACCGTGGCCTGCGGGATGAAAATGGGGAGCTCTATGATATCATGGCAGGCACCTTCCTGGTGGTCGGGCTTGGTGAGGAAGATTTCGCCTCCCTGTCCCCGGAACTGGCGCAGAAATATATGGAACACTTCCGGCAGCCGGAACAGTTTATCAGCCTGGGCGGGCAGATCATCGCGCTCCCCGTGGAGCCGGAAAAGGACAATCCCCTCCGCACTGGAGGATGACTACGGTATGATCGACGGGGTTATCAATAACGGCCGCCGCGGGGAGGAAACAGAGAAAGCGGCGGAAAGCGGGCCGGGGAAAAAGCCTTCCATCCGGGAACGGCTGGAGGACGCAAAGAAGGAATGCTCCGAACATAAGCCGCCGGAGAAGGGGCGCCCCGGCCGAGATACCCCGGAGCATGGCAGCCTATGAGCAGGAGCAAGAAATGGCGGATGGAATGGGCCTTCTTCCTGGGGGAGAACGGCCGCCGCCAGTATAATAAAATATGCAGGGGATGTGTCCATCCCTGCAAGCAGAGTTTCCGGGCGGTCCTGGTGGCCTGCCCCCATTACGAGTCCGTACGCTCAAAAAAGTGTAAAGATAAGGGTTAAAAATGGATGTGAATTTCGTCCGTATCCGCTTTTCCAAAGGCCGCCTTTATGATTTCCCATGTACGGGTGTTCTCCCTGTTATACAGGGAAAAAGACGGATTTTTGCACACTTTCCATAATACAAAACGGGAGTACAGCTTCTCGGTTCATCCGATGGCTGTACTCCCGTTTTTATGTAGGAAGGCTGTCAAGTAAATCTTTTGCATGGTAACGAATATCTGCACAACCTTCCAAAATTCTCCTTGCAATAGCTTTTGGTTCAATTTCACTTAATTTTAAACATAAGTTATATGCAATCGTGGCAAAGATATCATAATTACTCCAACCGCCGTATCCAGTCGCATTTGAATATCCATCTTCAATAGATTTAAGAATTTGAACTTGATAAACCGTTTCAAATTGCAATACCAGTTTCCAAAATGATGAAAGTTTATTGGTTACAATGAATTTACTCAATCTATCGGAGGCGACTAATTTTAATATATACTCTTGAACTTGAGAATCGTAGTGGTTGTTTAGGATTTTAGAGATGATACCCTTTTTTCTATCCTCCTCAGATTGAGATTTCAATGTGATTTCAATATCCGCAATAATCTGATCCACCGAATCGTAACGTAATGTTTTATCTCGACAAATACAACGTTCAACAATCGTTTTTAAAACATGATTAGAGGTCGGTGCATTATATGTGAAAATATAATCCATCATTTTTCCTATAGAATAAATATCACTTTTTTTGTCCAAAAGGGTGAAGTCTGTTAATGCTAATGGATCAACAAATAAATGATTGTTTTTTTGAGTGTATGATGACTTCATGCTCCTCACAATAGATAGGTCCTTACTAAGTCCAAAATCACAAATCACATAGTCATTTCCGATTTTTAAAACATTTCCCAAATGCAAATCCCGATGAATTATCGAATGATTATGGGCATAACTCATACCTTTCAATATATCCATAACTATTTTGAGCCGTTCATCAAAGGAAAGGTCAATTTCTCCCTGCAAATATGAAGCTAAATTCATATCTGCCTGTTCCATCAAGTAAGAGTGAGTTATTTCATCATAATCGAACACATTCAAAATCTGAGGACAGCCAGATAATTTTTCCATATTTTCAAACTCATATCGCATTCTTTTTTGCAACTTGGAATCATCTTTATAAACATCCCGTAATTCTTTTCGTAGAATACCATCTTTTACACGAACAATATTGCAGTATGAGCCAGAATCGAGAATATCATTTGCTTTAATAGAGATAAGTCCAGTCTCAGGAACCACTACCTTAACCATATCGCGAGCCAATACTTTGGAAATCACTGAAATAATATGTTGACTCTGATCTTGGTTAATAGTAGACGCTTTCAGAAGATTTAGTATTGCTTGAATAAGCTCTAAACGTTTCGGACCGTAAATTTCGCTATATTGCTCTGAAAACGGTGTAGTTTCAGAAAACTTGAAACCACCGTTGTTATCAAAGTAATCAGCCACATCCAAATAGTCAATAGAAAAAACAGAGTTTTCAAAATACCAATCAAGAATGATTCCATCGTAATTCCAATTTGTTTCATCAGTTTTTCTTCCCCAAAATTGACGGTCGAAATAATTTAAAATCTTTATGTAATTATTATCAGATAGCATGTTATATCGTCTTCCTTTCAAAAGAATTATACCATAGATATATTTCAAAGCCACCATATAAATCAAAAAATATGTGGGAGTACAGTTTCTCGGTTTATCCGATGGCTGTACTCCCGCTCTTTTTTTGGTTTTTCTCTGTCTGCTCCATACCGGATAGGAAAGGATAGGATGGATTTTCGCAGCCGCAGGCGTTGTGGGAATGTGCGTAAACTGCCTGTCCCGGCGGCGCTGTGGGAAACCTGTTTGCAGGATGTGGGAAAGGCCTGTCCTTTTCCATGTGCTGTGAATGGGTTTTCCATCGGCACAAGCGGCAGTTTTCCACATTTCCATGACGCATACTTTTACCCGGCAATCAGCCGGTACATGGTTAATGGCACATATAAGACCGCCACGACCAGGCGCCAGACTAGGATGAAGCCGCCAATCACGCCTCCAATGATAAAGTTCAGCGCGAACAGCGCGATCCCGCCTCCGAAGGAGCCGCCGCCCGGCACGATCCAGAGGCACATCCGATGGAGGCCGAAGGGCAGCCCGCAGAGTATCCAGAGCCACACATAGTCCAGTTCCCCGTCTTTCATGCAGGCGGATTTGAAAATACAGTACAGCAGCATGGCCGTCGCTACGGGCAGCACGCTTTTCAGAAAAAATGCTTTGACCGCTTCACCTCTCGTCATAAGGCAGACCTCCTTCCATACTTCCATTATACAAAATGATCCGGACGGCGCCCAGGGCATGGAGAAAATCATTTGCGAACAATCTGCGAACAGGACCGTTTAGGACTGTCTGCCTTCCCTGTATTCCAGATATCCCTTATGCCCTCCGTCTATGATCCGGTCAATGTCCTCCGATGTGAAAGGGCGTTCCGTTTCGCCGGATATGGAGGCGATCTTCAAGGCGTTCCTGACCGCCTGGGTAAAATGGAAGTCGATCTCCTCCCGCTTGCTGGGCCATCCCCCGGATGGGGCGTCTCCCGGCCGGTGCAGGATATCCGCAAGGAAGGACAGCTCCTCCAGAATGCGGTTGCTCTTTTCCTCAAACCATCCCCGCGAGTCCAGGCCGGGACGCGTGGATACCGTAATCGTTGTTTTCTCTTTTCCGTTTTTCATGGTGATACCTCCTGTGATTTGAAATTTTATATTAGTGATCCGCATTGCGGCACTATTCCAGTTCATGCCTTCTTTGCTGCTCCTGTGCCTCCGGCGCGGAAAGAAGGGCGTCCACGTTCTGGCGGATGGTCTCGTATTCCTGCGCTTCGCTCCTTGCGGCCCGGTATCCGGCAAGCAGCATGTCTTTCTTTGTGGTAAGTTCCGACAGTTCTTTTTCCATGCTCTCCGTGGACGGCAGCGGCACCGCCCCCAACTTCTTCAGTTCCCTGGCGGCCGCCTCAAAAATAATGATCCCGCTCTCATGGCCCCGCAGGAATTTTTCCTTATCCCTGGAATGACGGTAACGGTCATACAGCGGTTTTAAGCGGCGGTAGGTTCCGGAGTGCTTCATCACAAGGGACAGCTCGGCAATCCGGGCCTCCGTCTCTTTCAGGGAGGCATGGGCGGTATCCCGCCGCCCGGCCACGGCGGCAAGACGGTTTTCCAGTTCCGCGTAGCTTGTGATCCCATGCTCCGTCAGGAAGTTCATGGTCCTGGCCGCCTGTTTCAGATTGTTCAGCTTCGCCCAATGTGCGAACCCGGCGCTCTGCTGGGCTTTGAGATTGTTCTGGATATCAATGAGCAGGCTGATCCTTTCGTCGCGTTGTTTCGGCCGACGGGATGGCCTGGAGCCCCCGGCGATCCGGGAGGCAATGGTTTCCTCCGTGTAGTCCACACCCAGGGTTTTCATCCGGGTAAACCGTTCCTGGCCGGGAGCGCGGCAGGAAATATATTTCCCCCGCTTGATTTCATAACCCTCCCTCTGCAGGCGGAGCAGCAAATCTTCAAAGTCAGAGGAGCCGGGGAGCAGCCGGTCAATGGCTTTTTTCAGCGCCGCCTTATAGCTGGTCCCTGCCTGGGCTGCCTGGTGTTCAATATAGCTCTTGCCCTTATCTTTTCCGGGGATGATGACTGACAGGCCGTGTTCTTTGCAGATACGGTCGCTGGTGCGGCGGATATAGTGATAACTCCGCTTGTTGGAATGGTAGTGCTTATAGTCGGTGAAGCTGACCGCATTAAAAATCAGGTGATTATGGATATGATTTTTGTCTATGTGGGTGGTGAGGACAAACTCATACTTGCCGCCCAGGATTTCCTTGGCAAGCTGCATACCGATCTCATGGGCTTCCTCCGGCGTCACCTCCCCAGGCTCAAACGCCTGGATCA
>ERZ1106919.2409-NODE-2409-length-10410-cov-3.239498_pt1 | contig 10410 bp, 10 predicted proteins | sample MGYA00403654_ERZ1106919 | MGnify/ENA primary metagenome ERZ1106919 (study PRJEB35170, sample SAMEA104062450) | human gut metagenome | biome: human gut; feature: human-associated habitat; material: faeces | place: Denmark | collected 2012-10-08 ... | reverse complement strand
GTAATGAAATTCCGTATGGTTAAATTCGCTCGTATCCCGTCTTACAACCAGCTCTTCTCCGGTGACCCGGTATGGGCAACTCTGGAAGTAGCAGGTATGGGACAGGACGGACGTTCCATGGTAACAAAGAACGACTATCGTTTCCTTCATACACTTGAGGATATGGGCCCTTCACCAGAGCCGAACCTGACAGTTCTTTATTCTTCAAGACTGCCAGAGAACTTCAAGAAGTTCGCTTCCCTGATTTCTGTAACAACAAGTTCTATCCAGTATGAGAACGATGATGTTATGCGTCCGGTATGGGGCGATGACTACAGCATCTGCTGCTGTGTATCTGCTACAGAGACAGGTAAAGAGATGCAGTTCTTCGGAGCTCGTGCAAACCTTGCTAAGTGTCTTCTTTACGCTATCAATGGTGGTAAGGATGAGAAGTTCCTTGACAAGAAGACTGGTAAGCCAATGCAGGTAGGTCCAGAGTACTCACCTATCACATCAGAGTACCTTGACTATGATGAAGTACTTGCTAAGTACAAGAAGATGCTTGACTGGTTAGCAGGACTTTATGTAAATATTCTTAACCTCATCCAGTACATGCATGACAAGTACTACTATGAGTCAGCTGAGATGGCACTTATCGATACAGATGTACGTCGTACATTTGCAACAGGTATCGCTGGATTCTCACACGTAATCGACTCACTGTCAGCAATCAAGTACGCTAAGGTTAAGGTTATCCGTAACGCAGAGACAGGACTTGCTGAGGACTTCGAGATCGAAGGCGAGTTCCCTAAGTATGGTAACGATGACGACAGAGCTGATAACATCGGTGTATGGCTTCTTCATGAGTTCCTTACAGACATCAAGAAGAGACACACATATCGTAATTCAGAGCCTACAACATCTATCCTTACAATCACATCTAACGTAGTTTATGGTAAGTACACAGGTAACCTTCCAGATGGAAGACGTGCTTGGACACCATTTGCACCAGGTGCTAACCCAAGCTACGGCGCTGAGACATCAGGACTTCTTGCATCACTTAACTCTGTTGCAAAGATTCCTTATGAGTGGTCACTGGATGGTATCTCAAATACACAGACAATGAACCCATCAGCACTTGGACATGATGAGGAAGAGAGAGCTACAAAGCTTGTAAGCGCAATGGATGGATACTTCGATCAGGGCGCTCATCATCTGAACGTAAACGTATTTGGTAAGGATAAGCTCCTTGATGCTATGGAGAATCCAGATAAGCCAGAGTACGCTAACTTCACAATCCGTGTATCAGGATATGCTGTTAAGTTCATATCACTTACACGTGAGCAGCAGCTCGATGTTATCAACAGAACATTCCATGACTCACTTTAATTCTTAGCTGACGCTGGATTTTCAGTGAAGTTATAGATGCTTTGTCAGATATAACAAGAACCATGGTCCCGGGGATAACCTCTCCGGGACTTTTTTTAAGAATATGTATTTATATCAGTTTTACAAGAGATAATAGACATGTAGTTTTGTTTGTAATTACTTTCATTAATTGAGAGTTGTATTTGAATAGGAAGAACTTAGAGGTGAAATATGTCTGAAAAGAAACAGGTTTTAGGATATGTCCATTCGACAGAGAGCTTTGGAGCAGTAGATGGTCCAGGCATAAGATTTGTAGTTTTTTTACAGGGCTGCAAGATGAGATGTAAATATTGTCACAACCCAGAGACATGGAATCTTGTGACAGACTATAGTAAGCTTTACTCAGATGAAACAAGCGATGCTGAGAGAGAAGATAGAAGAGAATACAAAGCTGCTGAAGGATAAGGGCGTCAAGATCGAGGCGAGGACCCCTGAGGACCTGTTAAAGCAGGCGCTCCGCTATAAGCCATATTGGAAAAACGGTGGTGGTATAACAGTGAGCGGTGGTGAGGCGCTGCTTCAGATGGATTTCCTCATCGAGTTTTTCAAGCTTGCAAAGGCTGAAGGTATTCATACAACAATAGATACAGCCGGCAATCCATTTACAAGGGAGGAGCCATTCTTCTCCAAGTTCAATGAGCTGATGAATCTCACAGATCTGTTCCTGCTCGATATCAAGCAGATCAATGATGATAAGCATAGAGATCTCACAGGATTCTCCAACAGCAATATACTTGATCTTGCACAGTATCTGTCAGATCAGGGTAAGCATATGTGGATCAGACACGTACTGGTACCAACCATCACAACTGATGAGGATGATCTGAGAAAGACTAAGGAGTTCATAGACACTCTTAAGACTGTAGATAAAGTTGAGGTACTTCCATATCACAAGCTCGGAATCCCTGAGTGGGAGAGACTTGGAATACCATATAAGCTTGAGGGAATCGACCCTCCTACTGATGAGGAGCAGAAGCTTGCAAAGAGTATTCTGGAATAAACTTAAGAACAAGAACCGGGAAAATCATCGATAGTTCAATTCCCAGCCTATGCTCTAGCAGTCTATAAAAATATTTGCGTTGAGACACAGGTGCTATATAAGATGTTAAAACCATTGTAACGGGTGTGACATTTTATATAGTACCTGTGTTTTGTTATATCAAAAAATAAGTTTAACATAATTAATTAGTAAACAGTGGCTAGGTGCATGCAAAAGAAGTTATAATATATAATTAAAGTGCTACAAACACGTTATATCACTGCAAAGTATATGGGGAGTAAATTATGTATAAGATAGACGAGAACGCATGGAATGAAAAATATATATTGCTGATCCCAGCCATGCTGGATGCACATTTTCCTCTGATAAAATACGCCTTTTATTCAAGGGATTATCATCCGGTCATACTGTCAAATGAGGAACATATCACGGATGTGGGACTTAAGTATGTGAACAATGATATGTGCTATCCGATTGTGTTAAATGCCGGGCAGATGATAGATGCACTGCAGTCAGGCAAGTATGACATCAACCGGACAAGACTTCTCATGCCGACGGCGGGGGATGCATGCAGGGGAGCCAACTACTTACATGTGTTAAAGGAGTCGGTGAGAAAGGCAGGATTTGACAGGGCAAAGATATTGTCTCTGAATGTTAAGGGGCTGGAGAAGGAATGCCAGATGCGCGTGCAGCCATTCATGGTGTGGAGAGCCCTGTTCGGACTCTTCTACGGAGATATACTCATGCTGCTCCTCAATCAGACAAGGCCAAATGAGGTGAAAAAGGGGCAGTCGCAAAAGGTTTGGCAGAAGTGGATAGATATCCTGTCCAGAGATCTGAAAGATGGAAAGAATCTGACTCTCGGCAGGATGAAACGAAACTTTGTCAGTATAGCCAGGGATTTTTCACGGATAAAGCTGCATGATAAGAGGAAACAGCGAGTGGGGATAGTGGGAGAGCTGTACATAAAGTATTGCCACTTGGGCAACTGGGATATGATAAAGTTCCTTGAGTCAAATGGATGTGAGAGCCATACAAATGGGCTTTCATGGTATGCCATGTACTATATGGATTCACACCTCACAGACAATATGACATTTGAATCTCTGCTTTACAAGGCGGGGCTGAAGTTCTTCGGCAGCCTGCAGAGAGCAATGATAGAGGCGCTTAGAAAATATGGGTTCTATACCATGGAGGATTTCTTCACGATGAAGCGTGAGGCTGAAGGATATGTGAGCTGGGGATATAAAACAGGAGATGGCTGGCTCATCGGCGCGGAGATAACGGGACACATACTCCATGAGTGTCCAAAGGTTTTGGCGGTTCAGCCATTTGGCTGTATGCCTAATCACACCTGCGGAAGAGGTTTGTACCCTTCGCTTCAGAAGAAGCTGCAGCAGGGCATGATAGTGAGCTGTGATATGGATTCCAGCGGTTCAAAGCTGAATGTCTACAACAGGGCGAGGATGCTGGTGGACATGCCACTTAAAATGGGGAAATAGGCAATTGCGAAACTTAAATACGCTGAATGTGCAAGAGATGTTTTAGCATACCGATCAGGGGTCGCTCTCGCTTAACTCAGTCTGCAACGGTACTAAAGATGTCACTAACGTGCCATCTAAGTACCGGCGACTTCGTATTCCCCTGATTTGGTAATGCTAAACATCTTCTTGCATGTTGAATAGATTAAGGGTTTCGTAATTGCCTAAATGGAAAATAGGAAATGGAGAAATAAAGATGAAAAAGATATTTGTGGTGGAAGATGACGAGAGCATCTGTGAGGAGCTTGTGCAGATACTTGAGAATGAGGGCTATGAGGCTGAGAGTCTTGAGAGCTTTGACAATACAAAGGACGATATATTGAAAGCGGCGCCGAATCTGGTGCTCATGGATATCAACATTCCGGGTATAAACGGCAGAAACCTTGTGAAGGAGATACGAAAGGAATCTGATGTGCCTATCATCATGGTCACAAGCAGGACTTCCGAGATGGATGAGGTGCTGTCCATGAGTTATGGCGCGGATGATTATATAACAAAGCCATACAATCCAACGATACTTCTGCTTAGGATAGCGGCGGTGCTCAAGCGCATGGAGGGCAGCCAGAATACGGCATCATACAGAGATGCGGAGGTCAACTTCAGCAAGGGGACTATCAGCAAAGGTGATCAGGAGATGGTTCTCACCAAGAATGAGATGATCATATTCCAGCTGTTGCTTGCCAACAGGGAAAAGATAGTGTCGAGGGATGAGATCATGACAGACCTGTGGGATAATGATGAGTTTGTAAATGACAATGCACTCACGGTGAACATCAGCAGGCTCAGAGGAAAACTGGCGGATCTTGGATATGATGATGCCATAGAGACCAGGAAGAAGCAGGGATACCGACTTGTGTGACAGGTTGCGGGGGTGTGAATAACATTTGCAAGCGTGTGCTTAGACCAATGAGCAGTGCATATGCTTGTGCTTGTAGCTGAACAAGTGGTCTGTGTACATTACCATGGATGATAAGTGGGATTGTATATCATTTACAGCGACAAAAGATTGGAGTAATTTTGTAAAATGAAATTTGGCTTGTATATAAAGGATAAACTTGGAATAATTGCGGGATATGCGGGATTTGTGATATTCACATATCTGCTCATGATGGCATTTCACTCACAGTTACAGATGAGAATTATGTTCGTGATCGTGGCTGTGATATTTGTCGTCTCGGTTATCGCTTTCGATTATCTGAGAAAATATAAGTTCTACAACAGTCTGGTTGGACATCTGGATGAACTGGATCAGAAGTATCTCATACTTGACACTTTGGACGAGCCTGACTTCTACGAGGGAAAGCTGGTGTATTCAGCTATGTACGACATCAATAAGTCCATGACTGAGAATGTGAGAAAGTACAGGGACAGCGTGGAGGATTTCAAGGATTTTATAGAGATCTGGGTTCACGAGATAAAGCTTCCGATAGCCAGTCTGGTGCTTATGTGCCACAACAACAGGGATGTGATCCCGAGAAAATATGCGGATCAGGTCGCAAGGCTTGACGCGTATGCAGATCAGGTTCTCTACTATGTGAGGGCAGAGCATGCATCGGCAGATTACAGATTTGCTGAGACAAATCTTAAGAGTGTCATCGGAAGAGTGGCGTTGAAGAACAAGGATATGCTGCTTGATGGTGACATATCGCTGAATGTTCATGATGTGGATGAATGTGTTGTGACGGATTCAAAATGGCTTGAGTTTATGGTAAATCAGATCGTGAGCAACAGTATCAAGTATATAGACCGAGGACAGGAAAAGACTATAGAGATCTGGACTGAACCGTTGGGTGATGGCAAGGCTCTGCACATAAAGGACAATGGAATAGGTATACCACAGTCTGATATTCCACTTGTGTGCAAGAAATCATTTACCGGGGAAAATGGGCGGAAACATGCGAAATCCACAGGTATGGGGCTTTATATAATAGACAATCTGTGCAGGCAGCTGGGACATAAGCTGGATATAACGTCAAAGGTGGATGAATACACAGATGTGAGTATAGTATTTGGACATAATGATATATACAAGATTGGATGATATAAAAATTGAGTTTTGCGATAGTGGGATACCAGATCGGGTGAGCGTCCCCAAGGTTACAGAATTGTAATGTTAGGTAATAATGAAAAAAGGACAATTGCTTTCAAAATGTGTAAACTGCAAATATGTTCAATGGTGAGAGCAGTAATAAACAAACATTTGAGGAGGCATTTCAATGGAAACAATATTAAAGATTGACAACATTGAGAAGTATTACGGAAACAAATCCAATATGACAAAGGCCATAGATGGAATATCATTCGCTGTGGAGACAGGGGAGTTCGTCGCTATCATGGGCGCATCGGGAAGTGGTAAGACGACACTGCTTAACTGCGTTTCAACTATAGATAAGGTTAGCAGCGGACACATCTATGTGGGCGGCAAGGATATCACAACACTCAAGGGCAACAAGCTTAACGAGTTCAGAAGAGAGGAGCTTGGATTTATATTCCAGGATTTCAATCTCCTCGATACACTCACAGCGTATGAGAATGTCGCACTGGCACTTTCGATACAGAATGTGCCTGCAAAACAGATAGATGCGAAGGTCAGGGCTGTTGCAAAGGAGCTTGAGATCGAGAGTGTTCTGAAGAAGTATCCGTATCAGATGTCGGGCGGTCAGAAGCAGAGAGTAGCATCTGCGAGAGCAATCATCACTGATCCAAAGCTTGTGCTTGCGGATGAGCCCACGGGAGCACTCGATTCCAAGTCGGCAAAGCTGTTGCTTGAGAGACTTAAGCATCTAAATGAGGATCTCATGACAACGATACTCATGGTAACACATGATTCATTTACAGCCAGCTATGCAGGCAGGATACTTTTCATCAAGGATGGCAAGGTGTTCCACGAGCTCAGAAGAGGAGGAGATACCAGAAAAGAGTTCTTCAATAAGATCATAGATGTCGTGACACTGCTTGGAGGTGATCTGAATGACGCTCTTTAAGCTTTCCGTATCAAATATGAAGAAGAGTATAAAGGACTATGCCATATATTTCTTCACTCTGGTACTCGGTGTTGCAATCTTCTATGTGTTCAATGCCATAGAGACGCAGACCGCCATGCTCCGGATATCGGCTGACACAAGACAGGTCGTGCAGCTCATGAGCAAGATGATTGCGGGTGTCAGTGTGTTCATCGCATTTGTGCTCGGATTCCTCATCATATATGCAAGCCGTTTCCTGATGAAGAGGCGTAACAAAGAATTTGGTCTGTACCTCATCCTTGGAATGGGAAAACGCAAGGTGTCCACAATGCTTTTCATAGAGACACTTATCATCGGACTTGTATCACTTGTGGTAGGACTTCTTGCCGGAATAGGAATCTCACAGATAACAAGTGTACTTGTTGCAAACATGTTCGATGCAGATATGTCATCATACAGCTTTGTGTTCTCGGGCAGCGCATTTGCCAAGACCTGTCTGTATTTTGCAATCATATATGTGGTGGTTATAATCTTCAACACATTTATTATCAGCAAATGTAAGCTCATCGACCTTTTCCAGAATGGAAGAAAGTCTGAGAACGTCAAGATCAAGAATCCATGGGTATCAGTTATCGTGTTCCTGATATCAGCTGTATCACTTGGATATGCTTATCATGCGGTAATTACCGATCTAAATGACATGTACATGAATGATCTCTACAAGTGGATCGTGGTCGGATGCGTTGCAACGGTGCTCTTCTTCTGGTCGGTATCCGGAATGCTCTTCAGGATTGTGTCATCCATGAAGAATGTGTACTATAAGGGACTCAATACATTTGTCGTCAGACAGATGAGCAGCCGTGTAAATACAAATGTACTTTCAATATCAGTCATCTGTTTGATGCTTTTTGTGACAATATGTGTGCTTTCATCAGCGCTTGCAGTGAAGAATTCCTTAAATGAGGGCATTGCAAAGTACGCAAGAGCGGATGTGAGTATATCGAAAACCCAGAGCAGTGATTCAATCTATTATGACGAAGACGAGATGGGTAATGACAGCGAGACAAATGATCTTTTGAAGAAACTTGAGGTGACTGATGGAAAGAGCATAGAAGATGTATATAGTGAAAATAATGTGGATCTTGGATCATACTTCTCAGATTACGTTGACGTACACACATATACATGTCCTGCACTTACAATCAGAAACTATCTGGGAGATGAGGCTCTGATTGATTCTCTTGGAATAGATGTAAACGCTTTGTCTAGTTATGAGGGAACGGAGGAGATCATATCACAGTCCGACTATAACAAGGTTGCAAAGATTTATGACAATGCTGAGCTCCAGCTTGCCGATGACGAGTATGCCATCCTTGCAAATTATAGAATATTCGTTAAGATCCGTGATGAGAGACTTCAGGAGGGAAAAGAGATAGAGGTATATGGCAACAAGCTTAAACCGGTTATCTCGTATTGTATAGATGGTGATATAGAGCTTGCCACTCAGCCCCTCAACACAGGTGTGTTTATCGTGCCGGATTCAGCCATTGAAGGTGCACAGTTCGCGAAAGAGTATTTCATCGGAAAGTATGCCAATCAGGACAGGGATGTCATACAGGATAGTGATACGATCATAAGGAATGTATCAAAGAAGGATGAACTTGGCGGACTTATCACAGTAAATACCAAGGACAACGTGAAAGCAGCCAGCGTGGGAGTCGGAGCGATAGCATCATTTATAGGTATGTATATCGGACTTATATTCCTTATATCCGGAGCAGCCATCCTTGCACTCAAAGAGCTCTCAGAGAGCACAGACAACATAGAGAGATACAAGATGCTCAGGAAGCTTGGGGTGGATCAGCACATGATCAACAAGGCTCTTTTCTCACAGATGGGACTATTCTTCGTATTCCCACTTGCTCTCGCCATAGTCCATTCGGTATTTGGAATGATGGTCAGCACGAAGATTCTTGACACTATGGGAGCGTATGATATAGCAGGTGCTATCGGAATCACGGCTGCCATCGTGGTAATCATATATGGCGGATATTTCCTTATAACGTATCTGTGCAGCAGGAAGATTATCAGTGAGTGAGGATATAACTATTATTGAAAATAATTGCACTTTTTATTGAATGAATAACATAATTATGTTATCATCAACATACGATATAAATGTGACATGTCACATTGTCTGGGCTGGTCGTAAGACCCAGGTCCAACCTAATTAGGCGGGGAGACTCCCCGCCATTTTTTATATAGAGTTGTAATGGGGAAATTCCTCAAAGGGATACATAAAAAGGAATTTTGATGGTTAACAAATGATTATTTGTATATGGATTGGAGGAAGTCATAATGAACAAACATGTAGAAAAAGCTATGGAGATAAGAAACGAGACACCGATGGTCAATAACTGTGCGCAGACCATTCTGCGGGCTTACGCGGATGAGCTCGGAATAACAGGAGATATGGCGGCAAAGCTCAGTGCTAATTTCGGTGGTGGCATGAAATGTGGTTCAACCTGCGGTGCGATCACAGGAGGACTTATGGTACTTGGCGCTTTGGGCGTTGAGAATCCATACGTGATAAATCAGTTCAGGCGCAGGATAGCAGATAACCACAACGGCATGATCGATTGTGCTGATCTGTTAAAGGCAAATGCCCAAAATGGCGGAATCAAGAAAGTGCACTGTGACGGCATGATCAGGGAGGCTATAGAGCTAATAGATGAACTGGTGAAGAGTGAATAAATATAACAAGAACAACGTGTTTAACTATCCTGGAGGAAAAAGGGATTCTGGAATGGAGGATGCAAGTAAATGAAAATAGACTACAGAAGACTTACAGAAAATGAACTTGATACATTTATAAATATGAGAATAAATCAGCTCAGGGAAGAGGGCGCAAAAGAAGAGATAGACCTGGTGCCAGCGCTTAAGGATTATTATACCCGCCATATGGCAGACGGAACATTTGTATCATGGCTGGCTTTTGACGGGGATGCTATTATAGGGACAAGCGGCATGTCATTTGTGGAGAAACCGCCATATTTTGGATGCCCAAGTGGAAGAATTGGGTTGCTCTCCAGTATGTTTACCAACCCTAATTATAGAAGAAATGGCATTGCAAAGGAACTGTTATCCCGTGTTGTAAATGATGCAAGGGATTATGGATGTGGAACGATACAGATCACGGCATCTGACATGGGTGTTAAATTGTATACGGATTTCGGATTTGTTCATAATGGTAATTTCATGCAGTATAAGCTGTAGTATATATGATGATGGAGCAAAAGTTACATTTAGAGATTGCCCTGCCTATCACAGTGGGAGATAACGTCTGGATTGGAACGAATGTTTCAGTGCTGCCGGGAGTTCTATCCGAACAGCACAAGGCAGAGGTTTTGCAATACTGACTGCACAAAAGCCCATCAGCAGGCAGAAGCAATGTTTTCTCGGCTGGTAAAACAGTTTTCCGAAAAAGAGGGCGTAACGG
>ERZ1106919.2401-NODE-2401-length-10427-cov-2.983803_pt1 | contig 10427 bp, 9 predicted proteins | sample MGYA00403654_ERZ1106919 | MGnify/ENA primary metagenome ERZ1106919 (study PRJEB35170, sample SAMEA104062450) | human gut metagenome | biome: human gut; feature: human-associated habitat; material: faeces | place: Denmark | collected 2012-10-08 ... | reverse complement strand
ATAGCCAACCCATAATACCGGATATTTAAACTCGAATTTCAATTTTGCTTCTGAAAGACATTCCCATGCTACGACTGCCACAAAGAATAACAGCACAAATAAGAGTGAAGTCTCCCTCCAATAATTTACTACATTTACAGCCCCCTGCCACAACGCTTCTACAATCGTGAAAGCTGCTTTTTCTACGCTGAAGCCCATCTGCTCTCCGCCTACTCTTGCTGCATTTCCGGGCGCTGTAACCTGAAAGTACAAAGCGATCATTCCGGCAAATGTCGGGAATGCAAATACCCCTGCACGCCTTTTATTTTTCACGATCACAAACATCAATACATAACTGAATAAAACCAGAAATGTCGAATAATAGCTGCTTCCTCCGATTGCGATCATTCCCAAAACAGAAAAGATAATGTATCTGAATTTGTCCGTTCTTAAATATTTCAGTAAAAATCCAATCAAAAGCATTGCCAAAACATGGGGCATCATATAGTGGATTACTCCAACATACCAGTACATACCGATTCCGGAGCTTGGAATCCATTGATAAAACATCAGCAGGATCAATAATGTGACTACTCCGCCTTCATACCATTTTAAGCCAAAATAGTTTGTAAAAACCTCATGTACCATATAATAAGTGGCTGCAATCATTGCCAGTGTCCAAAACACAGGTACGATCCAAAAACTTCTGTATACAAAGACCTCCGGCATCAGCGTAAATATAAAAACACTGAACCAGTCTCCATTCCAGACCTGGCACATCTGCTTTGTCGTTTCCAGACCTGTCCGAAACACTTCGATCACAGAATGCGTATGAAGCCACGTCTGATGGCTTGCTGCAGAATATCCGTAGTCGTCCCCCGAAGGTCTGGCGATAAACGCCAGTAACCAGTTGGGCACCATCGAGGCAAAAAATGCGAATCCGACAGCTACTGCTATTTTCTTTATACTAATCCATTCTGCCAGTTTCTTCACCGTAAAAGCCTCCGTTTTTTCTGTCTTTTCACTTTTATCTGTGCTTTTATTCCCCATCTCCGATCACTTATCCAACTCTTCATAATAACGAATTTTATTTTTTCCGTAATACTCCGCCGTTCCAAATCTCCAGGTTTCGATTTCATCTGTCGTAAACAGCTCCGGAGTTTTCGGCGGCTCCTGGATTAAAATCAGAGCTTCGTCCGAATTTTTAATGGTCTCAATATTTTGCTCTATTGCATCTGCATATGCCCGCGCTTCACCGCTCCTGACTGCATTTACAATTGCTGCAGAGGTTATTTCTTTCGGCGCTGCCAGGGATACCAGTAAAAAGCATATCACTGTCATTCCTGTACAAAAGCCATACCATTTTAAATGAGAATCGGCGTTCCAGCACAGCTTTTGCTTTTTCTGAATCCATCCGATCCAGTAAAATTCAAGAACAACGGTCAAAATCAAAAACATATCATACATAATGTTTTCAATTCTTCCCGTCCCCCACTGTCCGAGTGCAAACAGCTGTGGTGCATACATTGCAGACAGGAAACAGTATCCTGCCAAAGTAATGACTCCCGGAAGCGGAAAACCAAATTCTGTTTTAGCGGCTATTGCCCATAAAACAGGAAGTGCCATTAAAATCAAAAATACCCAGAAAATCCCGGTCCAGTCTCCTGCGATATCCTGTATACACAGTACAAAGGATTTTAAAATAGAACCAATTACACCATAGGACACGATCTCACCGGATTTTCCCTGCCTGATCCAGTTTCCGGGAGCCACTACATTGATACAAAATGCAACCAGCATCGCTCCTCCGGGAACCGCCAGATACTTTAACAAATCCTTTCGTTTTCTCCACAACAAAATCAAGATCACATATCCTGTAACCACATTTCCGATCAACGCCGTCACAAGATTTCCGCCGCCAACCATAACTGCCATCCATGCTGCCAATACACTATACAGCACTCTTTTTTCTTTTCCGACAATCGCATGTATCAGAAATGCCGTGAATAAAAGCAAAAAGCTGAAAGCCAGCAGTACGGAGAACAGTCCCGTGTAACCGATGCTTCCGTTCCACCAGTAAAAAGCTGATACTTTGGCCGGCGCAAGCTGCAACGCCAAAATTGCCAGCAGACAGCCCAGAATCCCTGCCTCCTTTTTTCCGGCTCCAAACAATGTATGGAAAAATTGATACGAAAAAATCAGCACAGCTATGCTCAGTAATCCGGATAACAAAGCTGGTGTCAGATGATAATACTGTTCTCCCCAGATCCCTGGCTGAAGTGCCATGAGAAAAATAGAAGAAAATGTTCCCTGCCAGCTTCCAAAGGCATCTGCCACTGTTTTACATGCACCGCCAAACGCACCTAAAACGCCTTTTCCATGCACCCATGCAAGATGACTGTTTGCACCATATTCAAAATCATCTCCCTGTGGATAAACATACTTTCCGGACCATGCAAGCATAAGCCAGGTTATAAAGAGCACTACGAGTAAAACTGAAAACAGCCATTTCCAGTCATCTTTCTTTTCCACTGTTTCTTTTTTCAACACATGCCCACAAATCCAGCCGGTTCCATCCATCACGACTGCAATCCACCAAAGGGTTGTCAAAATCTGAAGAAAAACTCTGACAGAATTAACAGATTCCATATCTCCGATTCTGACCACAACCGCCAGATAACAAAGCCATACGGAAGCCGTTTCAAGGAATATCCGAAGCAGAGCACTCTCATATATACTTCGATCTGAAATTCTGACTGCTATCACGATAGCAACTAAAATTGCCGCTGCTGTCAGGAACAAATGAAATACACCGAACCATTTTTCTGCATAATAGATAAAATAATAGGCAGATACAGCCGGCACTTTAAATACAGAATAAGAAACAACCTGATCCTGTGCTCCCAATGCCAAAAACAGGAGCAGCGGAAGCAATATTGCTCCCGCTATCCACCACACTTTATTTCGTACCGTTCTCTTTTCCAGATTCATTTTTCGTTTTCTACTTTCCACTAACCTTATTCTTTCGTATCTTTCCCCACAATCTGCAGTCGGAATTCAAAATCCCTTCTGTCCTTCACGCCAAGATTATGCAGGACAAGGCCCGCAAACAGGGACTGTAATGCAGCTAATCCTGCAAATCCACAGGCGATCAGTGTCGGGAACTTCGGCACCAGACCAGTCTCCACATACTCGATTCCAACCGGAATAAAGAACCCAACTGCAATCACAAACAACAACAGCGCCAACAGCCCAAAAAATGCAAAGGGGCGATACTGACGGAACATCCGGAAAATCGTTTTCAGCACGCGGAAACCATCCGAATACGTATTTAACTTGGATTCGCTGCCCTCCGGACGGTCACGGTATGTGATCACAACATTATCTACCTGCATATTGTTATAAACCGCATGAATCGTCATCTCCGTTTCGATTTCAAAGCCACGGGACAGTACCGGGAATGTCTTGACAAAACGGTAGGAAAATGCACGATATCCCGTCATAATATCCCGAATATCCGATTTGAACAGTGCATTGATCGACGCACGGACAAGACTGTTTCCCATATTATGGAAAGGACGTTTATTCTCTTCAAAATACGTGGAAGACAGTCTGTCACCCACTACCATGTCTGAGTTGCGCTCCAGCACCAGGTCCGCCATTTCCCTCGCATTTTCCATCGGATAGGTATCATCACCGTCTACCATAATATAACACAGTGCATCAACCTCCTGAAACATTCGGCGGATTACATTGCCTTTCCCCTGCTTATATTCCTGCCGCACCACTGCACCGGCCTTTTCTGCCAGCTCTGCTGTGCGGTCGGTAGAATTGTTATTATATACATAAATAACAGCCTCCGGAAGCGCCGCTTTTGCATCCCGGACAACCTTTTCAATCGTTTTTTCTTCGTTATAACAGGGAATCAGTACCGCTATTTTATCCATCAGCGTTCTCCTTTTCTTGCTTTTTGTGCCAGATCCAATGCATAGACTGCCTGTTTTTCTATTGTGCGATTTTCAGAAATATAAAACTCAATTGCATCTTTTTGTTCCACGTCCTTGGATATTTCTTCCAAGCTTGATCTGCCAGGATGGAACAAAATCTCCAACATTCTGCCATCATGTTCCGCTTTATTTTCCATTGCAGAAAACAGCTTGACAATTCTTTTTTCGTCCATGTGTCCACTCATAATCAGTCCCCAAAGATACATTGGTGCCAATCCTGCTTCTTTGAACCTCTTTTTTTGTATTGATGAGCAAAATTTCAATAACATGTTTTTGATGAAATTGACCGGACGAAACGTTTTATATAAAGATATTTTTTTCAAAAAAGGCATCATCGGTTCTCTGGAATCTCTGATGTACTCTGGTTGCCATTTCTGCTCTCCAATCACTTCAAACAACGCATCTGCTACAACCGGTATCATATGCGTATGCTGATGACTGTCAATACGAATAGCTTTGAAAGAAAGTTCTGGAAACGCGTCTACAACAGTTTTGATTTGAAGTTCAATTTCTTTTTTTAACTGATTTTTAAACTTATTGCGAGAAGGAAGAAAGGAAATAAAAAAGAGTTTTTCCCAAGAAAGTTTAAAATGTCCATCCCTGTTCACAAGATCCGGTACATTTTCCGCACCTGCCAGACTGATTCCCTCTAATAAATTCAAATGTACTGATATTTTGGGCTGCCAAACAAACTCATCCTGCTCCCTGCGATACATATTCACACATTCCTCAAAGCAGCTCATATTTGCGAGCACACTGATACTGTTCAATTTTCCATCTTTTAAACAATCCAGAATATCCCGGCTTGCATGAACGGATTCCCCAAAGTCATCCGCATGAATATCAATCGTTACGCTCATTTTTCTGTTCTTCCTCTGCACTATCCTCTGCATCCCGCAGGATCATGGAATCCACGATATACCGCGGACGCCCTTTGCTCTCCATATAAATCTTCCCGATATATTCCCCAATAATTCCCTGGGATAAAAGTGTAATGCCGCCGATCAGACAGGTCGAAGCCACCGTTGTCGTCCAGCCGGCGACAACTGCACCATTTGCCCAGTCCACGATACAGGAAATAAACAGTCCAATGCTGAACAAAAAGGTCAGAAATCCAAGGATTACGATCATCTGCAGCGGTCTGGTGCTCATGGAAGTGATTCCATCTACTGCCAGCGTCATCATCTTTTTCAATGTATATTTCGACTGTCCGGCTTCTCTTTCTTTTACATCGAAATAAACAATATCCGACTGGAAGCCCATCGTCGGAATCAATCCCCGCAGAAACAGGTTCGTTTCATGAAATTCTGACAGCGCATCCAATGCCTTCTTTGACATCAGGCGATAATCCGCATGGTTCGTAATCGTCTGGCAGCCAAGCACATGCATCAGCTTGTAAAACAGTCCTGCTGTCGTCTTTTTGAAAAATCCGTCGGTATCACGGTCATTGCGCACGCCATAGACAATCTCACAGCCATTCTGATAACATTCCAGGAACTGATCCAGTGCTTCAATATCCTGCTGCAGGTCTGCATCAATTGTCACAACCGCATCTGCCTTGCTTCTAGCAGCCATCATACCTGCCAGAATCGCACTCTGATGACCGTAGTTGCGGGAAAAGCTCAGGCCCGCATACTTGCTGTTCTGGCGCGTCAGCTCATAAATAATCTGCCAGGTGCTGTCCTTACTGCCATCGTTGATAAATAAAATCTTGCTCTTATCCGAAATCGTCCCCGCCTGAATCAACCGATCCAGTTTGTCCAAAAGAACCGCTGCCGACTTATGCAGAACCTCTTCCTCGTTGTAGCAGGGAACAACGAGATATAAAATGGTGTTTGTTCGTTTCATAGTCCTTCTATATCCTTTCAACTATCTCTGTCCATCATAGCGCATCTTTTCGTATTCGGCAACAACTGCAACAGGAACCCGTCCCTTCCTATGCATCTTGACTCCTCTTTTTGGGTTTATCTCATTTCTCTGAAATATCTTTGCAGTTAATTATTTTTACCTTTCACTTCTGGGAACTTCGATAACACTTTCTTTTCCAAAAAACTGTTTTACAACTGTGTTCGTCCATTCCTTCGGATCTTCCATCACTTCCATATGCATCAAAGGTCCCTGATCAGAGTTCATAGCAGGAAGCTCCACATTTTTCAATTCCGGATTTCTTAACAGAGAAAATCTTTCTTCCATCTGTGCTTTATAATCATCCGCCTGACCAGATTCAATATATGTATAACATTCATAGCTTGTAGATTCTTTCAAGGTTCCCTTATTCGCAATTAAAATACATCCTGCTATTTGATAAGAAATACAATTCCTGTAAATATCGCTATTCTCTTTTGATCTATCTTGATTTTTTTATTGATCCTTTTTTTCATTTTATTTCCTTCGATAATACCCAGCATACCACTCCGCAAACGCTGTCAGCCCCACTTCCAACGGCGTATCCGGTTTAAATCCGAAATCCTTTTCCAACTCCGATACATCCGCATAAGTCTGATATACATCTCCTGGCTGCATCGGAAGAAATTCTTTTTCCGCTTCATTGTCGATCACTCCGGCTTTCCTCAGACAATTTTCCAGCGTTTCGACAAAAAATTTCAAGCTTACCGGCTGATGGTTTCCGATATTATAAACCTTCACTCTCACTCCATCTTCATTAGCGTCCGGAGCCTTTTCCATCACTGCAGATACGCCTTTAACGATATCATCAATATAAGTGAAATCACGGTACATATCTCCGTAATTAAACAGCTGGATTTTCTCGCCCTTTACCATCTTATTTGTAAATCCGAAATACGCCATGTCCGGTCTTCCGCAAGGGCCGTATACCGTAAAGAAACGCAGTCCCGTGCAAGGAATCCTATACAGCTTGCTATATGCGTGGGCAAGGAGTTCATTGGATTTTTTCGTTGCTGCATATAAAGAAACCGGCTTATCTGTCTTATCCTCTGTCCGATACGGTACTTCTTTATTTAATCCGTAAATTGATGAGCTGGAAGCATAAACCAAATGCTTTACACCTGGCTTTCCGTCATCATAAGAATGCCTGCAGCATTCCAGAATATTATAAAATCCAAGGATATTGCTCTCGATATAAGCATCCGGGTTCGTGATCGAATAACGCACACCGGCCTGTGCCGCCAGATTCACAACAATTTCCGGTTCCCATTTCTGAAAAATCTGTTCCAGAAAACTGCGGTCTGCGATATTTCCCTTATGAAAAGAAAAATGATCCCAATTTTCCAGCTCTTTCAAACGATATTCTTTTAAGCTGACATCATAATAATCGTTCAGATTATCAATACCGATCACCTGAACTTCTGAATCTTTCTGCAAAATATTCTTTGCAAGATTCGAACCGATAAATCCGGCTGCACCGGTAATTAAAATTACTTTTTTCATCTCTTTCATCTTCCAATACTGTAATATTCCACGCCTGCAGCTTTCATCTTTTCCGGATCAAAAATATTTCTTCCGTCATAGACAAGCGGTGTCCTCATCAGCTGTTTAATTGCTTCCGGTTCAACTTTTTTGATTTCTTTCCATTCCGTAAAGATAAAGCAAATATTTGCATCCTTTAATGCTTCTTCAATCTGATTCGTATAGGAAATAGTTCCTTTCTCAACCACACCCTCTGGAAACTTCTTTTTGAAATTGTTCATTGCTACCGGATCGTATGCAACGATGTCTGCACCATTCTTTAAAAGAAGGGCGATATTATCAATCGATGGTGCTTCTCTCAGATCATCTGTTCCAGGCTTAAATGCCAGTCCCAAAACTGCAACCTTTAAGTGTTCAAAACTGATCATCCGGTTACTCGCCTTATAAAAAAGCGCTGTCTTCTGATCTGCATTGACATCCACTGCAGCTTCCACTGTACGCAGCCGATATCCGACTTTTTGTGCCTGAAATTTCAATGCTTTTGTATCTTTCGGGAAACAACTTCCACCATATCCGATTCCTGCTTTCAGAAAATTTGCTCCAATTCTCGCGTCATAGCTCATTCCCTTAGCAACATCTTCTATATTTGCTCCAATCTTTTCACACAAATTTGCAATATCATTCATGTAAGAGATTTTTAATGCAAGGAAGTCATTACAGGCATATTTTGTCATTTCAGCAGACCGTCTGTTCATCGCAACAATCGGCAACTGAAACGGTTCATAAATTTCCCGAAGCAGTTTTTCTGCCTCTTCACTTTCTGTGCCAATGATAATTCTTGCCGCATGCAGCGTATCATGTACTGCAGAGCCCTGCGCCAAAAATTCCGGATTCGATGCTACTTCGATATGAAGCTCTTTTCTTACCAGAAAATCCTTGATAAACTGCTCTACATGATCATTCGTCCCAACCGGAACAGTTGATTTTACCACGACAAGACAATCTTTTTCCACATTTTCAGCAATCTGACGGCAAACGGTTGCAATATAGCTTAAATTAGCGGAACCATCCGGCTGCTCCGGGGTACCTACTCCGATAAAAATCGCGTCCGGATCTTTATAGGCACTTTTATAATCGGTCGTATAATGCAATCTTCCTGCTGCATTATTCCGCTTCATTAACTCCTCCAGACCATCTTCGTAAATCGGAGATACTCCGGATTCCATCAACTTTACTTTATTTTCATCCACATCGACACAGGTAACATCATGCCCTTTTTCCGCAAAACAAACACCTGCTACCAGACCTACATATCCGGTTCCTGCAACTACAAGCTTCATCTTTCATCCTCCATTTTTTCTTTATTTATATTTTCCTCTACTTCTCGCATTCTTTTTTCATAAATTCCAACCATTTGAATCAATGTAGTAATTTTTTGATTCTGTTTTGAAACAATTGATGTCAATGCCATCAGTATACATAACATAAAACCTATACATACAACAAATAATGCATACATCGGTGTTTCAATTCCAGATAAATGAGCTAATACAACTAGCAATTTAGGAAATAATACCATAATTGCCATTACCAGCCCTGCCAAAAGCCATAATAATGTGTATTTCAATGAAAGCGATCTTTTTTTCAGTAACAGCAAAACTATTATAAAAAAAATAATAACACCTGTAATTAAAACTCCCTGTAGTTGTGTATTCATTTTTTTCTCCTTACTCCAAAACTAATTCTACAAATAAGAATAGCTAATGATACTTTTATCATATAATAAACTGACTTTCCAAAACTAATTGAACTCTCTCCACCATGTCGTTCGCACATTTTCACCGGCACTTCTGCAATTTTCCCCTTATGCATTGCTACCGCAACTATAGACTCTGGTTCTGGATAATCCTGCGGATAGTCTTTAGCAAAAACCTGCATAAACTCTTTATTCACTGCTCGAAATCCACTTGTAACATCTTTTATTTGTTGTATGCAACATATTGATACCAACATTCCTAATATTCGAATTCCTATCCTTCTACTTCTCGAAGACTGAAATCCTTCTTTTTTTAAAAATCTAGAGCCTATAACTACATCAGCCGTTCCAGAGACAATCGGAGCAATTAATGTATCTAAATACTTCGGATCATGTTGTCCGTCACCATCCATCTGTATCGCAATATCATATCCATTTTCTATTTCTTTTACTAAACTAGGTATATATTCTGGTAAATGTTGCCCATCACCATCAAATTGGATAGCTGCGTCATAATTATTATAATAAGCATATTTATAACCTGTTTGTACTGCACCAGTTAAGCCTAAGTTAACAGGTAAATCAACATGATTAATATTATTGTCATCTAAAATTTTTCCAGTACTATCTTTAGAACAATCATTGATTACAATATAATCACAATCAATATCTGCATTTTCAAGATTTCTAACAACTCTTAAAATGCTTTCTTCTTCATTATATGCTGGAATTATAACTAAAGTTTTCATACTTTCCCTCTTTCTCTAATACTATTCTTACTGATTATACCAATAAAATTATATATTTCAAACAAAATATACACAAAAACGGGATGTATTCATCCCATTTTTGTACATAATTTTAATTATCCAATCCAAGCCAGACACCATTAGCATCAAAGCGATAAACTTTTTTATTGATTTTATAATCTCCTGTAACCATCTTTCCATTAGCGTCTACATAATACCAGTTATTTCCTGATTTTACCCATTGGGCACTAATTACACCACTTGAAGCTGCATAGTAATATTCACCATTGATTTTAAACCATCCTGTTTGCATTAATCCGCTTTCTGCAAAGTAGTATTTAGCTCCTGCAATTGTTTGGAATCCTGTTATCATTTTTCCATCTGCGTCTACATAGTACCAAGTATTTCCTGATCCTACCCATTGTGCATTGATAGCTCCACTAGATGTTGCATAGTAATCTGCATTGTCAATCTTGAACCATCCTTTTTGCATCAATCCGCTTTCTGCAAAGTAGTATTTAGCTCCTGCAATTGTTTGGAATCCTGTTA
>ERZ1106919.2386-NODE-2386-length-10471-cov-4.601286_pt1 | contig 10471 bp, 6 predicted proteins | sample MGYA00403654_ERZ1106919 | MGnify/ENA primary metagenome ERZ1106919 (study PRJEB35170, sample SAMEA104062450) | human gut metagenome | biome: human gut; feature: human-associated habitat; material: faeces | place: Denmark | collected 2012-10-08 ... | reverse complement strand
GCTTTTTCGTCTTTGATGCGGAACAGCATTATCGGCCACCTTCTTTCTTGCCAAGGCTGATGCGGGGATCAATGAGCACCATGAGCAGGTCGCCCAGGATCAGGCCGATGATGCCCACGCAGGCGTACAGCAGCACGATGCCCTGCACCAGGGTGTTGTCATGGCGCTGCACACAGGTGACCAGCAGGCCGCCCATGCCGGGAATGCTGTACAGGCTCTCGATGTAGATGGAGCCGACGACGGTGTTCAGGAATGCGGAGGGAATGTACTGCACCAGCGGGACCATGGCGTTGCGGAAGATATGCTTCAGCGCGATCTTATTCTCGCTCACGCCCTTGGCGCGTGCCAGGCGGACGTAGTCCTTGTTGCTCTCGTCCACCATGTAGCGGCGGAGCCACATGGCGTAGAACGCAATGTTGCCCAGGCTCATGGAACAGACCGGCAGCACCCAGTATTTCCAGTTGGAGGCGTCAAACAGCAGGCCCACGCCCAGTGCCGTGGTGCCATACATCTGGATGTACAGGTAGTACACGGCGCTGGGCACTGCCTGGATGAGCACGATGATGGCGGTGCCGATCTTATCCGGCCAGCGGGATTTAAAACGCCCCATGAACATGCCCATGGGGATGCCGATGACAAGGCTCAGCAGCATGGCGTATACACCCATCTGCACCGAGATGGGCAGCTTCTTGGCCAGGATGCCGGTGACGGAAGCGTTGACCTTATAAATATGGCTCACGCCCAGGTCGCCATGCAGGGCATCTTTCCAGAAACGGACGATCTGCACCGGGAGCGGGTCCAGCAGGCCCATGGACTGCAGGCCGGCCTGGATCTGTACCTCGGTCATTTTTTCATAGTTCGCAAAATAGCCCTCCACCGGCATCAGCCGCAGAAGACAGAACACGAGCGTGACGATGATGAACAGTGTCAAAATCGAGCGCCCGACACGTTTCGCCAGATATTTGAGCATATCTGCGCGCACCCCTCTCTCTTTGTTTTGTAATAACGGATAGGAATAGAATACAACAAAAAACTACTTTTGGAAAGTGATTTGGCAAAGTTTGCTCTAAAAATTCATCTGAGAGCCTTCAGAAATAAAAAGCCCTCCGCTTTCCCGGGGGAAAACGGAGGGCGGCAGAACGGTCAGAAAAGCTTAGCGGGCGTCGCGGTTGGCCTCGTACTCGCTCATGGAGACATAGTGGTCGAGGACGTGGATGCCCTTCAGGCGCTTGTTGGAGAAGCCGGTGGAAGCATACTGGCCCTCCCAGTAGTTCAGACGGGTGGCGATGTAGGCCGGGACGCTCATGCCCATGGGGACGACGAGGGCGTTGTTGATGAGGGAAGCCTCGGCGTTGGCGAAGGCATCGTAGCGGGCGTTGATGTCATCGGTGATCTCCACAGCGGCTTCGATGGCCTTCATGTAGTTCATGACGGCGTCAGCGGTGTCGCCGGTGATGAAGCCGTCCTCGACGCCGGTGCGCAGGAAGGCGTAGCGGCTGCCGCGTGCGCCCTCGGCCTGATAGAAGGGGTCGGTCTCGGTCTGGGGGTCGGAGTAGTCTGCGCCCCAGTTGCACAGCAGGAAAGCGAACTTGCCGTTGCGGCGGACGCTGGACAGGAAGCTGTCGGAGGGGCCGGCGGTGATGACGATATTGATGAAGTCAAAGCCGTCGTTCAGCACACCCTCCAGCTGCTGCTTGAAGACCTGGCACTGCTTGTCCCAGTCGGTGGAAGAGGGGTTGTAGGGCAGCTGCACCTTGATGGGGAAGGTGGCGCCGGCAGCGGTCAGCTCCTCGATGGCAGCATCGCGGAACTCCTTGGCCTTGGCCTCATCGAAGAACTCGGTGATGTTGGCCAGGTCGCCGCACTGGGTGTAGTCCACGCCGGCAGTGGTGGCGCAGAAGTTCGGGGGCGTGATGGTGTTCAGCTTGTAGCCGTCGTAGCCTTCCGGGGCAGAAACGGCCAGTGTGACGGCGTTGTTGATGCCGTACAGGAAGGCCTTGCGGAAGTTGGTGTTGTTGATGGCCTTGGCCCAGTTGTCCGGCTCGTACTCGGCGTCCACGCCCTCGACGCTCCAGTTGGAGAACTCGTGGGCGTAGGGCATGAAGTTGAACATGTAGAAGTAGGTGTAGTTGGTGTTGGGGCGGTCCATGGAGACCATGCTCTTGGTGGTGTCGTCGCTCAGCCAGCTGTCCAGAATGTCGGAGCCGATGGTGGCTTCGTCGATCTCGCCGCGCTTGATCATCTCCGGGCCGTTGACGGCGGCTTCGGCGTTGTAGATGCGGCTGATGGTCTCGATGAAGACGTTGTCGGCGTCGTAGTTCTCCGGGTTCTTCTTCATGATCCAGGTCTCCAGAGACTCGTAATCCGCCAGATAGAACGCACCGCAGCTGTACATGGTCTCGGCAGAGGTGGCGTACTGGTCGCCCATCTCGTCCAGCAGGGGGCCGTAGGCAGGCTCATAGGGCAGGTAGCACAGCAGGCTCAGGAAGCCGGGGAAGTCGTAGGTCAGGGTGTAGGTCAGGGTGTGGTCATCCACGGCCGTGACGCCCACGGTGTCGAAGTCCAGCGGCTCATAGGTGCTGGCGGTGCCGTCCGGAGCGGTCACGGTGACCAGACCGCTGGCGTCGGCGGTGTAGGTGGTGCCGTCGTCGTCCACAACGCCGGTGTTGGCGTTGTTCAGGTAGACGTAGTAGCTGTAGTAGTCATCGGCACCGGCGATGTAGGCGGTGACCAGACCGACGTTGGAGGAGGCGTAATCCGGGGTCAGAACATACTTCAGGGCGTCCACAAAGTCCTGCGCGGTGACGGGGGCCACGACTTCGCCGTTGTTGTCCACCCAGTTTTCCTCCCGCAGATGGAAGGTCCAGGTCAGGGTGTCCGCATCCCAGTCCCAGCTGGTGGCCAGACCTTCGCGCATGACGCCCTTGTTGTCGTACTCGACCAGCGTATCCACGCAGTTGGCACCCACGACCATTTCCAGGTCGGTGGCGGTGGTCAGGTAGTTCAGGGTGGCGGGCTGGCTGGAGTACAGGATGGTGTACTTGGAGGTGTCCACCGTGCCGGAAGCCGCGCTGCCGGTGCTGCCGGCAGAGGAACTGCCGCCGCAGCTGGTCAGCAGACCGGCTGCACATGCGCCTGCGGCTGCCAGACCGCTGGCTTTGAGGAACTGGCGGCGAGAAATCGAATGATCCATGATAAAATCCCTCTTTCTTCGTATTTCGTGTTTTTGTGTGCGCCAGCGGCTGGGGTGCGCTGTTTCCCATCAGCGGGGAATTGCAAAAAAGGCGCAACGGAATCCTTCCGTTACGCCTTTGTAACAGTCCCTCCCGACCACAGCCGTGTGGTTACAGAAAAGTATAGCATCCTTTCGGGCGGACGTCAATTCTTTAATTCATTTTGGTTTCGGCAGCGGGCGTTTCCGGCACAGCGGCGGCGGGGGCCGTTTCTGCGGCTGCGGCAGCCGACTCGGCCTGGACTTCCGCCGCCAGTGCCTTGGCGGCTTCCTCAGCGGCGCGCTTGGCCTCACGCTCGGCCTGGCGCTCCTTGGCCTTGGCCACGGCTTCTTCCTGCCGCTTTTTGGTGCGGATCTTGATGCGGCAGACCGAGCAGATGCCGTCCTTGCAGGTGGGGGCGATGGGCTTGCCGCACTCCTTGCAGAGGCTCTTGGTGCATTTGTAAACGCTCACCGGGCCCAGCGTGGTCAGCTGGCGGAGCTTCAGCCCGTCCAGGCCGCCGTTGGAGCAGGTGGCAACGCAGACGCCGCACTCACTGCACTTCCACGGCGTGATGACCGCGCGGGTCTGGCCGTCGGGCAGATCCTCGAAGCGGATGGCCCCGGCGCGGCAGGCCTTTTCGCACCGGCCGCAGGCAAAGCACTTCTGGGTGAAATTGGGCAGGTGGTAGCCGTATTTGAGGGGCGTTTCGCTGGCAGCTTTCAGCTGCTTGGTGCGCTGGTGCAGCAACAGGCGGAAGTCCACCGCGCTCTGGTCATCGTCCCGCAGGCCGGGCAGCATCCGGAGCAGCTGCTTCGTGCCCGCCTTGGAGCCGGCTGTCACCTGTTCCATCATCTCGCGGCGGGAGTATTCCTTGCTGTGGAAGGGGGCCGCATCCTGCTCGTAGGCCAGGGTGAACCGGGCCTCGAAGAGGGGCTGGCCGAAAAATTCCACCAGACGGGTAAGCTCGTTGCGCAGATGTTCGGCGCAGACGTCGTTCTCGCACTCGCCGCAGGGGGTCAGGTCCAGCACGACCTTTTTGTTCAGGGCCAGATAGGCCAGCGCCTCCCACGAGAGGGCCGACACGCAGGCCCGGACGAGGGTGTTCTTGCGGGTGCTCTTCTCGCAGCCGATCCAGACGGTGTCGTTGTCGCTGTCGGCGGGGGCCGTGTCCCGCTGGACCTGCTCCGGCGAGGGGGCGATGCAGCCGCTGCGGCAGGCAGAAACGCAGAGGCCGCAGTCGGTGCAGGGGTCCCAGTCCTTGACGAGATTCGGGCGGGTGAAGATCGCATCCCCAAAGGGGCAGATGTCCTTGCAGGCCGTGCAGGGGGTGCGGTGCGGGTGCAGGTTCCAGCACTGTCTGCGGTTGATCTCCGGGTGGGTGGTCTTCATCAGCGCATCCATGGCGTAGCGCGTAAAGAAACTCATCGAATCACTCCTTATCCGGGTCCATGACCGAGGTCACGACGGCGTTGTCCAGCAAAAAGCGCTGGACCTTCTGGGCAGCCAGAGCAGCGGCCACGGTCTCCGGGGCCAGCACACGGCGGATGTCGGCTTCGGGGGTGTCCTGCTGCACGGAGAGGCGGCGGTATTCGGCGTTGACCTCTTCGGGCCGGACGGTGATGTTCTCGGCCTCTGCGATGGCGCGGGCCGCGTACATGGTGCGGATCTTCCGCTCAGCATCGGCGCGGTAGCCTGCCCGCAGGGCCTCGGCGGTGGTGCGGCTGTTCTTGCAGTGCTGCTCCATGCTGATGCCGCTGCGGCTCAGGCGCTGGCTCAGCAGCTTCATCTCGTTGTCGGCGGTGCGGTCGAGCACGGCCTCCGGCACGGTGACGGTCAGGTTGGCACCGGCCATCTCCAGCAGCTTCTGCCCGGCAGCGCGGTCGGCACCGTCTTCGTGGATCTTCTGCTTTTTGGCGCGGACGGCCTCCCGCATGGCGGCGAGGGACGCATAACCGGCAGACTGTGCGAACTCCTCGGTCAGCTCCGGGGTGGTCTTCTCGGCTACAGAGTGGAGCGTGATCTCGAACTGCGCCGTCTTGCCGGAAAGCTCCGGCACACGGAACGCGGCCGGATAGGTGAAGTCGAACCGGAAGGTCTCACCGGCCTTGTGGCCATAGATGGCCTGCTCAGCGGCGGGCATCAGCTTGCCGTCGCCCAGCACGACCATGACCTTCTCCATCCGGCTGTCGGGGATCTCCTTGCCGTCCATGAAACCGGCGAAATCCAGCAGCACCCGGCTGCCGCGCTTCGCGGCCTCGGTGGAGTTGTGGTAGGTGGCGCGCATCCGGGTCTGGTGGACCATCTCGATGTCCAGCGTCTTCTCGGAAATGCCGCGCACATGGCGGGTGACGGCCAGTCCTTTATACTGTCCGAGCTTTACTTCAGGGAAATTATTCTGCTGATTTTCCATTTTGCAATACTCCTTCTGACGATAGAACGTTTATTCAAAAAATGGGAGGGTGCGGTGTTATAACCCGTGGGCGGCAAGCCAGCTCTCGGCGACCTGCGAGAACATTTCGGGGTATTGGGCATTTTCGGCGTCGAAGACGTGGAGGTAGGTCTCCACTTCGGCACGGGTGGGGGCGGCGACCCGCTCCCAGATGGTGAAGGTGTAGCCGTTGCCCATATCGAATGTGGCGGCAAGGGTGTGGGTGCCGTCCCGCAGCTCGGCGAATTTGGCGTTCAGCTTGTGGCCCAGCTCCGTGTCCGATGCGTAGGACAGGGGGTAGGGGTCAACGGTGACGACATACTTTGCCTCAAAGAAGCGCATGGGGAAGTTGTGGGTGCCCGGCACCGAGAAGCTGTCCGGCAGTTTGCCGTCCAGCGGCTGTTCCGGCAGCAGGCAGTTGCGCAGATGGCCGGGGTTGTAGAGCATGTCGTCGGTGATCATGTACGCGGTCTCGCCGTCGCCGAGGTGGACGCTGAGCCATTCGGTCACAGCCTGCAGCTGGCTCAGGTCCCTGCGGTCGCAGGTCAGGCCGTCGAGCCGGACAAATTCTGCGGTGCTCTTGAGCGGGAAGTGGTCGATGAGAAAATCGGGCAGGGCCACCACCGTCAGCGGCGAGCAGCGCACCGATACGGCAAACACCAGCGTGAACGCCCAGTAGCCCAGCTTGAGGGCCTTGCGGCGCTCAATGCCCTCCACCAGCGCCGCAGCGCCTGCCAGAAAGAGCAGGAAGTAGGCGGGGAGGAAGAGGAGCATCTGGTGGGAGCCGGTGTTCTGCACCCGCGTGAAGAGCACGAGACTGACCACCAGCTCACAGGCACCCAGCGCGGGCAGGGCGAACCGCTTGCGGCGGAAGGCATCTGCGATGCCCAGCCCGATGAGGATGAAGTTCAGCAGGCCGATGCGGAGGATGTGGTAGTAAAGCTCGGTGGCCATGCCGCCGACGTTGTAGTAAGAATAGCGGTCGGAGTAGTCAAAGGCCAGGATCTTGCGGACCATGGGCCAAAGCAGGGCGACCATCGCGACCAGGGCGCAGAGGCCGAAGGCGATGAGGTTGCGCACCCGGCGGACGGCCAGCGCCTTGTTGGTCCTGGCGAGTTTTGCGCTGCTGACCAGAAGCAGCAGTGCGTAGGAAAAGTAGTAGCCGACCACGAAGTAGAGATACCACCGGCGGGTCAGAATGACCGCTGCCGTGGCCAGAAAGAGGAGGACGAACCGGCCCGGCTCCAGCTGTTCAAAGCGGTAGTCCAGCGTCAGCACCAGAATGGCGAAGGCGAAGATGAGGCCGAACCAGTCCGGCTGGGCCAGCATCGCGCTCATCCGCAGAAACGGGAAGGTGAGCAGCCACGAAAAGCCGATGAGAAAGTAATAGAACCGGTTCTTCACCCGGAGCATCTGCCCCACCTTGATGACTACGCCCGCCAGCAGCACCATCAGGCTGGGCAGGACGCAGAACACCTGGCTGAACGCATAGCTGTCGCCGGTGCGGGCCGTCAGGCAGAAGGGAAACTCGGTGAACAGGGTGATGAAATTGGTGTAGTCCTCTGCGAAGGAGCCGAAGATGTACGCGAAGCCCGACGCCGGTCCGGCAGCAAAGGCCGCCTCGGCGCTGTACTGCTTGACGAGGTAGTTGGCGTAGTCCCAGGCGTAGACGAAATCGCGCCGCCCCAGCGCCCAGTAGAAATAGAGCACCGCCGCCGCCCAGCAGCCCACAAGGACGGCCCGGTGGAAGAAGTCCAGCGTAACGCCGGACACCCGCAGCACCCACAGCGCCCCGTAGAACAGCGCACAGCTGCACCACAGGCTCACCAGCGGGAAGAATGCCGCCCCGGTGGGGAAGAGCAGCCCGACGGCTGCCAGGACCAGTACCCCGATGCCGAGCGCGGCCCCCGCTTTGCCCCAGGGGGTGAGGCCGCGTTTCAGCAGGGACGAACGTGTTTGTTCCATAACACAAAACCTTTCACAAAACCTGATATTTCATGTTACAGTATAACGGTTCTGCCCGGCGCTGGCAAGGCCGCAGCGGCGGCAAAACGCAAAATATCCCGCTGCATTTTCAGCAAACGGGATACTTTGAATAAAAAATTACTTTTTGGAATGGATGGCGGGCTTTGCAGCGGCCTTGCGCCGGGCAGCAGCAGCCTTCCGGGCCGAAGCCTGTGCGGCCTCGGCATGGGGAGCCTCCGGCGTCAGACGGAGCAGTCGGCTGCCCATGGCGGGCAGGTCGAGGGTCAGGGTGTAGTCCCGCCCATAGACGCCGCCGTCCGTGGTGTGGAAGCTCCGGGTCCGGCTCTTGTCGGCACCGTTCCAGCGGGAAGCCTCGCTGTTGAGCAGCTCTTCGGCCCCGCAGGGGAACTTGAGGTAGAGCGGGAACTTTTTGTGGGCGGTGTTCTGGGTGTTCATCACACAGAGCAGGGTCTGGCCTGCGCCCTTGCGCAGCCAGGCGTACACGCCCTCGTCCCGGCTCTCGCTGGCCACCCACTCAAAGCAGCCGGGGTTGTATTCGCCGTCGTAGAGGGCGGGCTCGGTGGCGTAAAGGCGGCCGAGTTCGGCGAAGTATTTCTGGAAGCTGTCGTGGAAGGGGTACTTCATCAGGCCCCAGTCCAGCTCTTTCTTCTCGTCCCACTCGCGGAAATGCCCCAGCTCGTTGCCCATGAAGTTCAGCTTCTTGCCGGGGTGGGTGTACATGTAAAAGTAGAGGGTTCGCAGCTGGGCACACTTTTCCTCGTAGGTGCCCCAGAGTTTGTCGATGATGGTCTTTTTGCCGTGGACGACCTCGTCGTGGCTCAGCGCCAGCAGATACAGCTCATTGTAGAAATACTGCATACTGAAGGTGAGCTTGTTGTAGGCATCCGGGCGCTCGCCGAAGGGGGTGGCGAAATAGTCCAGCGTGTCGTGCATCCAGCCCATGTCCCACTTGTAGTCGAAGCCTACACCGTCGTAGCGGGTGGGGGCGGTGACCTTGAGGAAGTTGGTGGAGTCCTCGGCCATGTAGATGCCGGTGGGCCAGCGCTTGTTCAGCCCGTGGTTCAGGCTGCGCAGGAAGTTCACGGCACCCTGGTTCACGCCGCGGTTGGGGTCGCCCTGCCAGTACAGCGCGCGGGAGATGGCGTCCATGCGGATGCCGTCGCAGTGGTACACATCCATCCACAGCCCGGCGGCGCTGCTCAGGAAGCTGCACACCTCCCGGCGGTAGTAGTTGAAGTTGCAGGTGCCCCACTCGCTGTGGCCCACATCGCTGTCGTACTCATACAGATGGGTGCCGTCAAAGTTGGCCAGTGCGTCGCCGTTGGCGGCAAAGTGGACCGGCACAAAGTCCATGATGACGCCGATGCCCATCCGGTGGCAGGCGTTGACGAAGGCTGCAAAGTCGGCCGGGGAGCCGTAGCGGCTGGTCACGGAGAAATAGCCGGTGGTCTGGTAGCCCCAGCTGCCGTCGAAGGGATGCTCGGCCAGAGGCAGCAGCTCCACATGGGTGAAGCGGTGGTCCAGCAGCCAGGGGATCAGCTCCCGCGCCAGCTCGCGGTAGTTGTACCAGCCGTCCGAGCCGTCCTCGCAGGTGGCGTTGGGTTTGTGCTTCCAGCTGCCCGCGTGGAGCTCGTAGATGTTCAGGGGCAGGTTGCGGCACTTGTCCCGCCGCTCCATCCAGGTGTGGTCGTCGAACGGAAAGTCCAGTTTGGTCAGGATGCTGGCCGTGCCGGGGCGCAGCTCGGTGGCAAAGGCGTAGGGGTCGGCCCGCATCACGGTGCTGCCGTCCCGCCCGTGGATGCGGAACTTGTACATCTCGCCCTCCTGCAGACCGGGGACGAAGCCGTTCCAGATGCCGGTCTCGGCCCGCTGCATGGGCACACCGGGGCCCCAGCCGTCAAAGCCGCCGCAGATCTCCACGGCCACGGCGCTGGGGGCCCACACCGCGAACCGCCAGCCGTCCCGGAAGGGATGCGCACCCAGCGTGCGGTAGGCGTCAAAGCAGTCGCCAAGAAAGAACGAACGATCGATCGAAGGAAATTCCATGCCAAAAACTCCTTTTCTATTAACAGCCCTGCCCCCTCCACCATTGCTTCGCGATGCCGCCTCCCCAAAGTGAGAGGGTTTGGCAGTCCATGCGGACGCGAAGCGGCCTGAGAGGGCGAGGCACCTTTCCTTTTTGTCATTGTTACTAAGAAAACCAAATCGGAATCGTCAAACCTGCTGATTTTGCAGGAGACTTTGTATGAAAATTAGCAAAGTTCCACACTTTGGTCCGGAACTATGCTATACTATCTCTGTCGCCCGTATGCGGCGGGCGCAGGAAAAACTGCTAGAATGGGAGAGACTGTAACGATGGCTTGGTATGACAACGCTGTATTTTATCACATTTATCCGCTGGGGCTGTGCGGCTGCGCACATGAGAACGACGGCCAGCCCACACCCGGTGCCTTTGCAAAACTGAACGCCTGGGCCGAACACGCTTATGAGGACCTTGGCTGCACGGCCATTTATATCGGCCCGCTGTTTGAGAGCAGCTCCCACGGCTACGACACCATCGACTACCGCCGGGTGGACCGCCGCCTGGGCACGAATGAAGAGTTCCGGGAGTTTGTGGCCAACTGCCACGCCCGCGGCCAGAAAGTCATCGTGGACGGCGTGTTCAACCATGTGGGCCGCGATTTCTTTGCGTTTCAGGACCTGAAGGCAAACCGCGAGAACGCCCGCTATAAGGACTGGTTCTGCGATGTGAATTTCTGGGGCAACAACGAGTACAACGACGGCTTCTCCTACGGCAACTGGGGCGGCTTCAACCTGCTGGTCAAGCTGAACCAGCGCAACC
>ERZ1106919.2384-NODE-2384-length-10480-cov-2.571031_pt1 | contig 10480 bp, 9 predicted proteins | sample MGYA00403654_ERZ1106919 | MGnify/ENA primary metagenome ERZ1106919 (study PRJEB35170, sample SAMEA104062450) | human gut metagenome | biome: human gut; feature: human-associated habitat; material: faeces | place: Denmark | collected 2012-10-08 ... | reverse complement strand
TGAAATGCTCGATTATAAGGGCACAGGTATGAGCGTAATGGAGATGAGCCACCGTTCCAAGGCGTTCGATGACATCATCAAGGAAGCTGAAAAGGACATCAGAGATCTTATGGGTATCCCTGATAACTATAAGGTACTGTTCCTTCAGGGCGGTGCTTCTCAGCAGTTCGCAGCCGTTCCTATGAACCTTATGAAGAACAAGAAAGCGGCTTACATAATCACAGGTCAGTGGGCTAAGAAGGCTTATCAGGAGGCTCAGAAATACGGCGAGGCTGTTGCTGTGGCTTCTTCTGCTGACAAGACTTTCTCTTATATCCCTGATTGTTCAGACCTCGATATTCCTGGGGACGCTGACTATGTTTATATCTGCGAAAACAATACTATCTATGGTACAAAGTACAAGACACTGCCTAACACAAAGGGTCACACACTTGTTGCAGACGTTTCTTCCTGCTTCCTGTCTGAGCCTGTTGACGTAACAAAGTACGGCGTTATTTACGGCGGTGTTCAGAAGAACGTTGGTCCTGCCGGCGTTGTTATTGCTATCATCAGAGAAGATCTTATCACTGACGACGTTCTCGAGGGCACACCTACAATGCTCAAGTGGAAAACTCAGGCTGACGCAGATTCTCTTTATAACACACCTCCTTGCTATGGAATCTATATCTGCGGCAAGGTATTCAAGTGGATAAAGAAAATGGGCGGTCTTGAGGCTATGAAGGCTCACAACGAGAAGAAGGCTAAGATACTCTATGATTATCTTGACCAGAGCAAGCTCTTCAAGGGCACTGTTGTTCCTGAGGACAGATCTCTTATGAACGTTCCATTCGTAACAGGCGACGCTGAGCTTGACAAGAAGTTCGTTGCTGAGGCTACAGCAGCAGGCTTTGTAAACCTCAAGGGTCACAGAACTGTTGGCGGTATGAGAGCTTCTATCTACAACGCAATGCCTATCGAGGGCGTTGAAAAGCTTGTTGAGTTCATGAAGAAGTTCGAGGCTGAGAACGCATAATCAGATTTGATCGAGGTGAAATTTCAATGCTTCATCGATTGCTTCATATGATAAGCACTGCTGATTTGATCAAAAACAATCCGGACGATTGGCGTGATAAGCTTAATGAAAGAAGTAAGTCAAAAGGCAAAGTTGTTCTCGTTCTTTTCGCTGTAATACTTGTTCTTTGCCTGTTTGTAAGAATTATCACTTAAATAGATGAAAGAGGTTAGTTTAATGTACAACATATTGACTTTGAATAAGATCGCCGCTTGCGGTACAGATATTTTCGACAAGGCTAAGTACACAGTAAGCGACAATGCTGAAAATCCTACCGCTATAATGGTACGTTCAGCAAAGATGCACGATATGGAAATGCCTGAGAGCCTGCTTGCTATTGCAAGAGCAGGTGCTGGCGTAAACAATATTCCAGTTGAGAAGTGCGCAGAGCAGGGAATCGTTGTATTCAACACACCTGGCGCAAACTCAAACGCTGTTAAGGAGCTTGCTATTTGTGCGCTTCTTCTTTCTTCAAGAAAGATAACTGAGGCTGCTGCATGGGCTGCATCACTCAAGGGCACTCCTGACGCTCCAAAGACAGTTGAGGGCGGCAAGTCTAAGTTCGCAGGTCCTGAGATATTGGGCAAGACTCTTGGCGTAATCGGTCTTGGTGCTATCGGCGGAAAGATCGCAAACGCAGCCGTTGCACTTGGCATGGACGTTATCGGCTATGACCCATTCCTTTCTGTAAACGCAGCTATCCAGCTCGAGCCTGCTGTAAAGGTAACAGCTGATATCAACGATATTTACAAGAACAGTGACTATATCACTATCCACGTTCCTTATACACCTGACACAAAGAACACTATCGACGAAGCTCAGATAGCAATGATGAAGGACGGCGTTCGTCTTATCAACCTTGCAAGAGGCGAGCTTATCAACAGTGAGGCTGTTGTAAAGGCTATCAAGGACGGAAAGGTTGCAAAGTATGTAACAGACTTTGCAGATGATGTTGTTCTTGGCGAGGAGAACGTTATCGTTCTTCCACACCTTGGCGCTTCCACACCTGAGTCTGAGGACAACTGCGCAACAATGGCGGCTCACGAGCTTATCGACTATATCGAGAAGGGAACTATCAAGAATTCTGTAAACTTCCCTAATGCAGAGCTTGCTAAAACAGGCGACCACCTTGTTTGCGTGCTTCACAAGAACGTTCCTGCACTTATCGCACAGATCACATCTGTTGTATCTGACAAGGGCGCAAATATCGAGAACCTTGTAAACAAGTCTAAGAAAGACTGGGCTTACACAATGCTCGATGTTACAGGCGACGTTGACGCTGACGCTTTCAAGTCTATCGAGGGCGTTGTTGGCGTAAGAGTTCTTTAATTGTTGATAAAAGAAATTTTATATGCAGCAATGAGGCTGCCCACGGACGAACTGCGTCTTGGGCAGCCTTTTTTGATACAAAAAAAAGCTATAATTTAAGTGAAAAATGGAGGAATTTAAAATGGACAAACTTATAACAGCAATTTTATTTATCGGAATACCAATGGCACTGACTCAGCTTATTTACAGGATAATTGACCACAAGGGTAACAAGACCGCAAAGCTTGCTGAGCGTTTTCCTGTGCTTGTGAAAAGAAAGTTTCTTGTGCAGATAGGCGGAGCAATGGCGTTTGTTATCGTGTTCGGGCTTATCTCGCTTCTGCTTGACCTGCCTATCAAGGTGTTTTTCATTGTGTGCGGAGTTGTAGTGGGCGTGATAAACGGCATGGCGGTTACGCTTATGTACAGAGATTAGTCGGTTGCAACGTGGCAACTGATGCAAAAGAAAAGCTGTCAGCATTTTTTGCCGACAGCTTTTTATGTATGTGTTATTTTGGGGTAGGTGCGAACAGTGTTCGCACGCATTTGTTTGTTCACACAAATTCATTAAAAATCAAAACGAAGTCGCTTCGATATCGGGACGCCGAGGGCGTCGTCCCCTACATTTAATGTTTTTATCAACATAAAGCATAACCCAACGGGCTACCTCAGGTCGACCCTACATGATGTTGTGATTTTGTATGCTTATTTCTTTCTGAAGACCACAAGCTTGCTGATGACATAGTTAAGTATCAGCACAACAACGTTTGCCACTATCTTTGTTACCCAATAGTTGAAGCTGAGAAGTGAGTAGCCGAGCCACATCATGAACATTTCTACGAGAAGAGTGAATATCCTTCCGCCGTAAAATGAAGCCGCTTCGGAGATTATCGCCTTTTTGCCCTCTGCTTCAGACTCGAAAACCCATATCCTGTTGGTTATGTATGCGAATGTTACTGCACATATCCATGATATGACGGTGCTTGTGGTGGAAACACCGCCCTTGCCTATGCCTGCCTGCTCCAAAAGCACTTTTGAGATGCCTGCGGTCACAAAGCTGACTGCGGTGGTGAGTACGCCGAAAAACAGATACAAAAGCATTTCTTTGTTTTTGACGTAAAAGGGTCTGAACCAGCCGAATATCTTCCAGTCCATTATTTTGTCGAAAATGTCTTTATCTTTCTTTGCCATTTCTATTATCTCCTTTTGTGCATATGAATATTATGAACACAAAGAATATTATAACTCTTTTACATCGTTTTTTCAACAATACTGTTGCAATTGGTTAAAAAATATGTTATGATAACTATATGTAGTCAGTTTTCATGACTGCCTTTAGTGCTATTTTTATAACTAGGGCAGCAAATTTATATTCTGACCTGAAAGGATAATTTTATTTTATGAAAGTTGTTATCATCGCTGTGCTTCTTATGCTGTCTGCTATTTGTTCTGCAACGGAGACAGCGTTTTCTTCATGCAACAGGATAAGGCTTAAAAAACTTGCAGACGACGGAAACAAGTCTGCAAAGAAGGCAATGAACATATGCGATAATTTTGACAAGGCACTCACTGCTATACTTGTTGGAAACAACGTGGTGAACATTTCTTCATCTTCACTTGCAACGGTGCTTTTTACGGAAAAGTTCGGAAAGGGAAGCGTGGGTCTGGCTACTGTAGTCATGACGGTGCTTGTGCTTATTTTTGGTGAGATCTTGCCTAAGAGCCTTGCAAAGGAAAATTCTGAGCGGTTTTCTATTCTTATGGCGGCTCCGCTCTCCGCATTCATGTTCATCATCACGCCTATAACGGCTATCTTTATGGGCATAAAAAGCGGCGTTTCAAAGCTTGTGGGCAACAAGAACAGCGAGCCGTCTGTTACTGAGGAAGAGCTTAAATATATCATAGACGAGATTCAGGACGAGGGCGTACTTGAAGAGCAGGAGTCGGAGCTTGTGCGTTCGGCACTTGATTTTGACGAGATAACCATAAGCGAGATACTTGTGCCGAGAGTAAATATCGAGGGTGTTGAGCTTCATGAGGATATGGAGAGCATAAAAAAACGCTTTGTGCAGACAAAGTTTTCAAGGCTTCCCGTGTATGACAAGGACTTAGACCACATTGTGGGACTTATCCACCAGTCTGACTTTTTTGAAATGTATCTCAAGGGCAAGACGGACATAAGCCTTATAATGAACAAGCCACTTTACATAACCGAAAACCGCAAGATCTCTGAGATCCTGAAGCAAATGCAGCGCAAAAAGGTGCATATGGCGGTGGTGCTCGACCAATACGGCGGTACGGAGGGCATTTGTACCCTTGAGGATATAATAGAGGAGCTTGTGGGCGAGATCTATGATGAAAGCGACGAGGAGGATACCTCCCTTGTGAAAATAAGCGACGGTGTTTACGAAGCGTCGGCGGAGCTTTCGGTATCGGATTTTCTTGACAGGATAGGACTGCCGGAGGACACTATCGAAACCGAAAGAACATCTCTCGGTGGCTGGATAATGGATATGCTTGACAGACTACCTGAGCAGAATGAAGTTATAAGCTGTCCGCCTTTTGAGATGACAGTGAAAATGGAGGACGAGCAGAAAATAGACAGGATACGCTTCAAGATATCCGAAGAGGAGCTTGAAAGCAAGAAGGCGGAGGAAGAAAATGCCTAAGCAGATAAAGAAAGAGCAGATAAAAAAGTCAGAGCTTTTATACAGAAAATGGTCTGTTGCAGGACTTGCGGCAGCGGCTGTGTTCATGGGGTGTATGGCTGGGCTTATGAGCATGATAGTGAAAACCGAGGGGGCAAAAGTGCCAACGATAGTGCTTTTTGCGGCGTTCATTATCTACACGGCAGTGTCGGTGGTATGTGCGGTGCTTGGAGTGAAAAGCTATGTAAAGGACGACTGCGGAGTGTGCCTTTTTCAGGGTATAGTGCATATTTACAGCGTTATAGCCTGCGTAATGAATGTGAGAATGGCATTTATAATACTGTTCTCAGCGTTAGGCTCGCAATCGGGGGTAGATACCCTTATAGGAAGCCAATCGCAGAACGAATTTATACAAAGTCAGTATGCAAGCTGGATATGCCTAGCCATTGCTACTCTGTTCTCAGTGGTACTTGGTATTTTGGCGGTAGTATGGCTTGTGAAAAATAAAAAGAACTGATAAATCGGCTTTGCGTAGGGGCGACCTTGGGTCGCCCATTATTTCGTATGTTTCACAGCATACAGGTCTTAGAAAATCATAGAGTAAGGAAGAAGAAAAATAATGTTTTTGCTTATACTTGTAGTTGTATGCTACACAATATGTTCCCTTAGTGACAAGTACGCTGTTTCAACGGCAAAATTCAACGGCGATGAGCTTGGATTCTTAATGGCGGCGGCAACGGCTGTTTTCATGGCTTGCTGTCTGCCTTTCCTCGACAGGACTATTACGCTTAGCTGGCAGTCATTTGCGGCGATAGGTCTGCTGTGCTTGTCGAAGATCCTTGAATTTAAGCTTTCGGCTATTATCCTTGATGAAATATCAGCCTTTGAGCTTAAGGCTTGGCTTGGTATCACCCTTTTCATGTCCTATGCAACGGATATTTTCCTTGGTGAAAAGCCGAGCATTTTCAAGTTTCTTTTTATCGTGCTTACTGTTGCAGGACTTGTTTTTATCGCAAAATCAGGCAGAACGGACAGCGGCAATATAAATTACCGCAGGATAGTTGTTCCTCTGGTGTTCTATCTTTTGGCAAGATACGGCTACGGCATAGTTGTAAGAGCGTCGGAGAATTACATATCCTCGACCATGGCGCTGTTCTTTGCGCTTATACTTATGGCTATCATACTTCTGCCAAGGGCGAAGCCTTTGGAGATATTCAAGAAAAATCAAAAGGGCGCATGGGTGGTTGTGCTTACAAAGATTCCGAATGTGGCAGGTCTGCTTGCGGAGAACGCTGTTATTGCTGTGAGCCTTGCGAGTGCGTCATTTATCCAGCCTATGATACTGTGTTCGCTGTTTGTTATAGCGCTCATAAGAAAAGAGCCTATCACAAAGCTGAGATTTATCGGCAGCGTTATTTGTATGGTGGGCATAATAGGATTTCAGGTTTGTTAAAAATAAAACGTCGGGCGTTTCAATTCGTCCGACGTTTTTTGTTATCTTTCGGTATTGTACATTGCGGCAAACCAGTAATCTTCTTCAAGATAGCTTGTGTCTTTCTTGCCCCATGTAATTTTTATTTTCACAAGACAGCCGTCAATATCCTCTTTTGGAAGCTCCAGCTTTTTGGACTCCTTGGCAAGCACCTTTCCGTCATAGCTGTAGACAGTGTAAAGCACGTCACCGAGCCTGTCCCCTGTGACTTCTACGGACATAGGGGTTTTAAGGGTAACATTGCCGTCCTTATCTACATCTGCCTTTACATTAAATGACGGTACAGAGGAGAGCAGATCTTCAAAGCTCTTTTCAGCGGAAAGGCTCTCGCTCTTGCCATTGCAGTATCGTGTCTTTTCAGTGCCGGGAAGCTCATATTTGCTTCCGTCACAGGTCAGCACAACTGAACCGATTTCCACCTTTGGGGTTATATTTATCACAAGGGCGCAAGCCAAAAAGATAACGGCGGTAAGCAGACCTACAAGTATTTTCCTTTTCATTATTATCACCAATGCTATTATAGCACCTTTTGGAATAATAATCAAGGGCAGTGTTTTAGTCTTTGAGCTTTATCTCACGTTTTATCCTGCCCATTATCACAATGGCGGCGACAGTTCCTACAAGCTCGCCGAACGGAACGGCTGCCCATACTATCTTGCCTGCTGAGGAGGTAAGGGTGAGAAGATAAGCCGCGGGGAGAGGGATAACTAAAAGTCTGATAAGGGAAAGCACAAGGGAAGCTATGCCATGGTCGAGCGCCTGAAAAATTCCCTGATAGGCTATGTTTGCACCTGCAAAAAGATAGCCTAAAGTGATTATCCTTATGGCGTAGGTGGCGAATATCTCCGTATCCGCTGACAGTGAGAATACATGGCATATCTGAGAAGCAAAAAGCTGCAAGCCTATAATGCCAAGGAGCATGAGTCCTAACGTGTAGAGCATACCATATTTTATGCCTGAACGAACTCTTGCTTTGTCCCCTTTGCCGTAGTTGTATGATACAACCGGAATGATAGTGTTGTTCATGCCGAATGATGCAAAGAATACGAACTGCTGTATTTTATAATAGATACCATAGGCTGTTACGGCGGATTGACCTATCCTGTTGAGTATGACATTAAGACCGTAGGTCATGACGGACATAAGAGCCTGTATTATTATGGCGGGAATGCCTATTCTATAAATGTTTGTTATCATTTTGCGCTGGGGTATAAAATACCTCATGCCGCTTGGTATCTCTTTGTTGCACACAAAATGAAGCACGCCGCCTATGACCATTGTGAGTACCTGACCGATGACAGTGGCATATGCCGCACCTTTTACTCCAAGCTCTGGGAAAGGGCCAAGACCGAAGATCAGGACAGGGTCAAGGACGATGTTGGCTATTGCGCCTACAAGCTGAGCAATGGTGGAATGGATAGTTTTGCCTGTTGCCTGCAAAAGCTTTTCAAATATCATTGAACCTACTGCACCGAATGACAACACACAGCATATGCCTAGATATTCGCCCCCGAGCTTTAGAGCAAGACTATCATGGGTCTGTGTTTTCAAAAATGCGTCAGTGCCGAAAAATCCGAACAGCATGAACACGATGTAGGTGCAAAGACCTATGAAAATGGCGTTGCCTGCTATTTTGCCTGCACGCTCAAAATTCTTTTCTCCAAGGCTTCTGGAGAGCAAGGCGTTTATTCCAACGCCTGTGCCTACGCCTACAGCGATTATCAAAAGCTGGACAGGGTATGCAAGGGTGAGGGCGTTTACGGCATATTCGCCCATGTGCTCAACTGTATCATCTGTTATCCTGCTTACGAAATAGCTGTCAACGATATTGTAAAACGCCTGAACTATCATTGAAATTATCATAGGCAGACCCATGCTCAGCATGAGTTTCGGCATGGGCATAACGCCCATCTTGTTTTCTTTCAGAGCTTCTTCGCTCATATTTCATTACCTCCCGTTTTTTGCGCATAAAAAAACAGCACAAGTCCGAATACAATCGGACTTACGCTGTCGCTGCTCATTGTTATAATTATTATACCATATATTTTTTCATATGTCCAAGGACTTTTTATACAAAAGTCAGGTCTCAAAGACCCACTTTTTTGATGATATGAAGCGTTGCGAATTTACAATAAAATATATAAAAAACTATTGACAAAATCAAAAATATAGGTTATAATAACCTCATAGTAAAAGAGAGTAGCTGGCGGAGAGATCCGTTTATGTTTGCGTCAATACGTTCCGATGAGGGACCGCTGCATATCTAAACGGCGAGACTTTTATTGATTAAATTGCCACAGGCGCAGTTTACCCAATAAACGTCTTGCCGATTTTTTATGCGTTTATTTTTCTGAGCCTATGAGAAAAGGAGGCTTTGAAGGGTATATCGGCAGCGACTACAGGAAAAAATAAAAAAGGTGGTATTTTATGAAGCAGTATCAAAAAAAACTTGACCAGCTTTACACTGAGTTTTCATCAGGTGAAAATGGTCTTTCAACCGAGCAGGCAGTGAAAAACTGCGAAAAGTTCGGACGAAATGTTATCACAGAGGGCAAGAAAAAGTCCATTCCCGTGATTTTTTTAGAGCAGTATAAGGACTTTCTTGTGCTTATACTCATTATTGCTGCGATAGTTTCAGCTTTCATGAAAGACGTTGAGAGCTGTGCGGTAATTCTCGTTGTTATCACAATGAACGCTATTTTGGGTACAGTTCAGACCGTCAAGGCTGAAAAGTCATTGACGAACCTTAAAAAGCTTTCTGCACCGACGGCTAAGGCGCTTCGTAACGGCGAAAAGGTCATTATCCCATCTGAGGAGATCGCAGTGGGCGACATTCTTCTTATCGAAGCAGGCGACCAGATATGTGCAGACGGCAGGCTGATAGAATGTGCGTCTGTTCAGGTGAACGAGTCTGCGCTTACAGGCGAGAGCGTTAATATCGACAAGGATATGAGCGATATAGAGGGCGAAAAGCCTTTGGCTGAGCGTGCAAATATGGTTTATTCAGGCTCTTTTGTCACATACGGCAGAGGAAAAATGCTTGTCACTGAGGTGGGTATGGACACTGAGGTGGGCAAGATAGCCTCGCTTATCCAAAACGCATCAGAGAGAAAAACGCCTCTTCAGAACACGCTTGACGAGTTCGGCAAGAAGCTTTCCATTGCTATACTTATTGTCTGTGCAGTAGTGTTCGGACTTAGTATGCTTCGTGGCGGCGAGCTTATGGATTCGTTCATGTTCGCTATCGCACTTGCTGTTGCGGCTATTCCTGAGGCTCTCAGCTCTATCGTTACTATCGTGCTTTCTTTCGGCACACAGAAAATGTCAAAGGAAAACGCTATCATAAGAAAGCTTCAAGCTGTTGAGGGCTTGGGCAGTGTTTCTGTAATATGCTCTGACAAGACTGGTACTCTTACTCAGAACAAGATGACGGTCAGAAAAATAATGGTAGACGGCAGGATAATCGACACTGACGCTGTTGATCTTGATGATGAAAAGGTCAAGACTATGACAAGAGCCATGATCCTTTGCAACGATTCAAGCTGTAAGGACGGCGTTGAGATAGGCGACCCGACTGAAACGGCTCTTATCAATTTTGGCACAAAGCTTGGTATCGACACTGACAAGGTGAGGGAAGATCTCCCTAGAATTTCTGAGATACCATTTGATTCAGACAGAAAGCTTATGTCAACTCTGCACGTTATCGACGGCGAGAAGGTGCTATATGTAAAGGGTGCGGCTGACGTTCTTATAAACAGGATAACTTCAAGCGACGAGGAAAAGGCCGTTATAACCCAGCGTGTGGCAGAGCTTTCGGAAAAAGGTCTGCGTATACTTGCATTTGCAGAGAAAAAATTCGACAAAGATACCGTATGTCCAGAGGACGAGGACGGATTGGAGTTTGTCGGTCTTATTGCTATGATGGATCCTCCGAGAGAGGAATCAAAGGCGGCTGTTGCGGAATGCCGCAAGGCAGGCATA
>ERZ1106919.2382-NODE-2382-length-10494-cov-2.637705_pt1 | contig 10494 bp, 4 predicted proteins | sample MGYA00403654_ERZ1106919 | MGnify/ENA primary metagenome ERZ1106919 (study PRJEB35170, sample SAMEA104062450) | human gut metagenome | biome: human gut; feature: human-associated habitat; material: faeces | place: Denmark | collected 2012-10-08 ... | reverse complement strand
CGTATCTCATGCGCCACATTCGTGAAGAAGTCTATCTTCGCAGTATACAACTCCCGTTCCTTTTCCCGCTCAAACTTGTCCATAGCCTGCTGATGCTTCTGCCGGGTCCGTTTTCTGAAATAGATAATTACAGCAGCCAGTGAACATAACGCCAATACCGTATAAACAGCATACGCCCAAGTGGAGAGATAGAAAGGAGGACGGATATGGATGTCGAGCACACGTTCCGTCGCGTTCCACTTGCCATCGCTGTTGGAACCTTTTATACGCAATGTATAGCTTCCATAAGGAAGGTTTGAATAGTTGATGATGGAATTCCGCCCTACCGTATACCAGTCGCGGTCAAAGCCTTCCAGCTTACATTCAAGACTGTTCATTTCGGGTGCTTGATAACTTAAAGCCGCAACCTGGAAAGAAAAGGAGTTCTGGTCGGCATCCAGTTCTATTTCATCCGCATAGGTGATGCTCTTCTCCAAAGGAGAATCCGGACTATCCACCGAAAGCCGTTTGTTGAACAGATAAAAATCTGTAATCACTACGGGAGGGAGAAAAGTGTTCTCCACAAAAGTTTCCGGGTCAAAGGCTATGAATCCGTTGATACTTCCCAAATAGATGCGTCCCTTCTTGTCAATGTAACCGGACTGGAAATTAAATTGGTTGCTCAGCAGCCCGTTTGCCGTGGTATAGACATGTTTGCTCTCCGTATCGGGATTGAAGCAGACCAGACCATAATTGGAAGTAATCCATAAGTTTCCCCGCTTGTCCTCGACCATCTTGTAGATGGTATTACTCGGAAATCCTTTCGACATGTCATAACGGGTAAAATTGTCCGTTTCCGGATTGTAGCGGCAGAAGCCCTCACCCAGCGTCATGAACCACAGACGCTTCCTGCTGTCTTCGTAGATACTGATTACCTTATTGTAGGGAAGAGAGGTCGAATCATTCTCATTAGACAGATAATTCCTCCACTGCTGGCTTCTTACATTGTAGCAGAACACTCCATTGGAAAAAGTAGCAAACCACAGATTTCCGTTGAAGTCCTCCAGAATGTTATAAGTAAACATATTCTTCAGCTGAGGAATCCGGGTAAAGTCATCTGTAGAGCGATTGTACTTCAACAGACCGGACGTGGTGCCTATCCACACGTCTCCCGTAGTGGTCCTGCAAATGGTAAAGGCGTCATTGGCGACCATGGAATTCTCACTCTCACCCTTGGCATAATGTTTCACCTGCCTGGTCCGAAGATTCACCCGGTTCAGACCACCGGAGAACGTACCTACCCACAAATCATCCCCGTCCAGGCAAAGGCCGTGGACATTCTGATAAATGGCCGGATGCTCAAAAGGCTCTATCTTTCCGTTTTCCGGATTGTAATTAAACAAGCCTTTGTCTTCGGTACCTATCCACAAGGTGCCATCATTACTTTCACAGATTTCCCGTACACGACGGCCGAAATGCCTGAGATTGTCTCTCGGATAGAACTTCTCGAAATAAGTCCACTGATAAGGGCAATAGTTCACTCCACCGAAATAAGACCCTATCCACATGCCGTTCTCCTTGTCGCAGCAGAGCGAATAAATGGCATTGTCCGACAATGCATACGAATCATCCTGGTCGGGAACGGTCAAATGGGTAATCTTGTCATTCGTCAGATTGTAAATATACAAGCCGGACTCTGCGCCCACCCACAGCTCGTTGTCAGATTTGAACTGCAAAGCCCTCACATAGGTGTTCAGCAGCTTCCGCGTCTTGCCGGTAGTCTGGTTTATCTCTGTCAACCCGTTCAGCGAAGCGATATACACACAATTATGGGGTCCGCTGACCTGCCAGTTGATAATATCATTCTTGAAAATCTCATTTCCTTCCGCGTCCTTGAAAGGCTGCAGAGGAGTTTCAAAGTCAGCTTTCGTATAGTAAAGATTATCCGCATACAAGGCCAGCCAACACGTATTCCCATTCAGCCAAAAGCGGGTTACATTGGGCAGTCCCGAATCGTGCAGATGGTTCAGCAGCCTCCCTTCATCCGGTTTATAGCAGAACAACCCCTGGTTTTCTACCGATATCCAGATATTATCGTCCTCGTCACTTCCAATCATGGTGACGAAATCCCTGATGATACTGCCGTTATCACTGGCCTCATCGAAAGCGGTAAAGGAATCCAGTACCGGGTCGTAAATAAAGACTCCCCCATCGGTACCAATCCAGATATTTCCCCGGCGGTCCTCGTAGAGCGCAGTTATGAAGTTCTTTCCTAAACCGGAGTTCTCTTTCTTGTAAATACGGAAAGACAATCCGTCATAACGGTTCAGACCGTCCTTGGTTCCGAACCACATAAAGCCTTTCCTATCCTGCAAAATCTGATACACGGTGTTCTGCGAAAGACCGTTCCGGATATCCATCGTTCTGAAATAGTAATGAACAGCATCCTGCGCACAGACCGGCAATACCGCCCATAGGCACAGACTAAGGAAAAGCTTTATAATCAATCGTTTCATAACAACATTTTTAATGTACAATTTACCATTTACAAAGTACAATTTAACTATGCAGATGACAGCGCAGCCAAATTGTACTTTGTAAATGGTAAATTGTAAATGCCCCTATTTCTTAAGTGAATTGCAGATACGTGTATTTATCTCTTTCACGCGTTTCTCATCCAGCTTTATCACCTTGCGGTCGTAAGTCATCAGACCGTTCACTTCCACCTCCACATCCGTGGTCTGTGTATAGACGGCTGCCGAGAAACCTCTTTTTATCATCTGATACAGCATATCGGCATATTTCACGTACTCATCAGTCACTTCTTTGGAAGAGTTGAACTGAACATATCCCCAGTTGCGGTTCGGTTCCCAGATATGGTCTTTCAAGACAAGGCCGATGCCGCCATACTCACCCAAAACCGTGGCACGCTGTGCATCATACAGATACATCTCCGGTTGGGGATAGTTGTGGAGGTCGAGCATGTCACCGCAAGTATAATGGTTACCGCCACTTGCCGGATTCACCAGACGGGTCGGGTCATACTGTTTCGTCCATTCGGCTATCTCTACCGTCTTGAACTGCCCCCAGGCTTCGTTGAACGGTACCCATGTACCGATACACGGATAAGAGTAGAGACAATCCATTATTTCCTTCCATTCCTTGTGATAATAGGCTTCGGATTCGGCGGAGCGTTTCAGTTCTGTTCCGTCGAAATAGCGGCGGTTCTGCCATTCCGGATTACGGTCACCGCTCGGCATATCCTGCCATACGATGATACCCAAACGGTCACAATGTGTGTACCAACGTGCCGGTTCCACCTTGATATGCTTGCGAATCATATTGAAACCGAAATCTTTCGTCTTCTGTACATCATACAGCAAAGCCTCGTCTGTGGGAGCTGTATACAGTCCGTCGGGCCACCAACCCTGGTCCAGCGGTCCAAACTGGAACAAAGCCTCGTTATTTAGTTCCAGGCGTACGATGCCATCCGCGTCACGACGGGTGGAGTACTTACGCATGGCAGCATAGCTGTCCACCTTATCCACTACCTTGCCTCCGCTTTTCAGAGTCACTTTCAGCGTATAGAGGAAGGGGGAATCCGGACTCCACAACTTGGCATTCCGGGGCATGGACACCTCCACCGGCTCTGCATTGATACTTTTGCCGGTGGCTACCAGTTGATTGCCGTCATACACATTCACTTCCACAAAGTCGGAAGGACATGCACTATTCAATTCAGCCTTCACTGTCAACAGATTACGGTCAATATCGGGAGTGATACGGAGGTTCTTGATATGTTTTCCGGCAACCGGCTCCATCCATACCGTCTGCCAGATACCGCTTACGGGAGTGTACCAGATACCTTCCGGATTGCTGACCTGCTTTCCACGGGGTTGAGGTCCTTTATCCGTTGGGTCCCAAACTTTTACGACCAACTGATTATTGCCTTTGCCAGAAAGGGCGGCAGTAATATCGAAAGAGAACGGAGTAAATCCCCCCGTATGGCTGCCTACTTTCACATCATTCACCCATACATCCGTTTTCCAGTCGACAGCGCCAAAGTGCAACAGCACTTGTTTTCCCTTCCAGGCAGAAGGAATTTCAAAACTGCGCTGGTAGACCAGTTCCTGGTTTTCATTGATTCTTTTTCCAACTCCGGACAAGGAGGATTCGATGGCAAAAGGAACAAGTATCTGCCCTTCGAACTCTGCCGGAAGATGCTCACCTTTATTTATAACGGCATAATTCCACAGTCCGTTCAAGTTCTTCCAGTCACTCCGTTCCATGATGGGACGAGGATATTCGGGCAACACATTCGCGGGATTGATCTGGGATGCCCAGTCCGTTTTGATTTTATCACCTGCCGGCTTCCATTGCGCCGAGCTTCCGATTGCAAACAACGTCAAGAATGACGATATGAGGAAAAATCTTCTCATAGTATTATAACTTTTTATTGGTTTCTACGAAAGCAAAGATAAGCCGATTCAGAAAAAAAGAATAGAAATTTCGAACCAATAAATAGTATTTTTGTGGAATATCAAGGTATTACCATCTCATTTTATCAAAGAAATTCATCAAAGGCACCTTTTTCCGCTTTTCTTGCCACGCCTATGACAAGGTTTTGCCTTCCCATTGGCAAGACTTTGCCACCGCGTTGGCAAAACTTTGCCATAGGCGTGGCAAAAGTTTGCCAAGGCAGTGACAACTTGTTGGCAAAATACCTCCCTGATATACAAGGAGTAGCAAACAATAGACAGCAGGGAACGACTAATATCCCGGATTCTGCTGGTTCTCCAATGCCGGATTGGCATTTATCTCATCTTGCGAAATAGGAAGCACAATCTTCTCGAAAGTACGGTCGATTGTTTTTCCACGGTGACTCACCGGAATATCTTGAAAATCGTCGTTGAATTCGATGGTTCTGCCCATACGCATCATGTCGAAGAAGCGTTGTCCTTCACCAAAAAGCTCCTTGCTGCGCTCGTCCAGAATCATATCATCGGTAATGGTAGCGGCAGTGGCCGGTGCCAGTCCGGGAGAACGCCTGCGGATTTCATTCAGGTAACCGGCGGCGGCATCTGCGCCTGCTTCCTGCTTCGTGGAGTGCAAGGCTGCTTCGGCGGCAATCAGATATATCTCGGAAAGACGGATTATCTTGATATTGACGGCTGTATTGGTTGCCTTGCCGTCACCTGCCAAGGTGGTACTGCCCATATACTTGTAGCAGGCTCCCTTGCGTTCAATCTCATTGTCCACCCAGTATTCATCGTTGTCCATGATTCCCCAACGCACATCCGTCTCGTCTTCACCCAGACGGTTCAGGAAATAATCGCTGGCAAGATACCAGCCCATGGCATTCTTCAACTGTCCGTAGCGCATCAGGTAAAAGCCCAAAGAAGAAGTTCCCAGGTCTGATTCCTCAGTGGTGATGCCCAGCTCAAAGATGGACTCGGAACCAAACTGCTTGCTCCAGGAAGCCGTCCAATCGGCAGGCTCATACAGTTTGTACACACCGCTTTCTATAATCTCCCGGGCAGCGTTCAAAGCACCGTCATAATCTTCCATATAGAGTTTCACACGCGCTTGCAGGGCTATGTTGGTGTAATAGTCCGCATATCCGCTCTGCTTTGTCTTCTTCTTGGCAAGCAGGGCCGCCCCGTCCGACAAGTCCTGCAGAATCTGGCGATAGTTCTCCTCCACAGTAGCACGGGTGGGCTGGGCGTTCACCGTAAGCGGCTCGGTTACATTGGGAACTCCATAAGAGGTCTTGTTGTAATTGTAAGGAAGCCCGTAGAGACGGACCAAATCGAAATAGAACAGCGCCCTCAGAGTCAACGCCTGCCCTTTGGCTTCGGAAAAGTCTTCCATACTGCCCGATTCTTCCAGCTTCTCAATGTTGCTCAACAAGGTGTTGACCTGCAGAATGCAGTAATATCCACGGCTCCAGAAACCGGAATAAGTATTGCTGTTGGAAGTGTGGTTGAACGTATAGAATGCATCCAGTCCGCGTCCGGCAGCAAAAATCGTGAGGTCACCGCCCTTGGCATCACCGTACATAAAAAGGTTTCTGCCGTAATAAGACGATGAGGTCATCGCACTCATCACACCGTTGATAACCACCTGCGCATCGGCTACCGTACCGACAGCACCTTCTGCATTTCCGGAGTTGGTGGGCTGCATATCCAGAAAATCGTCACACGAAGTGAATGTAAAGGCACCAAGTATCACAAGTGCCAATAAATGATATATCTTTTTCATTGTTAGTTCCTCCAGTTCATTAAAATTTCAATTCAACGCCAACGACAAACGTTTTTCCGATAGGGGTTTCCCAACCACGTGTGCCGTATTCGCTCACTTCGGGGTCTGCCTCCTTGTATTTGGCTATTGTCCAAAGGTTGCTGGCAGTGAAAAAAAGGCGGGCATTCTCGATGAAAGCCTTGCAGGTCATGGCTTTGGGCAGCGTATAGGCCAATGAGAGATTCTTCAAGCGCAGATAACTGGCATTGAACAAGTGGCGGCTGCTGTATTGTTGCGGGTCATCGAGGTCTACACCTTCGATACGGGGCTCTGTACCGTTCGTATGGTCTGGCGTCCAAAGGTTGTTGTAGTAGCTTTTAGCACGGATACGCTCCCAATAATAACCGTCGTCGGCCACATCCATGTAGGCTCCATCGTACAAGTCTCCTCCTATCTTATAGGTAAAGCCCAACGAAAGGGCTATGCCTTTGTAGGAGACCGAGGTATTGATGCCCCCATACACTTTGGGAACGGCATTACCGATGATGGTGTAGTTGGCATTGTTATAGTCATAAGTAGCTCCGCGCCCGTTATACTCAAAATCTCCGGCCTTGCCATTCTTGGGGTCATTTACATAGTAGACGTTCTTGCCGTTGGTCTTGTCCACACCTGCCCATTCGTATCCATAGAAAGCCAGCGTGGACTGACCTTCCCGGTATACATATTGCGCACGGCTGTCGCTACTGGTGGGGTCGTACCAGATAATGTCCGCACCGCCATACAACTCTTTCACCTCAGAACGGAGGAAGGTTGCGTTGGCACCGGCACTCCATAACCATCCTTTACTATCAATGATGTCACCACTCAACTCCACCTCTACCCCATGGTTGTTGATGCATCCTACGTTCCGCAACGTAGAGGAAAATCCCGTAACCATCGAAATGGGAACATCCTGGAGCAGGTTCTTCGAATCACGGTTGAAGTATTCCACCGTACCGCGCAGACGCTGGCCGAAGAAGCCGAAGTCGATACCCACATTCGTGTTGTAGCTCGTCTCCCAAGACAGCTTGTCATTGGTGACGGTAGTGATTGTACCGCCCGGGTTACCCATGTACTTACTGGTATAGCTCATCAAGCTCATATAGCCGTAATTGTCCGAAGGCAGCGTACCGTTAATACCATAAGAGGCACGTATACGCAGGTTGCTCAGGAAAGAATATTTGCTCATAAAACCCTCGCGCATGATGTTCCACGCTCCTGCCACTGACCAGAAGTTTCCCCAACGTTCCTGCTTGCTGAGCCGGGAAGAACCGTCGCGGCGGTAAGAACCGGAAATGAAGTAGCGTTCATCGTAATTATAATCCAACTTGGAGAGCACGGACACCATCGAGTTTCCCCAGGAATATCCGGCAGAAGTCTGCGTTCCGGCAGTAGAAACTGTATGAATGGTGCTGACCGCAAGATTGCTTCCTGTGGCACGCACATAGTCTGTCTTGTTCTTCTCCGCTTCGAAACCCACCATAGCGCCAACTGTGTGTTTGTCGAAGGTGCCGGTATAATTGGCGGTAGTGGAGGTAACCATCTTCTCGTATGTAGTACGGTATTCGTTGACATTTCCATTGTCTGCCGAGCCTTTATAGTGGTTGGCACTGTAATAGATATGGTCTTTTACAGTAGTATTGTCGTAATAGTAGATAGAACGAAGGTCCAGGCCCGGCATCAGATGCAGGGTGAGCGTCTCCGCAGCCATGATTTTGGTACTGGTAGAACCGTTCTCCCACTCTTTGTCATAATAAAGCCCATTGTAGGCGTAGCTACCGTAACGTTCGGTCCAGGGCTCGCCGGTCTTGTAGTCAGTGGGCCAGTAGAGTCCCCACAGCAAGTTACGGGTCTGCATGAAGTAATTGCTACCCGTGTTGCGTGTATCATTATAACCGCTTTTTTTGGTACGCGCCAGACTGGCATTGGTGGTCAGTTCAAGGAATTTCCCCACCTTCTGGGTGAGGTTCAAGCGACCGGAAACACGGTCGAAGCTGTTCATCTTCAAACGTCCCTCGTCCTGGGTATAGGAAAGGGAAGTGTAATAGTTGGTATTCTGCGTAGCACCACTGACGGACATATCGTAGGTCTGATAAATGGCGGTACGGAAATATGCCTTGTCCCAATCGTAGTATTTGCCTCCACGCCCGGAGTTGTCGTACTCAAGGATATTGACGTTCTCGTAAGCTCCCGTACCATTTGTGGTAAATTGGTAGCCATGTTTGTTGAAACGGCTGTTCAACTGGCCTATGGCATAGGCTGCCGCCTTTTCGTCCGTTTCGCCCTTACCGCTTGTACGGGCATCGTGAAATACGGTGTAGAGCATATTCACATTCTCCTGTACGCTGGCCGTTTCATAGTTGTCCGTTGCCCAGCAGGGCGTGAAGCCCACTTCGGCTTTCAGCGTCACCACCGGCTTGCCAATCTGTCCTTTTTTGGTAGTAATCAGAATGACGCCGTTTGCCGCACGCGACCCATAAAGCGAACTGGCCGCCGCATCTTTCAATACAGAAATAGATTCGATGTCTTCCGGGTTCAACGTATTCATGATGTTGTTGGTAGAATAGAGCTCACCGCTCATCTGCCCCGTATTGCCCGAAGAGACCGGAACACCGTCCACTACATACAACGGTTCATTCCCGGCATTCATAGAACCTATGCCACGGATGCGGATGGCCGGTGCGGAACCCGCCTGGCCGGAATTATTCGTCAGTTGCAAGCCCGCCACTTTACCGTTCAACGCGTTTTCAAAGCTGGTCGTCGGAATGTCTTTCAGCGCATCCGCTTTCACTAAAGAAGCCGAACCTGCATAGCTGCTTTTTTTGGCCGTGCCGTAAGCCACCACCATCACTTCATCCAGCAGTTCCGAATCCGATTTCAGCACCACCTTCATAGCAGGCTTTATGGCAGCTTCTACTTTCTGCATACCTACAAAAGAGACAATCACTGTCTTTGCCGTGCCCGGCACATTCAAGATTGTAAATTTACCTTCGATATCGGTCACGGCCCCCAGCGTTGTACCCTTCACCAATACCGATGCCCCAATAATCGGCTCATTGTTGTCCTCGGCAAATACTGTTCCCGAGACCGTAGACGTCTGAGCCATCACTCCCGCCCCCATAACCAGGCAGACAATGATTAACAAGAAGAATTTCTTTCTCATGTGCGATGTAATCAGCATCTACATCTGCCTGGCTTACATACTTAGCATTTAAAGCTGCTACCTGCATAGCTACGTTTTTCAGAGCTTCTTTAACAGCATCGTTAACAACTGCTGTATCAGCTTCTACAAGAACACCGATACGTCCGCCACCGTGAATGTAAGATACTACACAGCCATCTGTAACGATCTTTTCGAATCTTCTGATGCTGAGCTTTTCTCCGATTACAGAAATCTTTTCTGTAAGTGCATCGTTAACTGTCTTAGAAGCATCTTCGTTCCAAGCTTCAGCCATGAATCCTTCCATATCTGTAGCTTTTGTAGTAAGTGCCTGATTAACAACTGCTTTTACGAATGCCTGGAAATCAGCGTTCTTAGCAACGAAGTCTGTCTCAGAGTTAACTTCTACGATAGCTGCTGTCTTATCTTCTTTAACGTCTGCCATAACAATACCTTCAGCTGCGATACGTCCGGCTTTCTTAACAGCCTTAGCTTCGCCGTTCTTTCTGAGGTATTCGATTGCTGCATCCATATCTCCGTTAGATTCGTTCAGAGCTTTTTTGCAGTCCATCATACCAGCGCCTGTCATTTCTCTTAATTCTTTTACCATGCTTGCTGTGATTGCCATGATTTTTTCCTCCATCTTTCAATATGATCTTTTGGATTGTTCGAATTATTCTTCTGTTGTTTCTTCAGCTGTTTCTACGTCTTCGCCTTCGTAAACTTCTTCTGCTTCGCCCTGGTTTGCTTCGATTACAGCATCAGCCATCTTAGATACGATAAGTTTTACAGCTCTGATCGCATCATCGTTTCCTGGAATTACATAATCAAGTTCTTCCGGATCACAGTTTGTATCAGCAATACCGATCAGCGGGATTCCAAGTGTGTGAGCTTCCTGAACACAGATTCTTTCTTTCTTAGGATCTACTACAAAGATAGCATCCGGGATTCTCTTCATTTCTTTGATTCCGCCAAGGTTCTTTTCAAGCTTTTCCCATTCTTTCTTGATTTCGATAACTTCTTTCTTCGGCAGTACATCGAATGTTCCGTCTTCTGACATAGCTTCGATTTCTTTC
>ERZ1106919.2375-NODE-2375-length-10529-cov-4.160493_pt1 | contig 10529 bp, 6 predicted proteins | sample MGYA00403654_ERZ1106919 | MGnify/ENA primary metagenome ERZ1106919 (study PRJEB35170, sample SAMEA104062450) | human gut metagenome | biome: human gut; feature: human-associated habitat; material: faeces | place: Denmark | collected 2012-10-08 ... | reverse complement strand
GGGAATCGACCTGTCCTTTTACCTTGATAGAGTAGCTGTCTTTCGTTACATCTGTTCCCTGTATCGGATCCGGTTTTTTCGGTCTTACCGGAAGCTTTATCTCGGCTGCTTCGCCTGCTGCTTCGGAACCTGCGGCCGCCTTTCGCACATACAGAGTAATCTCGGTCGCACTCTCCGGCTGTTTATCCAGAATTTCTGTCAGAGAAGCCTCGCCGCCTGCCGGGATCTTTTCCCAAGATGCAGCACTCTTGGATTCCGCATATTCGAGCTCATACAGAGCCATATTTTTCAGGACTTCCCTTTGATAATCAATAGAGGTCTGTTCACGCTCTAATACATTCTCATCCTTACCTGCCTCAACCTTTCCGGTAAATTCCACACCGCCAAAGGAGGCTTTCACTGCCTCCGATGCCGGAAGGTACATATAGAGCTTTCCGTTAGAATCTGTCCGGACATCCTTAAAGCCGTAGGAGCTTTCTTCAATACTTGCATCTCCAACCGGTGTATTATTATCATAGATACCGGTCAGATCCGCTGTGGTGTAATAAACCGGCTTACCATTCGCATCTTTTGGCTTATTCTGTTGCCAATTTCCATCTACCTGTTCCCAACCATAAATGATCGGTCGCGGTATATATCTATTCGCCCTTATCAAACAGATCGTCCCACCCTTAATCTTCACATCAGTTGGTGCCTGTGTATTATCATTTTTTCCCATCCCAATATGGGCGATTGATCTCTCCCATGACTCCTTAATATCCAAGCAGATTGTGCCGCCGTCAATCAGCACCTTCGATGAACTGTCATTACCACTTCCGATGCAGGCTCCCTGTTCAGAATAGGCTGTAATCATTCCACCATGAATCTCAATATCGGCAGTTATCGCCGGTTTACTACGACTACGGGCATATCCAATACCGCTTCCAATTCCGGCACCGTTCGACGAGCTTGCATTCACCGTTCCGCCTTCTATCACGATTTTACCGGTTCTTTCCTTGCCATTAGCACCTCCTGTTCCGATTCCGGCACCCCAACTACCTTTTGCAGTTACAACTCCTCCGCTAATCCGTATTTCTTTTACACTTTTTTCTTCCGAAGCACCGATAGCAGCTCCCCTAGAATTGTAATTCATCATTTTTGCAATTACATTTCCCCCCTTGATGTGAATGATTCCTGCATCCTGTTCTACATTTCCTCCAATTGCTGCACCCGTCCTGCTTGCATTTGTATTATTGAGCACCTCTATGGAGCCCTGCTGTTCCGGCTCACTATCAATCGTAAGCTTTGCATCCTTCGCCACACTGATGCCGGCAGGTGAAACAGTTAACTTTGATGAAGATGTCGCTGATTTATTAATCGAAATCTTGTTTTCCCCTTCCAGATAGGCAGTCACCTGGGATTCTCCGTTTATCTGAATCGGTGCGATAGCTTCTGCCGGTGTAATCGTAAGGTTATTGAATACGAGTTTTAATTCCTTGGAGGCTGGTGTATCCACGGAGAGATGATAATTCTTCACATTATTCCCAGATGAAGTGATCCGATAGCATTTATCATAGGACTGGTCTATTAACTTCTCACTAACCACCTGATCAGAATCGGCTGCTTTTTTAGAATAGGAAATCGCCAACTGACCATTATCCACGTAAAAAGATATATCTCCAAGGGAAAGATCCAGTTCTCCCTCCAGCGTCTCTGCCGCATTTAATACGATAATATCCGTTCCTGCATCCTTTGCTTCTACCGTTTCTCTGTCCAGAGTAAAGCTTCCGCTGGATCCGCCTAATTCTGCAATACCTGTATTTATCACAAACCGGTAATTTCCGGCCGGAAGATATGCCAGAGCATATGCATGATTGCCTGCTTCTGCATCGATTGTCAGCTTCCCGCCAAAGGCAAACTGGCCTTTGTCCTGCTTTAATTCCACCGGAGCTTCTGAGGCAGCTCCAGCCAGCCGTCCGGCTGTCAGGGATACATTCTCTGCCGCCTGCACCTTTGATGAATAGAAGTGGAACCGGACAGGATACAGGGGTTCTCCGATGGTGAGGGAAAGCTTCGTTTCCTCCTCTGACTTCATCGTGAGGGTTCCTGTTACTGTAAAGCTATTCGTATTTTCTCCTTCCCCTCCTTCTTCCTGTACCTGAACCGATACCGGAACCACTCCGGACAGAGGCGTATACCAGCTGACTTTACCAGTCTTTATCTGATAACCGGAAGCTTTTTGAGATAAATAGGTTACTACATCCGGTGCAGCGCCGCCTTCGCTTGCTTCTTTCCCGATCTTAACCGTCAATGTATACTTCTTGTCATTCTTCAAACGGCCATCATGGATGGTCAGATCCATTGTCTTCTGGTAGGCAGTTTTTCCAAGCGCGACGGAGATGGTTTCATCTATTCCTTTGTTTAGAACAACCGTTCCCTCCATCGTCTTACCTGTCCCGCCATCGGAAGGCTCCAGCGCTACAACCATCTGCATATTTCCGTAATAGCCCATCCACTGGGTTATATCCGGTATCGTTCCCCTGAATTCTGAGACGGTCATCTGAGTGCTTTTTTCATAAACCGGATTTTTTCTCTTTGTATCATTTTCCCGATACAGGGCTATGTCAGCCTGATAGGTTTCATTTTGTAGCTGGTTATCATAAGCGGTGATCTGGAATGTTTTTTTCCCGTAGGTACATTCTTCTCCTCGGGGCGCAATCTTGCTTTCAAGCGGCAGCTCCAGCTGCACCTCCTCGGAAATAGTGACACTGCCGCCTTCCATTCCATTTCCTTTAAGAGGCATTAACACTCCATAACCAATATTTCCGCCCGTTACCTTCACAGATCCACTTAATATCTGGATATCGCCACAGGATAATTTTAAATCAGTCACTCCATTCCATCCGCTGCCGATGGCAGCTCCCAGATATTCTGATTTTTCATTCTTATAAAAAGATACGGCTATATTGGGAGCTTCGTCTTTCCTCCCGCCGATCACGATCGTGTCTACACTTCCACCCATTCCGCCTCCGATTCCAGCTCCTGTCTGCCTTCCTCCTTTTGCGGTTATCTTTCCACCCAGTATTTTAATGGTTCCGCCGATTCCATAGCGACCGGTTCCGATTCCGGCTCCTCCATGATAATCCCTCGAATAGGAAACCCAATAAGCTCCACCTTCAGCTTCGATAGTTCCGCCCTTGATTATAATCGTTCCTGTCCTACAGTTATTATCTGCACCTTCGTCACTTGCTGTTCCTTTTCCTCCGATTCCTGCCGCACCATATCCGCCTCCGGTCGCGGTCAGATTTCCAGTGCTCTCTTTTGTAATGATCAGGGTCGCTTTTTCCTCAACCCCAATTCCAGCGCCGCCATATGTACCCTTTAATGTATTTTCCCCTTTTACTGTTAGATTTAATTTTGCCTTTCCTTTCAGAAGGATTCCGGCTGCATCATCTATGATATCAGTGCCATAGCCAACATTTACATTATCGATCGTTAAATTTACCGTAACATCATCAATTACAATACCACCTTCGATTTTCCGGCCTTCCGATAATCTCTCCGTCGGATGATAGGTGCCAGTGATCGTCTTTCCATTAAACTCAGACACATTGGTTTTATCAATTACCAGATAATTTCCATCCAGATCATACTCCCCGCCTGCCAGAGTCATCAGCTGCATCTCTCCTACGAGAACACAGATTTCCGGAAGCTCTGCCTCCTCTCCCAGTGAATATTCCTCCGGCAGAACCGGTGTGTAGACATAGGCACAGCCGTTGTAGTTCTGGTTTGCCTCATAATAGCCATTCCAAGTCTTATCGGAGGTTTCGATAGGCTCTCCGTCCTCGTCAAATTCTTCGAAATAGTCTTTTTCGGAAATGCCGCCGTGAAACTCCGGGAGGTCACTCTGCTCTTCGTCCAGTTTCCAGGTTATGCCGGAAATCTGACAGACTGCCGTTTCCGCATCTGTATCTTTCTCTGTGTCCTTATCTACTGCTTCCACCAGATGCACGTTCTGGCTGTCTTCCGCCAGCGTTTCATCCGCCTCTTCCAGCTCAACCTCCAGTGTATCCGGCAGGACGATATCGCTTTCTTTCGCGCCAAGCGGCAGCTTCTGCACCGCAATGACCTCATCTAACTCCGAAAATCCGATGATTGCCGGACCTTTTTCCTCCGGAAGCACCGTCACCTCGATGCTTGGCAAAAAGCCGGTATCCAGTTCATAGCGGCTGCTTTTCAATTCCGCATCAAACACATAGATACCCGGTGTTTTTCCATCGTATGTATCTTTCTCACTGAAGGTCTCATCCAGCACCCAGCGGACCTTTACTTCCTTCCAGTTTTTATCGGTTTTCGTCCCGTCCGCATCGGATGGGGATGCTTTCTGCTCAGTGTCATCCACCCCCCCTATTTCCGATTTTTCTGTAGCATCTACCTCAGATGGGGATGCTTTCCGAACTGTACCATCTGTTTCAGATGAAGAAAGCGTCTGAGACTTTTTTTCTGTTTCCACTTTACCGTCTCCGCTTTGAAGCTCCGACGGCGTAGCAATCTTTTCCGCACCATCTTTATCTTCTGCACCGTCTTCTTTATCCGGTGCTTCTTCTGCCAAAACCCGCACTTTCAGCTTGTCCGGCAGCTCCAGATCCTTATATTTCGTTCCATACGGAACCTCCTGATGCAGGATTTCATCCGAAAGCTCCTTCACTTCCTCGATATACTGCACCGAACTGCCTGCCAGCGCCTGTGGGTGCCAGTCACATGTATTCCATATCATTACCGCCGCCAGCGCCGCTGCCAGGGCACGCTTATATTTCTTTTTCATGCTGTTTTCCCTCCATCTATTCTGAACGAATTTTTCTATTTCAGTCTGTTTCCCACTTGAACAAAATACTTTTTATTCCGATCCAGCAGGCTTTCGCTGCACGCCGCCAGAAGTTCTTCTAATTCTTCTTTTTTCGTCGGAAATACCCCGAATGCGGTCACATGGAGCCGCCAGGATTCAAGGGCATTGTCCCGGCCGGAAAGCCAGATTAAGGATGCCGCCGGGTTATTTTCCCGGATTTTTTCTACGATTTCCACTCCCTGTCTGCCCTGCACGGACGCCAGCATAATGAGGTAGGGATTCCCCTTTACAAAGTGCAGATATGCGTCCAGATCGCTGATATACGTGTGAATCATCGGCCATCTGCTGTTTTCAGTCAAAATTTCACACAGCATTTTTTCCAGACCTTCAATGTCGGTCGGTTTTTCTCCATATATCACTACCCGTACCATATTCCACCTGCCTTTTTTGATTTGTTACTTTTCACACACCGTTATTGTTCACGCATACGTGCCCAGTAACGGATTTTCATTTACATTTCGGGTCATAACTTTTATACTATAAGCATACCAAATGAGCAATTTAATGAAAACCACATCGACGCAAACGGTCAAACCTCGACCTAAATGGTCACGGTTTTGAATAAAGGAGGCGGTTGAGCTTTGATGCATTTTGCGATTGTTGAAGATTTGAAGATAGATCAGAATCATCTGATTCATTTGATACAGGAAAACTTGGAGAAGCATGGGGAAACAGTGCACTTTGACTGCTACGAGAGCGGCGAGGCGTTTCTAGAAGCGTTCCGTCCGGGACTATTTAATGCGGTTTTTATGGATATTATGCTGGACCGGAACGGGCGCAATGGCATTGACACGGCGCTGGAGCTTCGCAAGAGCGCAGAACGTCTCCCGATCGTTTTCACCACATCGGAACGCGATTATTCGCTGCAGGGTTACCGTGTCCATCCGCTTGATTATCTCTTAAAACCGGTTGAGGAAAAGGCGCTTGCCTGGTGTCTCGATGAGATCCGGACATTTCTCGCCGCGCCTGCCTACATCGAAATTCAGGCGGCGCTCGGACGGGGACAGTCATCCACGCAACGGATTCTGCTTGATGATTTTCTGTATGCGGAGACGCAGAACCACCGGCTGATCATCCACACCAGTTCCGGTGACACCGCCACACGGATTTCTTTTTCGGAGCTGATGTCACTGCTCCCGAAGGGCAGACGTTTTTACATGAGCGGACGCGGGCTGCTTATCAATTTTTCACAGGTTGCCTCGGTGGACGAGGACGGTTCTGTCCATCTGAAAAACGGCAGCTGCTTTTTCTGTAGCCGCCGGAAGAAAAAAGAGACAAAAGAAGCATTTGCAACCTACTTATTTGACACATTGCGGAAGGGAGGTACTCTATGAACTGGTCTGTGTTTGGCAAGGCATTTCTCTGTGAAACAGTCTATGCCATTCCTTTTTTTATTTTATCGATTCTGCCATTTAAAAAGCAGCTGCGATTTCCGATCAAAATCCTGATTCTGTTCATTTTTATCGGCCAGCTGCTCCAGTCCTCCCTGTATACCTACCTGATCAGCCACGGTAAACCGACCCGCGTCACCGACACGGTATTTGCCCTCGTTTCCCTGGCGATCTATTTTTTATGTGTGAAGGCTAATTTCTGGAAACTTCTGTTTCTGGGAGACTTCATCCTGAATTATTTTGTCACGGTCCGCGGCATCTGTTTCTTTCTGGAAAGCCGTCTATTTTACGATCCCAGCATTACCTATTATTCACTCCGTGATGAAAGCCTGCTGCTCATCTCGATTCTTCTGCTTCTGACGCTCCCGCTCGGACTCAAATTTATGAAAAATGCTACAGAACGCGTTTTTCAGGTAGACAGCTCCGCATTCTGGCAGAAAGTCTGGTTTATTCCATTTTCATGTACCCTGATTATCTGCGCATATAACTTTGATTTAAACATTGATACCGTCCGCAAGTTCCGTTTTATCCTCACGCGGCTCTGGCTCTTTGCCATGACAATTCTCATTTACTATGTCCTTTTGGAAGCGCTCAATGCAGTCCGCCAGCAGGCGCAGCTGGAAGAACGCGCGGCGCAGCAGGACACGCTCCTGGCGATGCAGTACACACAGTATCAGCAGCTTTCCCGCCACATCGAAGAGGTACGGGAGGCGCGCCACGACCTGCGCCAGCACTTAAATCTCATCGAGCATTACCTGCAGAGTGGGAAAACGGAGGATCTGAAAGCCTATATCGAACAATACCGCATGACGCTTCCGCCGGACACCGCGCGGACCTGGTGTGAAAATTATGCGGTCAACACGATTATCAGCTATTACGGTGAGGAGGCGCGCAAGGCGTCGGTCGATTTTTCGGTCCGCATCCAGCTTCCGCCATCTCTCCCGCTGCGTGAGCCGGAGCTCTGCTCGATCTTCGGCAATCTTCTGGAAAATGCCCTCGATGCCTGTCGGGAATGTACGGACAGCGCGCCGTTTATCCGCATCTGCGCCCAGGAGGATGCCAGTCACATCGTGATCGCCGTTGACAATACCTGCTGCCATCCGCCGATCGAGGAAAATGGACGGTTCCGCTCGACCAAACATGACGGGCTCGGCACGGGAACCGCCTCCATCCGTTCGATCGCGGAACGGTACCAGGGCGTGGTGGATTTCCGGTATGAGGACGGTATCTTTTATGCATCGATGATGTTATAAAAAGATTACAAAAAGAAAACAGCCTTCTCATCTAAATGACTTTAAGCATACCGCTTGGATGAGAAAGCTGTTTTTGTTATTGAATGACTGATTAGCAAAATTTCCCGGAACTTCAGAATTTTTTCTCTGGCTGCTTCCTTTCTTTTCTGGGCATGGATCACTTTTAGCATCATGGCAACGACTTTCATTTTATTACGAGGCATTACAGAAAATACATTTCTGTAAAAATGGACGGTACACCACTAAGATCTCGTTCTTTCAGCCAGGCAAAAAAGGCTCGTCAGTTTTTTGTCTACTTCTGTGCTTTCGGCAGCACTAATGCTCTCCCGTCAGCTGTCCTGACTGACAGCAAATACCACAAGAAACGAAACATTTTGAATTTTTCCACCTCAATCGCATTTTTAATAAATGCCATCCACATCTACATACGAATAGTTTTCAGCCAGTGGACGGGGCGCTAGGATTCGATATGTTCATATTTTTTCATTTAAATTATCGATTGTCCCGGGAGATACTTTGTTTTCCCATAAAGCTTCGGTGATCTCCTGTCGAACAGAAACACCTGCTAAATACATTTCAATAATAGTTAGCTATAGTATATCGTACTTTCAATTTACCTGCATCAAGAACAGAAAAAAACAAGTAGAAAACCGTAAAGAAAACAGAGAATGCTGCTTCAATATTTTGGCTCTATACTGAATATTGGGTTGTTCTGAAAAGTATACTTCCAAACTTCCGACATTCTCTGTCTCTATGTCAATAGCTGGGGTGGGATTCGTTAGAATCCCGCCCTATTACTGGCTTTAGAGTTCTTCTTATTGTAATAAAATATATGTCCTGTCAGATCCGATCAAGCTGCTGGACCGAATGCGCCATCATTTTCCGAAGTGCCGCCTGTAGCACTATCCCCATTTTCACTATTATCTGAGCTTCCAGGTGCGTCAGGCTTCGGTGTCTCGGTCGGAGCTGGCGGCGTAGTCTCTGCCGGGGCAGCCGTTCCGGCGCTTGTGTTTCCGCCGGTTCCATTGTTACTGCCGCTTGTTCCACTGCTTCCGCTTCCAGCCCCCGCACTGCCGCTGCCATTTGTTCCCGCATTTCCAATTCCCGAAGCGCTATTCGCATCACTCGGAACCTTCTTACCCGGTACATATCCGTCCGGCATACCGTCCACGGCCGCTGTGGTCGGCTTCGTGACCGCCTTAGTCTCCCCGGTCATCACTTTTTGGGTTCCTGTATTCCGGCGGATCACCGGCGTGTGTCCTTTGTACGTCTTTTCATGGTCTTTGATTCGCTCGACTTCTTTTCCGTCTTTGTATACAATCTTGTACGTTACCCAGGTACTTCCCTGCGAACCGGCGGAAACGGTTTTCTGCGTGCCGGGTTCCAGCGTCGGATCTTCGATGTACTGTGGATCCGGCAGATCAAAGTCCTCGGTTTTCTCCGAATATAAATCCCAGCTCACGCCTTCTTCCAACGGAGATACTCCGTAAATGGATACAGTCGCTTTCCGGTCGGAATAGCTTGCCCGGATGCCGAGCGCCCGCTTGGAGGTGTTGATAAACCGGAAGTCCGGCACATCCCAGCTGATCGTCGCATCCTGTCCCGGTGTCACATAGTTTGGCTCAAACGTGTGGGAACGGCGGTAGGTGATCTCCATGCCAGCCCGGAATGCCACTCTATACAGGGTACTGGAAATCTGGCAGACGCCGCCGCCAACCTCCTGCACGACCTCACCGCTGTTGTAAGCCGCCGCTTCCTGGTACCCGCGCTCTGCCGTCCGTTCGCCGATCGTTTTATTGAAGGAAAATTCCTGTCCCGGACGGACGATCGTGCCGTTTAGTGCCTGCGCTGCCAGCTTGACGTTTGTATTTCGTTTCGGATTCGCCGTCGTCTCGGTCGTGAAGGTTGCCAGCGTCTTGTACTGCTTTTTCGTCGCCTCCTGACCGTCCGGATAGACTGTCTCCACCGTGCCAATCAGCGTCTTGTCGTATTCGCCCGCCTGCATCGCCGTCTGAACCGCTTTCTGCAGCTCCTCCTGGTTGAGTTTCTTTCCCGGTGTTCCATCCGAAAATACGAACTGCCCCGTCTGCTTGTCAAAGTGGTCGAGACTGTTGTTCTCCACCGCCACATCTGTTTTCTCTGCGATCGCTTTGACCGCATCGGTAATCAAGGTCTTCATATCCTCGTTCATTTCCGCAAAATCAAAGGTGTAGGTACCGCCCTTTTTATTCAGGCAGATCCCCTCTAAAAGCTGGCGGGTGCGCGCTTCGACCAGATTGGTAAGATCATACGTCTCTTCGCCGCATTTTACCTGCATCTTCCACGGGTATGCCGCTGCGATTTTTTTCACTGCCTGCTCAAAGTCCAGCCCGTCCAGCGAAATATCGTTGACGGTCGTCGCTTCTTTCGGCAGCTCTGCCATCGTTTCCTCTATCGTCGCCTCGGCTGCATTTGCCGCCTTGCCTGCACTGTTGGTCACTGCCCGGACGGCTACCGCGAGAACCCCGACTGCCAGTACCGCCGCCGCGCCGAACAGGACGGTTCTGTTTTTATACCATTGATTGCGTTTTTTCCGCCAGCGGACGTTACGACCGTTGGAACTGTCCGAGTAATCTCTTCGTGCGCTATTTGCCGGACGCCCCGCACTTCTTATATTTAAATCATTCCGCTTTTCTCTGTCTTTTCCTGCCATATCCTGTCCATTCCCCTTCGCCTTGTTCCTGTTCTAAATATCCTTGAAAACGATGGTTCCGTTCTCCTTTCGACTGTTTTAACTTTTTTTCATCGTATTTACTCTCTATTTATACCTTTTTGATTTCATCTCTGTTTACTTGCCTGTTCTCTGATATATCGATGTACATTTTCTGTAATTCGAAGCCTATCATATCACTCCGGTAGTCGAACTTCAATCCAATTTTTTCTTAAAAATTTATTCCAAAATTTCTCACGGAAATCCTTGAAAAAAGATTGACTTTCATCGTGTCAGGGCGCATAATATAA
>ERZ1106919.2374-NODE-2374-length-10530-cov-6.598568_pt1 | contig 10530 bp, 8 predicted proteins | sample MGYA00403654_ERZ1106919 | MGnify/ENA primary metagenome ERZ1106919 (study PRJEB35170, sample SAMEA104062450) | human gut metagenome | biome: human gut; feature: human-associated habitat; material: faeces | place: Denmark | collected 2012-10-08 ... | reverse complement strand
TGTTTGTGCCGGGGGTATTTTCTCTCACAAAAAATTCGCCGTTTTGTAGCTGAAACGGCGAATCAAGTCTCTATTCTTTTACGGTGTGCGGATTATTTTTTCAGACGATGGTGCAGTATCACATCCTCTGCAAGCCGAAAGACCGGGCACTTCTTCCGGAGCTGCCTCTGCGGAACCAGGCGTGACCCCGGTGTTCACTCCACCAGCGCCACGGCCACGTCGTTGACGTTCGTGCCGGTAGCGCCTGTGCGGATGAGCCCGCCCACCGCCTGCAAAGCATGGTAGGCGTCGTTGTCGGCGAGGGTGCGGTACACGTCCCGCCCGGCAACGCGAAGGGCGGCTTCCGTCTCGCCGTCCACATAGCCGCCGGCGGCATCGGTGGGGCCGTCGGTGCCGTCGCTGCCCACCGAGAACACACAGCAGTGTTTCAGCCCGGCCAGCGCAGGAGCCGCCGCAAGGGCCAGCTCCTGGTTGCGCCCGCCCAGGCCCTTGCCGGTCAGGTGCACCACGGTCTCGCCGCCTGCAATGTAAGCCAGCTTCCGGCCTCCGCCCGCATGGGTGCGGACCACCGAACCAAGGAAGCTGCCCGCCTCCCGCGCCTCGCAGCAGAGCCGGTCGGTGAGAAGCACCGGCTCATACCCCAGCGCACGGCAGGCCGCAGCGGCTGCCGTGCACAGCTCCCGCACACTGCCGGTAATGCGGGTGGTCACGTTGGTCAGAGCCTTGGGGGTCTCCTGCCGCAGCAGCTCCTGTGCCGCGGTCGACAGGCGCAGGTGGTATTTCTCAGCAATGGCGATCGCCTGCCCGCAGGTGGAGGTGTCCGGCACCGCCGGGCCGCTGGCGATCATATCCAGCGGGTCGCCCAGAATGTCGCTGAGGACGATGCCGAACACCTGTGCCGGGGCGCAAGCCTGCGCGAACCGCCCGCCCTTGACGCCGGACAGACGCTTGCGGATGGTGTTCATCTCCACGATGTCCGCGCCGCTGGCCAGCAGTTGGGACGTAATGTCCTGCAGCTCCTCTGCAGGGATGAGCGGCTTTTCAAACAGTGCACTTCCGCCGCCGGAAAGCAGGAACAGCACCGTGTCCTCTGGCTGCAGGCCCTGCACCAGCTCCAGCGCCTTCTGGGTGGCGGCAAAGCTGTTGGCGTCCGGCACCGGGTGGCCTGCCTCGCAGCAGGTCACACCGGGGATCTTCCCTTTTACATGATTGTATTTGGTCACGACCACACCGCCGTCCACATGCCCCAGCACGGCAACGGCAGCATGTGCCATCTGCCATGCGGCTTTTCCGGCGGCCACCAGCACCGTGCGCCCTTCCGGGTGAAAATCCTTCAGCGCACGGCGGACGGCCTCGTCCGGCAGCACCGCCCGGATGCTGGCTTCCACGATCTGATCCGCGCAGCTGCGCAGCGTTTTTTCCATAAACAAGAGCTCCTTTCGTTTCCGGTCCGCGTCCGACACGGCAGGCCGGTCCATCCGGCTCCATTATACCGCAGAACCGGCGTTTCGGGAATATTGAAAAAGCAGAGCGCTCCCCTTCTGCGGGATGCTCTGCTTTTCTTGTCAGGTCTCTTTCTGCAGCTCTTTGTCGATCAGCCCCTGCAGGCGCTCGGTCTCTTCTGCTGCATAGGCTCTGGCATCGGCCTCCACCGGCTGGAAGTAATAGCTCAGGATGTCCTCCTCGCCCGAGACGTACCCATTCTGATCGTTCCGCAGCCATCGTCTGGCCTGGTCGTAGTAGGCCGCCTGGGTCGCGGCATCGTCCCAGTCGATGTTTTCCACCACATAAGCCTGCTGTACATGAAACGCCTCGTGGGCGATGGTGTCCATGGTCTCCTGGGCAGTCCCGCTTTCCAGCACAGACCGGGAGAGCACGATCTGCCGGGAAGCAGCGCTGTAGTAGCCCAACCGGTCCTCGTCGAGCGGCTGGACCGTGACCTCTGTCCCGTCCGGCACCCACAGCATGGCAAGCTCATAGGCGGCCAGCTGCTTTGCCAGTTCGGTCTTGCTGTCCAGAGACGCCGTTTCCCAGGCATCCTCCGCAAAGCCGGGCAGGAATTTCTTTTCGTGGAGCTGCGCTGTTGTTTCCGCCTGCGTCTGCGCGGGTGCCGCTGCGGTCAGGTACACCCGGCTGCTCCACATGCCCCAGCACGCCGGAACTGCCAGCAGGAGCGTCGCCAGCAGCACGCGGGACGAGGACCGGGACATTTCCCTCTATGACCAGCTCAAGCTGACGGCGGCTCTGGCAGCCTGCGTCAGCGAGTACCTGCAGCAGGCCGACGCCTTTTCCCTGCTGGACACTCCCGCAGAGCTGCGCCGGGAACCGGCGTTCCTGCTCTACACCGCCGACTTTTCCCGCATCCAGCGGTTCATCTACACCGTCCACACCGAGGGTGCCCTGCGTTCCCTCCGCAGCCGTTCGTTCTTTCTGGAACTGCTCATGGAGCACTACATGGACGAGCTGCTGGACGGCTGCGGCCTGACCCGGACCAACATCATTTACAGCGGCGGCGGGCACTGCTATCTCCTGCTGCCCAACACCGCCACCGTGCAGCAGACCCTTGCCGACTGGAACCGGGCCTTCAACGGCTGGCTGAACGAACAGTTCGGCGTGCAGCTGTTCCTGGCCAACGGTTGGACCCCCTGCAGCGCCAACGACCTGTGCAATGTCCCCGCAGAGGCAAGCCCCTACAAGGCCCTGTTCCGCCGGGTCAACGCCATTGCCGAGCAGCACAAGCAGCACCCCTACGATGCCGCTGCGCTCCGCGCCCTGAACCGTGTGCAGGCCATCCCCGACGGTACCCGGGAGTGCAAGGTGTGCGGCAATTCCGCACAGGTCAACGCCGAGGGTCTCTGCCCGTGGTGCAATCGGTTTGCCAACCTGTCGGCACAGCCGAGCAGACCGCCGCGCTGGAGGACGAAGCCAAAAAGCTGCCCGGCAAGAACGGTGCCGCACTGTTCGACGCCGTGCCCGACCACACCTACTCCTGGGATGTTTTACGGGACAAGGTGCTGGGCGAGAAGATACCCTGTCTGGAGCAGTTCTTTGCACAGGTCCAGAAAAAGGATGACGATCACCGCGGCAATTCTATGCTGTACAACCTGACCGACCTGCTGCGCAATACCCGGGAGAACCAGGTCAATTTTTGCACAGTGCGTCTACCTGCTTGCCCGCCGCAGCTGTGTCAACGGCGAAACGCTGCCGGATTTTTCCGCAGACGGCGAGGTCCTCCTGCGAATGTTCGGCAGCTCTGAACCGGTCCGCTTTGCGCGGCTGCAGTTTGCGGACGCCTTTCTGCTCAACTACGACCAGCTGAAAGGCGTGGGCGTGACCGAGGTCAAGTCGGAGAACACGATCAACCGCCCTACCTCCAAGGCCAACCCACGCCAGATCGAGCGCGTTGTTGCCGGTTCCCGGTTCGGGGTCAACATCGTTTACAACCTGTCCGACCCCAAAGAGATGGAAGAGGACCTTTCGCTTCTGTCCAAGGCCATGAAGCTGCTCCAGCTGGACTACCTTGGCGGGCACGGCGCGCCCCTGCAGATGGAGCCGCTGGGCAGCCACTCGGTGGAAAACGGCCTGCAGCTTCTGCTGGCTGCGCGGGAGGAGCCTGCCAGCCGGACAAGGCTATGGTTCCGCACCCCCTGCGCCTTCAAGCAGGCGGGACGCTACGCCATCTACCCGCAGGAATTCCTGCTGCTGCAGAGCCTTGTGCTGCACTGGAACACCGCCTTTCCGGATTGCCAGCTGAGCGACCCGGACGCGCTGGACGCTATCCTGCGCGGGCTGCGCATCCTGGATTACAGCCTGCACACCGTCTCCTATCCCATCAAGAACACCCGCATCCCGGGCTTTGTGGGCAGCGCTGTTGTGGAGGCCCGGCTGGCCCTGCCGCTGCTGGAGCTCTGGAATGCCCTGCTCTCCTTTGCGCCCTACGGCGGCATCGGGATCAAAACCACCCTTGGCATGGGCGGCGTATCGGTGGAGCCGCTGGCCCCGCCGCAGAGGTCTCTGTGAGCGCAAGCGCTCACACCTTTCATGCCGCCGCCCTGTTCAAATCCCACTGCTCCTGCAGCATGCACCCCTGTAGACATTCCTACCGGGTGGGACCCTCGCACTAATCAAAAGCCCACTGGGCTTTTGATTGCCCCGCCTGCGGCGCGGCCCGTGCTCTTTCAAATCCCGCTGTGAAGACGAAAAAAGACCAGTACACAAAGTGTACTGGTCTTTTTTGGTCGGAGCAGCGGGATTTGAACCCACGGCCTCCTCGTCCCGAACGAGGCGCGCTACCAACTGCGCTATGCCCCGAAAATACCGCAGCCGATTGGGCTGCGGTCTGGTTGGGGATGAGAGAATCGAACTCCCACAAGTAGAGTCAGAGTCTACCGCACTACCACTATGCAAATCCCCATTATTCAGTTTGTCTGCCGCGCCGTGCGCTGCTGACAAGGGATATTATACTCAAAAGGCCCGCGCTTGTCAACCATTTTTTTATTTTTTCTGCAAAAGTTTTCCCGCTGTTCTCCTGCCCGCAGAAATGCACCGTGGAAGCGTGTAAATTTTCTGCGCTTCTCTTGACAGCGGCCCCCATCCGGAATAATCTTATACTATAAACAGGTAGGTCTCCGGGCAGACTGACTTTGAAAGGCAGAACGCGCGGCGCTGAATACCAAATGAAAGAGGGCTTTTGAATGAAAAAACGTGTTGGAATCCTGACCTCCGGCGGCGACTGTCCGGGTCTGAACGCCACCATCCGCGGCGTAGCAAAAGCACTGTATGCCCGCATGGGCGATAACGTGGAGATCATTGGCATCCTGAACGGATACAGCGGCCTGATTAACGGCGACTACAAGGAGATGTGCGAGGACGATTTCCGCGGCATCCTGACGCTGGGCGGCACCATTCTGGGCACCAAGCGCACCCCCTTTAAAATGATGCGTGTGGTGGAGGACGACAACATTGATAAAGTTGCCGCCATGAAAAAGACCTACAAGGAAGCCAAGCTGGACTGCCTGCTGTGCCTGGGCGGCAATGGCACCCACAAAACCGCAAACCTGCTCTCGCAGGAGGGTCTGAACATCATCGGCCTGCCCAAGACCATTGATAACGATATCTATGGTACCGACGTAACCTTCGGCTTCCACACCGCCGTGGACATTGCCACCGATGTGATCGACCGCATCCACACCACCGCAGGCAGCCACAGCCGCGTGATGTGCATTGAGATCATGGGCAACAAGGCCGGCTGGCTGACGCTGTACTCCGGCATTGCAGGTGGTGCAGATATTATTCTGCTGCCGGAACAGCCCTATGATATCGACCGTGTGTGTTCTGCCGTGGAACGCCGCGCAAAGAAGGGTTCCAACTTCTCCATCATCGCTGTGGCCGAGGGTGCCATCAACTGCGAGGAAGCCGGCATGAAGCGCAAGGAATGGATGGCAAAGCGCGCCGAGGCAGGCTTTGGCACCACCGCCACCAACCGCATTGCACAGGCCGTGCAGAAAAAAACCGGCATGGAAACCCGTGTGTGCATCCCGGGCCACATGCAGCGCGGCGGCAGCCCCAGCGCCTACGACCGTGTACTGGCCACCCAGTTCGGCAGCTATGCGGCAAAGCTGGTGGAGATCGAGCGCTACGGCGTGACCGTTGCCATGGTGAACCGCCATGTCACCGAGAACCGTCTGGCCGACATTGCAGGCAAGACCCGCAACGTGCCGGAGAACTGCGACCTGCTCACCGTCGCCCGCCGCATGGGCATCAGTCTGGGTTGATTACCATTTGAATGCTCTCCGCTTTGCTCTGAGCATTTTTAGCGGAATCATTATTTTTTATTGGGGATTCCTGAAAATCTGCGGATTTTCAGGAATCCCTTTTTCACCGGAAGGGTCCCAACCGGCAGATGCTTCAAACAAGCTGAATGCCGTTTTCCGCTGCACCCCCTCCGGTGAAAATGTAGATCCCGGCAGACCGCAGTCTGCCGGGATCTGCTCTATTCAGAAATACTGTTTCCGTTGAAGATGGCCAGAGTGCAACGGTGGCCATTCAAAATCATCTGCCGGACAAATCAAAGGTCCGTCACATCATGCCGGGTGGGCTGGCCTTTTTCAAAGGCAACCGCGCTTTCCAGCACACCGCGCACCATGCTCTCCACATCCTCGTGGGTGTAGAAAGCCGTGTGGTCGGTCAGGATCACATTGGGCATGCTGCGCAGAGCCGCCAGCTCCGGGTTCGGGATCACATCGCCCATGCGATTATAATAGTACAGGCCGTTCTCATTTTCCAGCACGTCCAGGCCCGCCGCGCCAATCTTGCCGCTTTCCAGCCCGGCGATCAGTGCATCGCTGTCGATCAGCTTGCCGCGGGCGGTGTTGATGATGGTCACGCCCGGCTTCATGCTCTCAATTGCTTTGGTGTCGATGAGATGGTGATTCTCCTCCGTAGCGTTGGTGTGCAGAGTGATGACATCGCTTTCCGCCAGCATGGTCTCCAGCGGCACATACTCGGCGATCTTCTTTACCTCGTCGTTGGGGTACAGGTCGTAGGCCAGCAGGCGGCAGCCAAAGCCGGACAGATGCTGCAGCACCGTGCGGCCAATGCGGCCCGTACCGATCACACCCACAGTGCAGGTGGAAATATCGCGGCCGATTTTTCCCTGCAGGGAGTAGTCCTGCGCTTCGCCGCGCTTGAGGATGTGCCCTGCCTTGCGCAGGCTCATCAGCATGAGCATAATGGCAAAGTTTGCAACGCCGTTTGGCGGGTAGTCCACATTGGCCACCTTCATGCCCAGTTCCCGGGCCGTCTCGCGGTCTACGTGGTCATAGCCGATGGAACGGCAGCAGATGGACTTTACGCCCAGCTCGTGAAACCGCTTGACCATGGGCGCGCTCATATCACAGGGCGTTACCGACACGGCATCATAGCCCTTTGCCAGTTCAGCGTTTTCCAGCGTGGGATACTCCTGCGTAGAGCCAAACTCAACGTCCAGCTGCGGTGCCAGCCGCTGCGCGATGCCCAGCTCATCGTAGGGGCGCAGGGTGTAAAAAAAGACTTTTGTTGCCATAAAACTTCCCTCCCGGCTTATTTTGTACCTATTGTAGCACGTTCTGCACAGATGGATGCATTTTACTGCATGAATTTTGTTCACCTTAAAAATGAGGATTCATCTTTCCATATGAATGCGCGCAAAACAGTTGTAAATTGTCGGAAAAGAGGGTATGATAAAGGAACTGAGAAGTATACATCACTGAAATATAAAAGGAGTGTGCCTTATGCGCGCTTATGAACGGCTTCTGAATTATGTCCGGGTGCATACCACCTCGGACGAAAACTCCGGTACGCACCCTTCCGCTGAACGGGAGTTCGACCTTGCCCGCCAGCTGGTGGAGGAGATGAAGGCCCTTGGCATGGAGGATGCCCATGTGGACGAGCACTGCTACGTCTATGGCACCCTGCCTGCCACGCCCGGCTGTGAGGATCAACACGCTCTGGGCCTGATCGCCCACATGGACACTGCCGACGATGCCAGCGGTGAGAATGTGCAGCCCGTTGTGTGGGAAAACTACAACGGCGGCGACGTAACTCTGCCCGCCACCGGCATGGTGATGAAGCCCTCTGTGTTCCCCTTCCTTACTTCCATGAAGGGCGAGACCCTCATCACCTCAGACGGTACCACCCTGCTGGGTGCCGACGATAAGGCCGGTATTGCCGAAATTTTGACCGCTGTTGAGACCATTCAGGAAAAGGGCCTGCCCCACGGCAAGCTGTGTATCGCCTTTACTCCGGATGAAGAGATCGGCGAGGGTGCAGAGCTGTTCGATATTCCGGGCTTCGGTGCCGACTTTGCCTATACGGTGGACGGCGGCGATGCCGGCTCCATTGAGTATGAGAACTTCAACGCCGCTTCCGCCACCGTGACCATCCGCGGCTTCTCGGTGCACCCGGGCACCGCCAAGGACACCATGATCAACGCTTCCAACGTAGCAATGGAGTTCCACGGTGCTCTGCCCGTCACGGCCCGGCCGGAGACTACCGAGGGCCGTCAGGGCTTCTACCACCTGTGCCAGATGTACGGCGATGTGACCACCGCAAAGCTGGGCTACATCCTGCGCGACCACGATGCCGCAAAGCTGCAGTTCAAGAAGGACAACATGCTGGATATTGCCGAATTTTTGAACGGAAAGTACGGCGAAGGCACCGTGACCGTGGAGATCAAGGACAGCTACCGCAACATGCTGGAAAAAATCAAGCCGCATTTCCACTTAGTAGAGACCGCCCGCAAGGCTACCCGCATGGCCGGGCTGGAACCGGAGGAAATTCCGGTGCGCGGCGGCACCGACGGTGCTATGCTGAGCTGGAAAGGCCTGCCCTGCCCCAATCTGGGCACCGGCGGCTTCAATTTCCACGGCGTATGCGAGTGCATCACCGCTGAGCGCATGGACCGCTGCACTGAGATCTTGCTGAACATCATCAAGCTGTACGCAGAGTAAATTTTATTTTTCAATATACCAAAAAGTGGGTGCTATTTTCGGATAGCACCCACTTTTGTTATACTCTGACGCTTATCTCTACGACTCCACTCGTGAAAATGCATTTGGAGCAGCCCTGCGGTTGCGTAGCAATGAAAGCCCCAGTGGGGCTTTCAAGCAGGCGAGCGGTCTGCGTTAGCAGATGGAAGGGATTCGCCCTGACAAGCGTCAGGGCTGCGACAAATGCGAAAAATAAAAATCAAATTCCACTGAACATGCCCAGAGTACAACGACGACGACCGCTGCCTGCGGCAGAAGCAGGGAGGAGTTGTTGGGGCCGCGGCCAGCAAGACACGAATGCCACTCAAGGCATGAAGTGGATGCTGGGAGCCGCAACTCTAGGAGGGCATTCAAAATCGTTTAACCAACGTTGATATGCCCCACCGGCATGATCTTCCGTTTGTTATCGTCCGGCTTTGCCGTCAGGCTCATGGCCAGCGACACCGGGCCGACACGGCCCATGAACATGACCAGCATATACAGGATTTTTGCGCCCCGGTTCAGCTGAGTGGTAACGCCCACCGAAAGGCCAACTGTGCCAAAGGCAGAGCAGGACTCGAAAATAGCGTCAATGACCGACACAGCGTCCGAGGTGTTATAGAACACCACCACAGCCGAGCCAACCGCCGCCAGCCCGCCGAGCACGATAATGGTCAAAGCACGATAAACCGTCTTGGACTCGATGTGGTGCTCTGCGATCACACAGTCGTCGCGGCCCTGAGCCACACTGCGGATCGTCAGGATGATGACGGCGAACGTAGTCACCTTCACGCCGCCGCCGGTGGAACCGGGTGCCGCACCAATGAACTGCAACGCGCTCATCAGCAGTTTGGTGATGGGGCCGCAGGCCGCAAGGTCGATGGTATTCATGCCCGCAGTACGAGTGGACACCGACTGGAACAGTGCCGCCATCAGCTTGCCGGGCACAGAGAGCCCGCCCATGCTGGCAGGATTGTTCCACTCCATCAGCGCGATGAGCGCCGCGCCGCCGAGCCACAGGATCACCGAGAAGCTCAGCACCACCTTGGCCTGCAGGGAAAGCCGGTGCTTTTTGTGGTATTGACCGATCTCCACCCATACCATGAAACCCAGACCGCCGGAGATGATCATGAACATCACAACGGCCTGAACATAGTAATTGTTCACATAGGGTGCCAGTGAGGAATACTGGCCGAACCGGCCAAACAGATCAAAGCCCGCGTTACAGAAAGCCGAGATGGCCGTGAACACGCTCACCCAGATGCCTTCCAGCCCGAACTGCGGCACAAAGGCGAACAGCAGCAGCACAATGCCAATGCCTTCAAACAGGCCAGCCAGTCCCACCACGATCTTCAGCACGTCCTTGGCCTGCGCATATCCGTCCGCTGAGACGCTTTCTCCCAGCAGCCGCAGATCGCGGAAGCCCATGCGCCGCCGCATAGCCAGCGCGAAGAAGCTGGTGAGGGTGACCAACCCCAGACCACCCACCTGAATGAGCAGCAGGATCACCGCCTGCCCAAAGTAGGTGAACTGGGTCCAGGTATCCCGCACGATCAGACCAGTAACGCAGGTAGCGCTTGTGGCGGTGAACATGGCATCCAGTACATCCAGCCGCCCATGCTTGCTGGCAACAGGCAGGCTGAGCAGAAAGGTGCCCAGCGCGATCACGATGACAAAGCTCACACAGATGATCTGCGTAGGCGTATACATCCCCTTGCGCTTGCCCGCCGGGCGGTAAAACAGCTTTTTCCCTTTTGCCTTTTCCATAAGTTCCTCCGCACGCGGCAAAGCCTGCCGCGGCTATTTTCATTTCCTCTATAGCATACACCATTTTGCCCTCCGGTTCAACTTGATTTTATCCGCAAAATGCTGTATTATAATAGGGCATTCGTCTCCGTAGCTCAGATGGATAGAGCGCAAGCCTCCTAAGGTTGTGCTCTACCAGCTGCCTTACGGGGAAAAGTGATTGTTGCCAGTCTCAATTTAATATAAGTCTCTGTAGCTCAGCAGGATAGAGCGTTCG
>ERZ1106919.2370-NODE-2370-length-10550-cov-2.175512_pt1 | contig 10550 bp, 7 predicted proteins | sample MGYA00403654_ERZ1106919 | MGnify/ENA primary metagenome ERZ1106919 (study PRJEB35170, sample SAMEA104062450) | human gut metagenome | biome: human gut; feature: human-associated habitat; material: faeces | place: Denmark | collected 2012-10-08 ... | reverse complement strand
ACCATCAACGGTCACACTTGTATCACCCGATTCGTTTTCAATAATCATACCATCAATCACGAATACGGGCTGTGAGTTTTCAGTCAGTGAGCTTGTTCCGCGAATGACAATGCGCGCACTACCATTGCTCGTTCCCGGAGGAGTAATGGTAACCCCCGCCACCTTACCGGAAAGAGAAGATATCAGATTGCCACTACTATTTTCTGCCAAGGCTTCCGCATTTACACTCTGCCGTGAATAATTAAGACTCTTAGCTTCACGCGTCACTCCGAGAGCGGTAACAACCACTTCATCAAGAGCCTTCGCCGTGCTGGCCAAAGATACATTGATATGAGTCAAACCGGTAATTTTAGCCGTTTTTGTCTCCATTCCGACATACGAAAATTTCAATTCTTGACATCCATTAGGCACATTAAGTGTAAACATACCATTTATATCGGTAATTGTACCTACCGATTTAGCGTTCGTCTTACCATCCGGATCAACAGCTACCACCGTAGCTCCTATGATAGGCATTCCATCCGCAGCATCTGTCACTTTACCCGTTATACGCTTTCCTTGCGCATAACCCGATACACTTATTACTAAAAAGAATAAGAATAGGAAGTAGTTTTTCATAATACTTAATTATTAAATTAAAAGAATACAGTATTGATTAATGCATTAAAGATGAACCAAAGATATTTTATGGTGATTAATATTAGATTAATATTCTCTTAATGGCGAGACTTTACAAAAAAAATATTTGTAGAAGATAGATTTTAAGGTTACATTAAGTTTTCATTAATCAAACCATCCTATATTTACAGCAAATCTAATTAAAACCATCGAAAAATAAAAAAATCTGTTTATGTACAAGAGAAAATTCATTCCGTTAGTACTGTTAATGATTTTAATCGTCAATGGATGCAGCAACAAGCAAGAGGTAGTGTTAACTCCGGTTGACTATGTAAATCCCTATATGGGGAATATCAGTCATTTGTTAGTTCCTACTTACCCAACTGTCCATCTTCCCAATAGTATGCTCCGCATCTATCCGGAAAGAGCAGATTACACCTCTGATAAAATAAAAGGCTTACCGGTCATTGTCACCTCGCATCGGGGAAAGTCTGCATTCAGCCTGTCTTTCTATCAGGGAGCAGAGAGCGGATTACAACCGGTATATTACTATTGTTATGATAATGAAGTGATAAAACCCTATTCCTATTCTTCCTATTTTGAAGAAGAAGAGGTTTCCACTAAATTCGCTCCCTCCCACCAAGCAGGAATCTATGAACTAAGTTTCCGGAAAAACAATGCTCCATATTTAATACTTAGTACCACCAATGGTGAGCTTAAAACTACGGAGAATACCATTTCCGGTTATCAGAACATAGATCATCAAACCAAAGTATATGTTTATATGGAGACTTCCGCACTGCCGGAAAAAACGATGACCGTCAGCAAAGAAGAAATAAATCACAGCCACACTGCCATAAAAGGCAAGAACGTGGGTATCGCTCTCTTATATTCAACAGATATAAAAACAATCAAAGTTCGCTACGGCATTTCCTTCATTGATGAAAAGCAAGCAAAAGCCAACCTACAGCGGGAAATAAAAGATTATGATGTAGAAAACCAGATGAACATTGCCAAAAACATCTGGAATCAAACATTAAATAAAATCAAAGTGGAAGGAATAGACGAAAATGCAAAAGCAATATTCTATACTTCCCTCTACCGGACTTACGAACGGATGATTTGCCTTTCGGAAGACAACCGCTATTACAGTGCTTTCGACAATAGTATCCACAAAGATTCTGTCCCATTTTATACCGACGATTGGATTTGGGACACGTATAGAGCAGTCCACCCCTTACGTGTTATCATCGAACCACAAATGGAAGCTGACATGATTCAGTCTTTTATCAGAATGGCACAGCAAATGGAACATAACTGGATGCCTACATTTCCTGAAGTGACGGGAGACAGCCGTAGAATGAATTCCAATCACGGTGTAGCCACTGTTATCGATTCATATATAAAAGGGATCCGTAACTTTGATTTATCAGCTGCTTACGAAGCCTGCAAACTTGGTATTACAGAAAAAACGTTAGCCCCGTGGTCAGGCATAAAGGGAGGTGAAATCACAAAATTCTATTGGGAAAACGGATATTTACCGGCATTGGCACCGGGAGAACAAGAAACAGCTGACGAAGTACACCCATTTGAAAAACGCCAACCGGCAGCCGTCACTCTAGGTACGTCTTACGATGAATGGTGCCTGGCACAAATAGCCAAACAACTTGGGTATGAGAAAGACTATAACTACTTTCTACAAGGGAGTAAAAACTATCGGAATATTTTCAATCCTGAAACAAAATTCTTCCATCCCAAAAATGCAAAAGGCGAATTCATAGAACCCTTTGATTATGCCACTGCCGGCGGATTAGGTGCTCGTGAAGCATACGGCGAGAATAACGGTTGGATATACCGATGGGATGTTCCCCATAATATTGCTGATTTAATTGAACTGATGGGAGGGAAAGAAGCATTCAGAAATAATCTTGAAACGATGTATAACACTCCATTGGGCGAAGCCAAATATGTATTTTATGCACAATTACCGGATCATACGGGTAATGTAGGCCAATTTTCAATGGCTAATGAACCCAGTATGCACATTCCTTACCTGTACAATTATATAGGAGAACCCTGGAGAACTCAAAAAAGAGTAAGGACATTGCTCGATGAATGGTTTAGAAATGACCTGATGGGACTTCCGGGCGACGAAGATGGCGGAGGAATGTCAGCATTTGTAGTCTTCTCCATGCTAGGTTTCTATCCTATTACTCCTGGTTTGCCTATTTATGTCATCGGAACTCCTATGTTCGAAAGAGCAGTTATTGAAACAGGAGCCGGCAAATCATTCGAAGTCATTGCGCACAACTATTCGCCGACAAATAAATATATCCAATCAGCCAAATTAAATGGCAAAGATTGGAACCAGTCCTGGTTCGAACATAAAGAACTGATGAATGGCGGCAAACTGGAATTTACAATGGGAAACACTCCCAATAAGAATTGGGCGGCAGACAGTGCGCCCCCTTCTTTTGAAATGAATAAATAACAGAATATGAATAAAATATTATTTGTCCTTTTATCGCTTTTGACTTCTCTGCAATCATACTCCCAAGAGCAAAATGAAAAAGAAGTTTCATTTCTCTTGTTGGGAGATATACACTATGATTTATTGGAAGATCACGATATGGAATGGTTATCCACCAAACCGGATGATCTGCGCCAAGTTACCAAAGAATATTCAGTATTCACGAAAAATACATGGCCGGAATTCTCCCGGATAATCAGCGGGAAAGTTCAAAAACACCAGCCGTCAATAAAAGCTGTTCTGCAAATGGGGGACTTGTCAGAAGGATTAGCCGGTTCTCCACAAAAAGCAATACAGATGGCTAACAGTGCCTTTAAAGCTGTCAACAAAATGAATCTGAAAGTACCTTTCATTATGACTAAAGGTAATCATGATATCACAGGGCCAGGGGCTAAAGAAGCTTTTGAAAAAGTCTACTTACCCAATATGGCAAGATTGGCAGGATATCCATCCTTACAGTCAGCCAATTACACTACTACTCTTGATGATGTATTATTTGTGTGTTATGATCCATGGGATCAGAATCCGGAAGGACTACAACAATTAGAAAAGTCACTAGCCGATTCGAAGGCTACTTACAAGTTTGTCATGTTACACGAGCCTGTGATTCCGGTAAACGAAAGATGCTGGCATGTATTCCGACAAGATAATACCAAGAGGGAACAATTGCTGCAAATCATTGCCAGTCAACAAGCAATCGTACTCTGTGCACATCTGCATCTATACTCCGTTATCTGTCGGGACACTCCTTGGGGACCTATCGTTCAGATTCTCGTCAACAGTGTCATCAAAGATAAAAATATACTGGTTCCAAAAAATGTAGTTACAGACTATAGTCCTGAATTTGTAACGGCACACCCACAATGGCAACCTTCTACTCTACAACAGCGTATGGAATGGATTGATAAAGAAACTCCCCATATCCGTTTTTTCAAACAAATGGATTTACCGGGCTACGGCATCCTTTCTATTGACAAAGAAAACAACCAGATGCAATTAGAATATTATGCCGCATTTGGAGAAAAGCCATACGATACAGTCAACATATCCGAATTACTTACTTCTAATTAAAAACATATTAGCCATGAATGTAAAATTTAAAACTCACTTATTTATTCTCTCCTTATTCTTTTGCTATAATCTATCAGCACAAGAAATCGTCAAAGGAGATTTTAAGAACGAAAATCCACAAAGTTCGTATGTTCCTTCATTTGACATGGATGCTACCGACAAACCGGTGAAGAATGTCATCTTAATGATAGGTGACGGCATGGGACTGGCACATATCTGTTCAGGAATGTATGCCAATCAAGGACAGCTTACTATCACTAATTTAAAAACATGCGGTTTCGTCAGAACGCAATCCGCCAACAAGTTTACAACAGATTCAGCTGCTTCCGGAACTGCTTACTCAACCGGAAAAAAAACTAAAAATGGAGCACTCGGAATGGATGAAAATAACCAAGTTATTCCCAACTTACCGGAGAAGCTATCCGGCTATGGCTACATTTCAGGAATCGTTACCACTGACAATCTCGACGGAGCCACTCCTGCTGCTTTTTTTGCTCACCAACCAGAACGTGGAATGTCTAAAGAAATTTGGGCGGATCTTCCTAACAGTAAGCTGACATTCTTTTCTGCCGGTAGTTATGAACTATTTGAAAAACAAGCACCAAACGTGCAAAAGGAAATCAAAAAAGAGTTTACCATCATAGAAGAGCCGAATGACAAAGCTATCAAGAAATCTAAAAAACTGGGATACTTACCCACAAAGAGCAAAACAGCTTCTGTAAACGAAAACCGGGGAGATTTCCTTCCGTCTACCACCCAAATGGCTATTGACTATCTTTCGGACAGGAGTACTAAAGGTTTCTTCTTAATGGTAGAAGGTGCCCGAATAGATAAAAGTGCGCACAGCAATGATTATTCGGCAGTTGTCCGTGAAGTATTGGACTTTGATAAGGCGGTAGAAGCTGCCATCAGATTTGCAGAAAAAGATGGAAATACATTAGTGATTATTTCAGCCGATCATGAAACCGGAGCATTAGCTTTACGTGACGGAAACATAAAAGAAGGCAAAATGAAAGCAATGTTTGTATCTAAAGGACATACACCAATCATGGTTCCACTGTTTGCATACGGTCCACAATCCAAGCTTTTTGGTGGTGTTCAGGAAAACAGCGATGTAAGTAATAAAATTCTCCAATTACTCGCTAAATAAGATATAAAACAGATCTGTCATTCTTCCTTATTTCAGTTTGAATGACAGATAAACACTCAATATAATACAGGATACCTTTATTAAAGTAGTCTACATTATTTATTCATGGAGACAGGGTAGCAAGCAAGACCAGCAAATCCCCTACAGAAGAGATTTTGAGCACAAAACTACCGTTAAATAATCCTGTATTTTCTTTGCAATATATCGCCCCATTAATTGTTGCCCTTCTACATCTGGATGTAATCCGTCTTTCAAATAACGCCCACGTTCTCCCCAAACTTCATCTTCCGCTTTAATACCACATTCAGAATAACAATCAATCACTGGAACAGAAAAAGCATTGCATATTTCCCGCAAAACTGCTATTTTTTTCAAGTTCAGGTCATTATGAGACACACTTCCCGACTGAATTGGCGTACAGAGAAATACCCGACACTCCGGAAAACGCTCAATTATAGTCTGAATACACCAGCGAGCTCCCCCTGCCATAGTAGTAAGATCCACTTTATCCAATATTTTCTCTTTCAAAGCGTCAGACGCCCTTCCTATTTTAGTATCATTTGTACCCATAGAAAAAACAAATATATCCGGTACCGGAAAACTACCGTTTTCTACTTCTGATATAAACTTCTGAATATGTACTTTTGCCACATTATTGTGTCTTTTCTGTATTTCCACTTTATCATCTGTAGATTTCCACCCACCGGAAATACCGACAAAGTCCTTACTGCCATATTCTTGCGTATCAATATAACATGCCCATTTTGCCGATCCTACCGCAACATTATGATGAGTGGCAAAACCAAGTATATCAACAACCGTTTTTGACCACTGATTACCCGCAGTAATACTATTCCCGTCACAACCGAAATGCATCTTACTGAAATCCACCTTCACCTGTGTCTGCACTACCGCTTCCTGTGCCTGATGGTCTGCCGAACATCCGGTAAAAAGCAAAACGATTAAAATCCATTTCTTCATCTTAATACTCCTTTCTTTATTATTCACCTAAAACCGCTCCATTATCTCCATACACATTCTCCCATTATGGTAAGGACATTTCCAAAAACCCGCCTTATCTTCTGCACGATTCACTGTTCCGTCTGCACGTATTCCCCAAAACCATTCTCCATTGTCGTTATCAACCAGATGTCTTTTCACAAATTCCCAACATCGTACTGCCCTCAACAGTGACAAACGGTCATCAAAATGCTGGTAAAGGTTTACATATCCAACAATCGCTTCCGCTTGTACCCACCAATGCCGTTCGGCATCTATAGAACCACAACTCCTATTCATTTCATAAATCATACCCGCACCTGGAAGAAGCCCCTCGGAAGCCGCTTCCGCTATCTCTATCACAAGCGGTTCTATCCGGGTTATCAATCGTTTATCACCGATAAGCAAGGCAGCCTCATGCAGCAGCCATGACGCTTCTACATCATGCCCATACGAAACCATGTCATGTCTACTATTCCAGTCATCATCAAAAAACAACCGTAAATGCCCGGTTTCAATATCCAGTATCCGGTCGGTAAAGAGCTTTATAAGATTACGCAACTGACATTCCAGATACTCATTATTCCAAACACGAAAAAGATTCGTATAAGGCTCTAGAATATGCAAATGCGTATTCATCGTTTTCCGCTCATTTTCATCCTTCTCACTCAAACGCATATCCTCTATTTCATTCCATTCACGGGTCAACGCCTCACAATAACCGTTCTTAATCCGATCAAAGCTATGTTCTTCAATGTCATAAAACAGACGTATAGCATATTCAAGCGCTTCTGCGTCTCCCGTAGCCCGGTGATATTCACTCAATCCATAGATAGCAAAACCTAATGCATAAATTTGTTTTTTAGTATCCAAAGGAGAACCGTCTTCACAAACTGACCAAAATACCCCTCCATATTCGTGATCATAGAAATGAGTTATCAATTCCTGTTTGGCACGGGTTGCCATTTTCAGATATTCATCCTTATGCAACAAACGGTAAGCCGATGAGAAAGTCCACAAAATTCTTGCATTCAGAACAACGCCCTTAGAAGCTCCGGGAACACGTTCTCCTATGCCGGAAATTCGTCCATAAAAACCGCCATACTCCGAATCTACCATATGATTCATCCAAAACGGAAGAATATTGCCCGTTAGCATACACTGCATTTCTTCCTTTAATTTTCTAACTGTCGTTTCCATATCATCTGCCAATTTATAAACCTAGTTGACGACAAAGCCATTTATTCCACTCATCGGATTGCTCCTGATATAGATAATGTCCCGTCTCTAAATAAGGATGCAACTCCTTTTTAGCTGTAATAATATTGTAAGCTGCATACATAGAGGTAGGCGGACATACTTCGTCATTATATCCCCAACTGAACCAACCCGGTGCAGTAATAAGCCGTGCAAAATTTGCCACATCATAATACGCTGCTGTGGTAATCCGCTCTTTTGACGGTTGAGGAAAATAATAGAAGTAATGAGGCCATCCTCCGGCAGTCTTCTTTAAATGTGCCTGATGGTCACACATCGCAGGATGGATAGCCGCATAAAAGGTAATCCGTTTGTCCAATGCCGCCGTTACAACAGAAAGTGCTCCCCCCTGACTGGAACCTGTCACTCCCATATTTTTTCCGTCATATTCCGGTAAAGAAGCTATAAAATCGACCGCACGAAGAGCACCTGCGAAAACACGCTTATAATAACTCTTATCCCGGCTATTATCATTTTGATAAGGATACCCGTTAAGCGCTCCTTTCGACAATACGTCATATATCATCTGCGACATTGTCACAGGAATCCCGTGAATGCCTATTTCCAACGTAATCACTCCCTTGGAAGCCATATGGACATCTCCCGAATAAGGACGCACCCCGGCACCGGGCACGCGAAGTAACGCCGGATACTTACCCGGCTTTTGGGGCATACAAAGAATGCCGAACGTTCTCGAACCGTTACAAATATTCTGGAAACTGACATGAAAGACATCTACCTTATCCGTACAACGCTCAGGAATAAGCTCCATAGTAGGAAGCAAAGGAATCTGTCGGACTTCCTTCAAAACAGTATCCCAAAATTGACGGAAATCTGCAGGCAGTGATGTATGCGGCCTCAACTCTTCAGGTGCGTAAGCCACAGTAGCCAATCCTTCATATACATGCCCGTCAACAGATGCACGCACTTTACAGCGCAAAAAACCGGGAACATCCATACACCCCGTTACACTTGTCTTTCCGTCTTTCAATAAAACCCCTTTCTTCTTTTCCACCGGATACCATTCCGGCCCCAACTCATAGTCTATTACCACTCCGGGCAAAAGGTTTTGTGCCTTATATACCTGAATTGTAAACGAACATTCTTCCTTCAACTGATATTTCCAGTCTGTATGGTCGGGAGATACGACTACAGTAATTTCCGTTCCACGGATTTGTGCGGAAAGAAAAGTTACACAACAACAGAATACCAGGCTAATAATCCATCTATGTATTTTCATAATCTTATTACTTTCTTTTATCATTCAATTGGTTAGTGATTTTTCTCATTTCTTTCTCGGAAAGCGGATAAAGGCTGATAAAGATGACACTCAGCACCGTACCCATAGCCGGTAGCCAACTTAGGAACATCCTTATTCCATGAATAGCTTCCTCGCCCTGCACCGCGTTGGCCTCAAAACCGTAAAAAGCCAACAACCAGCCCGTAACGGCGCTTCCGATAGCCCAGCCAAATTTCTGACTCATGGAAGAAGAAGAGAAGATAAGCCCCGTAGCACGGTTACCCGTTTTAAGTTCCGAATAATCAGCACAGTCTGCATACATCGACCATAAAAGCGGGAAGATACTACCCGCACAAATACTTATCAACACCTGAAAAATAAACATCAACATCAACTGCTCTTTATCAAACCAGTAGAAAATTACTGAAAGTACCGTCGCTATCGACATCGCCCACATATATGTCTTTTTTTTGCCGATACGATTGCTCAATGGAGCTGCCAACACCACTCCGACAATATTGGCGGCTTGCCCGACAGCCAAATAAAGCCCGCTCAATACAAAGGAAATTCCAAATAAAGAAATGGAAGCATATTCTTCTTCTACAACATAATACTTAAAATAATAAACCGTTGCCCCGTCACGAATAGAATTAAAGACCAATGCAGCTACACCGGCTCCCAACAGAATCCACCAGGGACGGTTATGAAGCAAATCCTGCAAGTCACTTTTTAAGGAATTCTGCTGCTTTTTAATAGGTTTTACCCGTTCAGTAGTCCATGCAAAGCAACCATAAAACAGCAACGCACACAACACCGCAATTACAATGACGCTCATCATCCAACCATGCTGCTCGTCGTGTCCCATACTGAACCGATTCACCATCGGCATGAACAAAAGTAATGCTATAAAACTTCCGATGTAAGCGAAAGTCATACGATACGTAGAAAGCATGTTCCGGTCTTTCGATTCCGGACTCATCACTCCCAACAACGAAGCATAAGGCACATTGATAGCTGAATACACCATCATCATTAACGAATATGTAAAATACGCATATATTACTTTCCCCCCATCACTGAAATCAGGAGTTGTAAAAGTCAGCACACCGATCACAGCGAACGGAATAGCCAGATACAACAGATAAGGACGAAACTTTCCCCACCGCGATTGCGTCCGGTCGGCAATAATCCCGATTATAGGGTCGAACGCCGAGTCCCAAACACGAGTGATGAGAAACATCGTGCCCACCACTGCTGCAGGCATGCCAAACACATCCGTATAAAATATCATCAAATAGGAGCCAAACAATTTCCAGAACATGGACGAAGCCATATCACCGAAACCATAGCCTATCTTTTCCCTAATCCCTATCATAAAGTATGCATCAGTTTCAGATTCTTATCAATCTGTTTCTTCAGCGTCTCCACTGAAGTAGAAGTAAAAAGACCGTCCGCAGGCGTATTCATACAATAATCGACCAACCGATCTATTGTAGAAGTCGCCACATGCATACGGGTGTCAGAAGAAGCATAGTAAATAAAAACCGTACCATCTTCATCAGCTATCCAGCCATTGGTAAACAATACATTAGAGACATCTCCGATACGCTCTTCTCCTTCCGGCGCCATAAAGAAGCCCGCAGGAGAAGCAATCACTTTCGCCGGATCTTCCAAGGAAGTCATAT
>ERZ1106919.2369-NODE-2369-length-10551-cov-3.000762_pt1 | contig 10551 bp, 8 predicted proteins | sample MGYA00403654_ERZ1106919 | MGnify/ENA primary metagenome ERZ1106919 (study PRJEB35170, sample SAMEA104062450) | human gut metagenome | biome: human gut; feature: human-associated habitat; material: faeces | place: Denmark | collected 2012-10-08 ... | reverse complement strand
AGCAAGTGGTGATGAGCGAGCGACATCAGGACGCTACTACACTGCATTTATACAACAAAAAAAGCAGCCCCAACGGACTGCTTTTTCTGAGCTTTCGCTTGATTTTATGACAAAAAACTATCTGATTACGTTAAATGCGCCCATTTGTGGATAAACAGCGCTTTCGCCAAGTTCTTCCTCAATTCTGAGAAGCTGATTGTATTTTGCGACACGCTCACTTCTGCTTGGTGCGCCTGTCTTTATCTGGCAGGTATTGAGAGCAACTGCAAGGTCAGCGATAGTTGTGTCTGCTGTTTCACCTGAACGGTGTGAAGAAATCGCAGTGTAGCCTGCCTTATGAGCCATTTTGATAGCCTCAAGTGTTTCAGAAACTGAGCCTATCTGATTTAGCTTGATAAGGATAGAGTTGCCACAGCCAAGGCTGATGCCCTTTGCAAGTCTTTCTGTATTTGTTACGAACAGATCGTCGCCAACGAGCTGCACCTTACCGCCAAGCTCCTTAGTGAGAAGCTGCCAGCCCTCCCAATCTTCTTCGTCGAGAGCGTCCTCGATAGAGATGATAGGGTACTTTTCAACGAGTTTCTTCCAGTGTTCGATAAGCTCAGCAGACGTGAACTTTGTGCCAGCCTTTGGCAGAACGTACTCGCCCTTCTTTGAGCCTTTCCACTCGCTTGAAGCAGCGTCCATAGCTATCATGAAGTCCTTACCCGGCTCATAGCCTGCGTTTTTCACAGCTTCTAGTATATACTGGATAGCTTCCTCGTCGCTTGCAAGGTCAGGAGCGAAGCCACCCTCGTCGCCAACAGATGTCGCAAGACCCTTTGATTTAAGCAGGGCAGCCAGAGCGTGGAAAACCTCAGCGCACCAGCGGAGAGCTTCCTTAAAGCTTGGAGCGCCAACAGGCATTATCATAAACTCCTGAACGTCAACAGTATTTGCGGCATGAGCACCGCCGTTAAGGATATTCATCATTGGAACAGGAAGTCTGTTTCCTGATATGCCACCGAGGAATCTGTAGAGAGGGATATCCAGAGAGATAGAAGCCGCTCTTGCTGTAGCGATAGAAACGGCAAGGATAGCGTTAGCACCAAGCTTTGACTTATCCTTAGTGCCGTCAGCCTTTATCATAGCCTTATCAACAGCATAGATGTCAGAAGCGTCAAGTCCGCAGATAGCGTCATTGATAGCAGTGTTGATGTTCTCAACTGCTTTTGTTACGCCCTTTCCGCCATATCTGCCCTTGTCGCCGTCACGAAGCTCAAGGGCCTCAAACTCGCCTGTTGACGCACCGCTTGGTGCAGTGCCTCTGCCCACTGTTCCGTCTGCGAGATATACCTCAGCTTCAACAGTTGGGTTTCCTCTGGAATCCAGAATTTCACGTCCGATTACTTTTACGATCTCAAGATAGTTCATAATATAAGCTCCTTTTTAACATTATGCAGACTACCCGAACGCACCACCATTCGGGCTGATGACATTTCGCTCTTATCATCATAGAGAAGTCTGCATGATTTATTCTCACGAGGTTAGTAATTACTAACCACATTTATTTTACCATGCGTGAAGTCGTATGTCAATATTAGTTAGGTATATCTAACATATTTTATAGGTGTGCACAAAAGGTGTACTGTCTGCCGGCATGGTTATTGTCTTTTTGAACAACAGATAAGCTTTGCGAAACTTTTCGTTTGTTATTATTGACAAGCTTTGTGAGAATATTCGTTTTGGGCATGATCTTATTTATGCTGAAAACCGCACAAAGCATAGTAGGGTATAGAAAAAAGCGGTGCAGAGATCATTCTCCGACACCGCCTTGATTTATTTCTCATTTAACTCTGCAAGTGCATTCGCCATTCTTAGATCGCTATCTGTGGTTATCTTGAAATTCAATGCGTCCCCGACGACAAGGTATATATCCTCATTACAAGCTGTAAACACAGAACAAGTATCCGTCAGCTTTTTATTTTGCTCATCGCTAAGCGAATAATAATTCCTCCTCAGATCCCCGAGTCTGAAAGTTTGCGGAGTTTGCGCCTGATAAAGCTCGCTTCTGTTAAGCGTTTCCCTGATCTTTTCGCCGTCAGATCTTATTATTGTATCAGCCGCAGGCATATAAGTTCCGCAGGCGGAATGTTTCGCCATTGCACTTATATTGTCTCTTATTATTTTCTCTGTCACGAATGGTCTTACAGCGTCATGGGTGAGTATTATGTCCCCCTCATTCTCACCATGTTCAGCGACTATTGCCTCAGCTATGTTCATTACAGTGCCGTTTCTGTCAGCTCCGCCGTCTATGACTCTTATACGCTCTTTGTCTATCCCGAAGCGTTCAAAAAGCTTGTCAGTGTATTCGTGCCAGTCAGGTTTTATGCCCACATAAACCATATCTATCTCCTTCACTGCAAGAAACGCTCTCACTGTTCTAACGATAACAGGCACTCCGCCTATCTCTATAAACTGCTTTGGTATAACCGCACTTTTTACCCTAGAGCCACAGCCTCCTGCAACTATCCCTGCAAATATCATTTTATCTTCTCCTCATATAAAAAAGTTCGGGACAGCCGTCCGCCCCGAACTTTATCGTTGTGTATTGAATTTACTTTATGCCGTATTTTTTCAGCAGAGCTTCGATCTTTGTATGTGGGTCGATGACCTGTGAAATTGACTTGTCATGATTGAGCGATGCAATGAAGTAAGCAATGTACTTAGAGCAGTCTACCTCGTAGAACCATGGGCTTGAAAGCAGCTCAGGAGTTCTGTATGTGAGGTTTGTGCCGAATACACCGTCGATGATGCCGTCAGCATAAGCCTTGTTGAATGATTCAAGACCATTTGTGAAAATTGGATAAGTAGCATAGCAGTAGATCTTGTTAGCTTTACGCTTTTTAAGCTCTACAGCGATATCCAGCATAGACTCGCCTGATGATATGATATCGTCAGCAATGAAAACGTCCTTGCCGGCAACGTCATTGCCCATGTATTCGTGAGCAACGATAGGGTTTCTTCCGTCGATGATAGTTGAGTAATCTCTTCTCTTGTAGAACATACCGAGGTTTACGCCCAGAACAGAAGCGTAGTACATATTTCTGTTGATAGCGCCCTCGTCAGGGGAGATTATCATGAAGTGATCCTTGTCAGGTCTGAAATCTGAAAGGTTTTTAAACATTGCCTTGAGAACCTGATAGGAAGGGATTATGTTGTCAAGACCCATGAGTGGAACAGCATTCTGTACTCTTGGATCGTGAGCGTCAAAAGTAAGGATATTTGAAACGCCCATAGTCTGAAGCTCCTGAAGAGCAACTGCACAGTCAAGTGATTCTCTGTAGTTTCTTCTGTGCTGTCTGCCACCGTAAAGGGAAGGCATGATGATATTTATTCTGTGAGCCTTACCGCCTGCAGCCTGGATTATTCTTTTAAGATCCTGATAATGATCGTCAGGAGACATATGGTTTTCATGACCGCAGAGGGAATAGGTCTGGCTGTAGTTGGTTACGTCAACCAGCAGATACAGATCCGTACCGCGGACAGATTCCAGAATAACGCCCTTGGCTTCGCCGGAACCAAAACGCGGCACCTTGCTTTTTAAAATGTAGGAGTCACGCTGGTAGCCTGCAAAGGCAAGGCTGTCTTTGTGCTCGCTCTCGCGCTGGGTGCGCCATCTTACAAGATACTGGTCAACTCTCTGTGCAAGGGATTCGCAACCCCTTAACGGGATAATCCCCAGGGAGCCAACCGGAATGGTTTCGAGATTTCTGGTTTCTTCACGTTCCATCATGGAAGTTCCTCACTTTCTGAAGGTAAAAGTTAATATTTTGGATATCTGTGTCAGCGGACCGGACCCGAGACAGCGGATACCTTTTTACACATACGAATATCAGGGCCGGTGAGTTTACAGAATTCAAAATTGCTGGCAATTCTGGAAAAAATTCGGTCCTGATAACGGTTTCTGCAATCTTCCAGAGAAAGATTGGTAGAAATGATAACGGATTTCTGCCGGAGCAGACGTTCGTTCAAACAGGTAAAGAAATGGGAGAGCGTCACTGCCGTGGCAGTTTCGGTGCCGAGATCGTCGATAACGAGCAGATCGCAGCTGTAGAGATCCGCACAGAGTGCGGAAAGCTCTTCCCGTGCCCTATAGTCAAACGTGTTCCTGGCGAGTAAGTCGAAAAGGGATGCTGCGCTGAAATAAAGCACAGAACAGCCCTGCTCGATACATTCCTTTGCAATGCAATTGGTCAGGAATGTCTTGCCCGTACCTACTGTACCATAAAAGAAAAGGTTTTGGTAGGACGTTTTAAAATTTGTGCAAAAATTTTTACATTTTTCGACAGCCTGGCGATAGGAAGTCAGTTCGTCTCCCTGAAAAAAGGAATAGGAGAGCGTGCCGAAGTTTTCTTTTTCGAGCATTCGTTTCAGGTTGGACTGTTCGTAAAGAAGCGCGATCTCTGCCTGACGGAAGCAGTGGCATTTCTGACCGTTCACATAGCCGGTGTCCTGACAGTCAGGACAGTCGTAGATCGGATCGAGAAAATCTGTCGGGTAGCCGTTTTCCAGCAAAAGAGAGGCACGTTTCTGTGCAAGGTCTTTGAGCTGGTCTTTGAGCTGTGCAAGCGCATTTGTATCCCCTGCGAGCATCCTTTTGCCCTGTGCGACAGAGGTGGATGCAACGGCTTCGTCGAGGGCCTGATAGCCGGGGACTGTCTCATAAATGTGATGCAGCCGTTGATCGTGCAGATGGCGGTTGCGGGTCTGATGTTCTTCGTATTGCCGCAGGATGGAATTGTATTGGGAAACAGTCAGTGCCACATCAAACCTCCTTACTGTTTCAAAAGCGCCTCTTCAAGCGCGTCGAAATCATAGCTGGAATGCATGAAACTGTTATATTCTGCTGTGGAGCCGCTGCGCGCCGGGCGAGATGCACGCTCTTTCTGATAGGAGCTGTCGAGTCTGGCGATGTCCGCGACATGGTGGACGCCTGCCTTGTACCAGGCAGCGAGGATGCTGTCTGCATAGGCGAAGCGGTGTCTGTCGGTAGCCAGGACGGTGCGTCCGCAGGCTTCTAAAATAACGTCGAGCTCAAAGCAAAATTCCTCTGTCCAGCGGCGGATATAGGCGAGCTCATTGCGTGCGGGGGTATTGGTCTTGCCGAGTGCGTTCATAATGGAATAGACGTTCTTGTCGTAACGGGAAACATGACCTTCTGCCTGGGCAGGTGTCGTGATCCCGGCTTCCGCCCAGGCGATCGCGACCTTTTCAATGTAGCGGAAATCCTTTTTGCCGCGCTCGACGCAGTATTGCAGCAGATAGTCGATCAGGTCATCGGAGAAATGGAGCTTATCCGTGAAAAAGAGGATCGACTTCATATCGGCGGGGCTTAACGTGCGTCCGAGATACTGCTCTGCGATGAAAATCAGCTGCGCAGTATTCTCCTGCTGTTGGAACGATTTGAGCTCGTCCAGACTGTAAGCTGGTTTGGCATAGGGATCGGCAGGTTCAAGGGACTGGTGGGAAAGCATCGTAACGCTGCGGATCTGCGGTGCGGCCGTGCGTCCGGAGGGAGCAGCCGTGGTGTTGGACGTATCGCGCGCGGCTGCTCCGGGCAGGGTCGCGTCAGCGCCTTGCTCAGAATTGCGGGCTGCGTCGCCAAAGCGTTCGGCATCAGAGCTGCGAGTCGTGTCCGCAAGCCGTCCGACGTCGCGTGAAATATGTCCGGTGGTCTGCTCCGTAGAAAAATCAGCTTGTCCTGCGTCCTGTCTCTTCCCCTTGGAAAGGGGGAGCAGACGGATCTGCTGCAGGGTTGTGCGGTCGGGCGAAAGCTTAAGCGTCAGGACGCCGCACTTTTCCCAGTAGCAGAGGGCGCGCAGAATGTCCTTTTCCGTATGATTAAAGCGGTCTGCCATGTCCGAAATGCTGACAGGATCGCCTGCCTGCAGACGGCGCACGAGAAAAAGATACACCTTTAACTGTGCATCGTTGGCATCTTTTAAATATTCATCGATAAAAACGTTGGAAAGGACGGTAGCATCCGCTGCTCCGCCGCACAAAAAAATCTCACTCATACTAGTATTCCCGGTTCTTTGTAAAAATTGCTGCAGTTTGTCTGCGTCCTGCAGACTGTGGAAAACTTTTCAATTCCTTTTGGCAAGCCCCATTTTAACACAGACATTTTAAAAAGGAAACAGGAAGTTTCCGGCTCAGGGCTGATAAACACTGGGGTTTTCGTGGATGTGGATAATGTGGAAAATGTGTAAAAGATTGTCAAAGGCGCAGAAATATCATCTTTTTTTGGAAAAAAATATCCACAGCCAGAGAGGAAAGTTTTCCACGTTCTGACTGTGGATAATGTGGATAAGTTATCTGGAAAGCAGGTTTTCGCCGATATTTACAACATCTCCGGCTCCCATAGTTATCAACAGGTCTCCGTTGATACAATTTTTTAAAACGAAGTCTTCAATTTCCTCGAATGTATGGAAATAAAAACATTCTTTACCCTCTTTCTGTACCAGAGCCTGCAGATCGGCAGAGCTGATGCCGAGGGTGTCGGTTTCACGGGCGGCGTAGATGTCTGCGAGGATGACCTTATCCGCCAGCGCGAGGGACTTGGCAAACTGAGGTAAAAACGCTTTCGTTCTGGTGTAGGTGTGAGGCTGGAAAATGCACCAGAGCGTCTTGTGCGGATAATTGAGCGCAGCGTGCAGGGTAGCGGCGATTTCGGTCGGGTGGTGTGCGTAATCGTCCACAATTGTTATACCATTTATCGTTCCTTTATATTCGAATCTGCGGTCAGTCCCGCGGAAGTTCAGCAGCGCTTCCGCGGTATCCCGATAATCGATGCTAAGCAGATCGGACAGGGCGACTGCAGCGAGGGCATTGGAGATATTGTGCTCCCCGGGAACGCCGAGCGTAAGCTGTCTGGTCTGACCGTTTAAGCTGTGCACGGTAAAGGTTGCGTCCGCTGTTTTATTATAGGAAATATCGGAGGGATAATAGTCGGAAGCAGAGGTTGTGCCGAACGTAACGACGCGGCATGCCAGACCCTCTGTGATCTCCTGCCAGTTTTCGATGTCGCCGTTGATAAACAGCGTGCCGTCCGCAGGCAGAAGCTGTGCAAATTTGCGGAACGAAGCACGGATATCTGCCAGGTCTTTAAAGAAGTCCAAATGGTCTTCTTCGATATTCAAGATGATGCCGATTTTCGGGAAAAAGCTTAAAAAGCTGTTGGTATATTCGCATGCCTCTGCGACGAACAGACCGGAGTGGCCGACGCGGATATTGCCGTGGATGGATTTCAAAATGCCGCCGATAGAAAGGGTCGGGTCGGTATTTGCCTGCAGCAGAATCTCGGAAATCATGGAAGTGGTGGTCGTTTTGCCATGGGTGCCGCTGACAGCGATCGGCGTGTCGTAGTTTTTCATCAGCTGTCCGAGAAATTCCGCTCTGGACAGCATGGGAAGCTGCAGCTCTTTGGCACGGGAAAATTCCTGATTATCTGCATGTACTGCGGCGGTGTATACGACGAGGTCGATGTCGTCTGTGATGTTTTCCGCTTTCTGGGGCTTGCCATAGTTGACGTGTGCGCCGCTTTTTTCGAGGTGCTCGGTCAGGGCAGAGCGGTTCCAGTCGGAGCCGGATACGGTAAAGCCCTCGGATAAAAGAATTTCGGCGAGGCCGGACATGCTGATGCCGCCGATGCCGATAAAATAAACGTGAATTGGATGGTTAAAATCTACCTGATACATAAAGAATCTCCATTTCTGAATTGGAATACTGTACTGGGTCAATTGTAGCGCAAACTCTCTGAAAAAACAAATAGAAACTTCGACGCTGTCTGCAGCACTTTTTTTCTTCGACAAAATAACAATGTGTTATCGGTTGACAAAACATACCGGAAAAGACGAAAAAGGACATTTTGTGAATAATTAAAGAAGGAAATGGGAGCGATAGCTTGAGAAAATTGAATATTTTGAATAAAAACATAAACCTACTAATTTGATTTGTGTCTATATTTCACAAGAAAAAAGGTCGAAAAGGGCGTGCAAATGTAAAATTATTATTCACTTTTACAGATGCGTGTGATATACTTTTCTTAAGCCCGGCGACAGCCGTGGGAAAGTTGATAGAAACAACGAGGTGAGGACATGATTAAGAAGGAAATGATTGCCATGTTACTGGCAGGCGGGCAGGGAAGCCGACTGGGCGTGCTGACTGCAAAGGTAGCCAAGCCTGCAGTTTCATTTGGCGGAAAATATCGGATCATTGATTTCCCATTAAGCAACTGTATCAATTCTAGTGTTGATACAGTCGGTGTATTGACACAGTATCAGCCTCTGCGGCTGAATACGCATATTGGGATCGGTATTCCGTGGGATCTGGACAGGAATATCGGGGGTGTTACTGTTCTGCCTCCTTATGAAAAAAATGAAAACAGCGAATGGTACACCGGTACAGCAAACGCGATCTATCAGAATATCGAATATATGGAGGGCTTTAACCCGGAATATGTGCTGATTCTTTCCGGCGACCATATTTATAAGATGGATTATGAAGTGATGCTGGATTTCCACAAGCAGAACGGTTCAGAGTGTACGATCGCCGTTATGCCGGTTCCGATGGAAGAAGCCAAGCGCTTCGGTATCATGATCACCGATGAGAACAAGCGGATCGTGGATTTTGAGGAGAAGCCTGCCAACCCGCGCAGTAACCTTGCATCCATGGGTATTTACATATTTAACTGGAAAACGCTGAAGCAGGCACTGATCGATAATGCAGATCAGCCAAACCTGGATTTTGGCAAGCATGTCATCCCTTATTGTCATAAAAACGGCGCACCGATGTATGCATATGAATTTAACGGTTACTGGAAAGATGTCGGAACCCTGACCTCCTACTGGGAAGCGAATATGGAGCTGATCGATGTTGTTCCGGAGTTTAATCTTTATGAAGAATACTGGAAGATTTATACAAAAAGCGAGATCCTGCCTCCTCAGTACGTTGCAAAGGGCGGTGTGATCGAACGCAGTATCGTCGGAGAAGGCTCTGAGATTTACGGACAGGTTTATAACTCTGTAATCGGCTGCGGTGTTACGATCGGTAAAGATACGGTTGTGCGTGACTCCATTATCATGAACAATACAGAGATTGGGGCGAGCTGTGAGCTTAGCAAGGCAATCGTAGCGGAAAACACGAAGATCGGTGATCACGTCAGACTGGGCGTCGGGGAGGAAGCACCGAACGATACTGCACCGCATATTTACTGCGACGGTATTGTCACTGTTGGTGAGAAGAGCGTTGTGCCTGCCAATGTATCTGTAGGCAAGAATTCCGTTGTATTCGGCATTACGACAGCAGACGATTATCCGGATGGATATCTGGCAAGCGGCAAAACATTGATTAAGGCAGGTGACAAACAGTGAGAGCAATCGGTATCATTTTAGCAGGCGGCAATAACCGCAAGATGAGAGAACTGTCCCAGAAGCGCGCGATCGGCGCGATGCCGGTGGCAGGCAGCTACAGAAGTATTGATTTTGCGCTGAGCAACATGACGAACTCTCATATCCAGAGAGTCGGCGTGCTGACCCAGTATAACGCCAGAAGCTTAAATGCACATTTAAGCTCCTCCAAATGGTGGGATTTCGGAAGAAAACAGGGTGGATTGTTTCTGTTTACTCCTGCGGTAACCGCGGAGAACAGCTCCTGGTATAGAGGCACGGCAGATGCCATTTATCAGAACCTCTCCTTCTTAAAAAACAGCCATGAGCCCTATGTAGTTATTACCTCCGGCGATTGTGTATACAAGATGGACTACAACAAAGTCCTGGAATATCATATTTCCAAAAAAGCGGATGTGACCGTTGTCTGCAAGGACATGCCGGCAAATGTAAACGTAGAGCGGTTCGGTACCATCAAGATGAACGAGGAAAGCCGGATCGAAGAGTTTGAAGAGAAGCCGATTGAGGCACGCTCCAATACCATTTCCTGTGGTATTTATGTTATCCGCAGACGTCTCCTGATTGATATGATCGAGCGCTGTGCAATGGAAGACCGTTATGATTTTGTAAAGGATATTCTGATCCGTTACAAAAATCAGAAACGGATCTTCGGATATAAGATCAAAGATTACTGGAAGAATATTGCAACGGTGGAAGACTATTTCGATGCCAATATGGACTTCTTAAAACCGGAGATCCGTAATTATTTTTTCAAACAGTATCCGGATATTTATTCAAAGGTTGACGATTTACCGCCTGCAAAGTATAATGTTGGAGCGAAGGTTGAGAACAGCCTGATTTCCAGCGGCTGTATTGTCAACGGCACGGTAGAGGATTCCGTAATCTTTAAAAAATCCTTTATCGGAAACAACTGTTACATCAAGAATTCCATTATTTTGAATGACGTATACATCGGCGATAACACGCACATCGAGAACTGTATCGTAGAAAGCCGGGATACGATCCGTGCAAATTCCTTCTATCGCGGAGAAGATGAAATCAAGATTGTAATAGAGAAAAACGACAGATACATTATCTGAAACGCTAGGGGGAATAAGTTATG
>ERZ1106919.2358-NODE-2358-length-10587-cov-5.643373_pt1 | contig 10587 bp, 8 predicted proteins | sample MGYA00403654_ERZ1106919 | MGnify/ENA primary metagenome ERZ1106919 (study PRJEB35170, sample SAMEA104062450) | human gut metagenome | biome: human gut; feature: human-associated habitat; material: faeces | place: Denmark | collected 2012-10-08 ... | reverse complement strand
TGCCGGGAAGAAGTTCTTCGGCACGCTACCACCGAACACGTTCTCGGCAAACTCGATGCCCTCGCCCTCGATGGGCTCGAACTGGATCCAGACATCGCCGAACTGGCCGTGGCCGCCGGTCTGCTTCTTGTGGCGGCCCTGCGCCTTGCAGCTCTTGCGGATGGACTCACGGTACGGCACGCGCGGATTCTCGAGCGTGATCTCGACGCCGAACTTATTCTTCAGCTTGGCCAGCGCGACCTCCAGATGCTGGGTGCCCAGACCGCTGATGATCTGCTGCTTCGTCTCGGGGTCGACCTCGAACCGGATGGCGGGGTCCTCCTCGATCAGGCGGGCCAGCGCGCTGCCGACCTTACCCTCGTCGCCCTTCTTGGCGACCTTGACGGCCATGCGGTAGCTGCTGATGGGGTACACAGGTGCGGGCAGCGCCACGACGCGGGCGGGGTCACACAGGGTATCGCCGGTCTTGGCGGTGGCCAGCTTGGCAACTGCGCCGATGTCACCGGCGGCGATTTCGGGCGTGTCGGTCTGCTTTTTGCCGCAGACGGTCAGCGTCTTGCCCAGGCGCTCCGGCTGGCCGGTGCGGGCGTTGACGGCGTTGCTCGTCGCAGTCAGCCTGCCGGACAGCACCTTAATAAAGCTCAGCTTGCCGACAAACGGGTCGGCCACAGTCTTAAAGACGTAGGCGCACAGCGGGGCGGCGGGGTCAGCAGTGATCTCCACCGGCTCGCCGCCAGACTCGCCCACGGCGGACGCGGTGTCCGCGCCGGGCAGCAGCACGTTCATGTTGTAGAGCAGCATATCCAGCGCCTGCGCGTTGACGGCAGAGCCGCAGAACACGGGCGTGATCTGGCCGCTGCGCACGCCGGAGGCCATGCCCTGGACGATCTCCTCTGTGGTGAAAGCCTCACCCTCGAAGAACTTCTCCATCAAAGCCTCGTCGGTCTCGGCGATGGCCTCGCTCATGGCCTGGATCAGGCCCTCAAAGCGGTGGCCGATGTCGGGCAGGTCGATCTGGACCTGCTTGCCGCCTTCGTATTTGAAGGCCTTCTGGCTGAACAGGTTGATGTAGGCGACGGTGCCGTCGTCCAGACGGACGGGCACGACGCAGGGGCAGACACTGGGGCCGAACTTGATCTTCATCTGCTCCAGGATCTTAAAGTAGTCGGCGTTTTCCAAATCAGCCTTAGTGACAAAGATCATCCGCGCCTTGTTGTTTTTCAGCGCCAGCTGGTACGCCTTCTCGGCACCGACGGTCACGCCGGAACGCCCGGACACACAGATCAGCACGCTCTCGGCGGCCATGATGCCTTCGGCAGCGCCGGTCTCAAAATCAAACAGACCCGGTGCGTCGATCAGGTTGTACTTGATGCCCTCGTACTCCACGGGGACGACCGACGCCGACAGGCTGGCCTTGCGCTTTGCTTCCTCAGGGTCAAAGTCCGAAATCGTGGTGCCGTCTTCGACCCGGCCCATACGCTCCGCTGCGCCCGAAAAATAGACCAATGCCTCAGTCAGCGTCGTTTTGCCGCTGCCGGCATGGCCTGCAATCAAGATATTACGGATGTTGTTGCTTGCGTATTTCATATCGGTTTTTCCCTCTTTCCGCCGCACGGAGCGTTCTCTCCGTTTTTGTGGCATATTTTACAAAGATAATACCACACTTCAGACGATTTTCAAATAGATTGCTTGAAAATTTTGCTCCTTGACCCGCCAAACTTGCCGCCCTGCTTTTGTGCATTTTGACCGTCCGGCTCGAAAATCGACTGGAAACCGCGCAGAAAGTTCTCGTAAGCAGAGGGCCGCCCGCTCACTCCCGCCGTGCGCATCGACCGGTACATAGTCGTTCGGCTGCGTACTGGTTCGCCAATAAGCCCGGCGCAGCGGATAAGGAACTCCGGGAGCTGGAAGCGTTCTGCTTCCTCTCCGGCTCCTACGGTGGCTACCTTTCCCAGCGTATCTGCCTGATGCGCAAAAAGCAGAAGAACGAGAGCGGCATTGGCTGGAAACTGCAATATTTCTGGCACCGGCTCTTTCCGCCCTTTGCTATTTTGTGTATGCGCTACCCCAAGCTGAAAACGGCCCCCTGGCTGCTGCCCTATTTCTGGCTCTGCCGCCTGTTCGATTTCAGCTATTGGAAAAACAACTTCCACCGCGAGATGGCGACCCTGCAGCAGGTGGAACAGGAGAAAACGTGACGGTCAGTCCGGGTACTCGATGAGGTGGTGCATCGCGCCGAAATCCCCGAATGGCACTTCGGCTGCAGGTTCCATCCCAAGGTGCTGATCTCTTTCGCACTTCGACTTCGCGTCGGTGTCCAGCACGACCGGGATGCCGAGGCGGTTCCCCTCCGCAAAGACGATATCCATAACCTTGTGCATAAGCTCTGCTCTTGGTACGGCTCGGTCACACAGACCCTGCCGACATAGACGCAGGGCTTTTTCTGTTCTTTTGAGTTCCCCTCGTCAACTTTTATTTTTATTATATCATCATTGTTCTTGTATAGAAGACAGTTGTTCCAGACTTCCGCAGTCGGGGCAAACAAAAAGAAGCCCGCTGCAACCATACAGCGGGCTTCGGGAAAGGATCTTATTTTGCGTAATCGACAGCGCGGCTCTCGCGGATGACGTTGACCTTGATCTGGCCAGGGTAATCCAGCGTGTCCTCGATCTTCTTTGCGATCTGGCGGGCCAGCAGGATGACCTGATCGTCGCTGATGACATCGGGCTTGACCATGATGCGCACTTCGCGGCCTGCCTGAACGGCAAAGGCCTGCTCGACGCCCTCGAAGCTGGAAGAGATCTCCTCCAGATTCTCCAGACGCTTGACGTAGCTCTCCACGTTCTCACGGCGGGCACCGGGGCGGGCGGCGCTGATGGCGTCGCAGGCCTGGATGATGAAGGCCAGCGGGGTCTTCGGCTCCACATCGCCGTGGTGGGCCTCGATGGCGTGGATGACCTGGGTGTTCTCCTTGTACTTGCGGCAGATGTCCACACCGATCTGCACATGGCTGCCCTCGATCTCGTGGTCGAGCGCCTTGCCGATATCATGCAGCAGACCGGCACGGCGGGCCAGCGTGACGTTCACGCCCATCTCGCCTGCCAGCAGGCCGGCCAGCCAAGCCACCTCCATGCTGTGGGTCAGAGCGTTCTGGCCGAAGCTGGTGCGGTACTTCAGGCGGCCGATGAGCTTAATGAGGTCGGGGTGCAGGCCGTGGATGCCAAGCTCCATCACGGCCTTCTCACCCTCGCGCTTCATTTGCAATTCCAGATCGTGGCGGCACTTCTCCACCGTTTCCTCGATGCGGGCGGGGTGGATGCGGCCGTCGCCAATCAGGCGTTCCAGGGTCATGCGGGCCACTTCGCGGCGGGTCTGGTCGAAGGAGGACAGGGTGATGGCCTCCGGGGTATCGTCGATGATCAGGTCCACGCCGGTCGCGGTCTCCAGAGCGCGGATGTTGCGGCCCTCGCGGCCGATGATGCGGCCCTTCATTTCATCACTGGGCAGCGGCACCACGCTGACGGTGGTCTCGCTGCAGTGGTCGGCAGCGCAGCGGCTGACGGCCTGACCGATCAGGTTGCGTGCAATGTTGTCACAGTTCTCCTTCAGGTCGGTCTCGTAGGCGGCAACGCGTACGGCCTTTTCGTGGGTCAGCTCCTCGTCCACCTTGTGCAGCAGCACCTCGCGGGCATCCTCCTGACTCAGACCGGCCAGCGTTTCCAGCCGCTCCATCTCCTTGGCGCGCAGAGCGTCGATCTCTGCCAGACGCTCCTCGGCCTCAGCGGCGCGCTTTTTCAGCTCCTCTTCCTTCTTTTCCAGTACCTCGGTCTTGCGGTCGAGGGCGGTTTCCTTCTGGTCGATGCGGTTCTCCTGACGGCTGATCTCCGCACGGCGCTGCTTGATCTCCTTATCGGCTTCTGCCTTCTGGGCATCCACCTCGGCCTTCAGCTTGAAGGCCTCGTCCTTTGCTTCCAGAACCGCTTCCTTGCGTTTCTGTTCTGCGGTCTTGATCGCTTCGTTCACCAGACGGGTGGCCTCGGCTTCCGCGCTGCCGATCTGGGCTTCGGCGGTCTTTTTACGGTTGTTGTAACCAATAAAATAGCCTGCACCGATGCCCGCAGCAAGCGCGACGATCAAGATCACGATCCAGATGATCGTGGACATCGCATTTCACTCTCCTTTGTTAAAATTCAAAATTCTGAATCATAAGCAGGAGACGCTGTAGGGCAGGTGTAGGCTGCAAACATTTTTTATAAGTGAGCTTTCAATGCAAAAAGTGGCAACAAGACCACACGCACGGCAAATGCCGCACGAACAGGCTGCAAGCTTTTCTATCTACAGTTCTATCTTATATAAAAACAGGCAGGCTCTGCCTGTAAGGGACACGGGTCACGGGAACGACCTGCACACAGCGTCTTTTATTCCATACTACTAATTATAGTACGAAACAATTGCCCGCTTGTCAAGAGGAAAACCCTGCCCCGCAGAACATTTTGTGCAGAAAACAGGGACAGTATCCACACCGGATGCCGTCCCCGTTCCCGTTTATTCCAGATACATCCTGCGCAGCCGCATCAGGCGCGCAGGGGTCAGGCCGTATTCGGCTTCCAGATAGTTCTCGGCGCTGCCGTATTTTGCGCGGATGGTGCGCAGCACAAAGGGTGCGGTTGCCGGGTCCACGCCCGCCTTGCGGTAATAGCGCATCCGGCAGGCCGGGTTTGCCGCGATCTCTTCGGCGTGCTCCGCCAGCACTGCGTCGATCTCAGCCTTGCGGCAGAGATTCGTGCGCTCATAGTCCGCACAGATCGTCTCATCCGAAGCGCCCAGTGCCAGCAGAATGAGCATGGCCGCCACGCCGGTGCGGTCCTTGCCGGCCGAGCAGTGGAACAGGATGGGGGTCTCGCCTGCTTCCAGCGCGCGGAACAGCTCCTTGAACGCCTTGTTGCCAAACAGCATCCGCTCGTACATAGCCTGCACGAAGGTGCTGCCGTCGGCGCTTTCTTCATAGCCCTTCATCAGGGCGGCGATATCATCCGGCGCAAAGGAGATCTCGTGGCCGTCCTCGGCGCACAGGCCGCAGATCTGCACCAGACGTGCACCGTCCGGTACGTAGTCCGGTTCTTTCTGCACTTCCCCGCTGCTGCGCAGATCAAGGATCAGGCGCAGGCCCAGCGCGTCCAGCTTCGCGCGGTCGGCCTCACCGGTGAGCTTGCAGGTAGGGATGCCGCGCCAGATCTGGCCCCACTTGATATGCTTGCCCTCGTCGGCTTCGTAACCGCCCAGCTCCCGGAAGTTGGTGCCGCCGGCAAAATCCAGCTGGGTGCCGGGCACCGGGTGGGCCGGTGCAGCCTTTGCCGCAGCGCTGGACAGCACCGGGAAATTGTAGAACGGCTTTGCGGGCCGTCCGCGGCGGGGCGGCAGGCTGGCCGAACCGCCCAGCACCTCCATCAGGTAGCTGCGCAGCAGGTCGATGTAGGCAGAGGAATGATCCCGCCGCTGCACCAGTGAGACGCACAGCGGGGGCAGATCTTCCAGCAGCACATCCCGCACACGGTCCAGTTCCCGCCGGGCTCCCGGTTCATAGCGGGTCAGACAGGTGCAAAGCTGCTCCTGCACAAGATAATAGGCCTGATAAAAGCTGGGGCCGATCTCCGCATTCGGCGCAAAGCCCAACCGGGCGCAGGCCGACCACAGCGGGCTGAACAGATCCTGCCGCAAGCTGGGCAGCAGCACCCGCTGACCGCGCAGCTCTGCCAGCGGGATGCTTTCCTTATCCCAGAACGCGTGCCCCCGGGGCACCAGCAGGCAGGCAGGGTCTGCCCGCAGGGTGGTGCGGGCCAGTACCGGCGCAGCACAGCCCAGATCGATGACCAGACCCGCGTCCAGCTCTCCCTGCTCCACATCGTCCGCCACCGCATCGTTGTCCATCATGCGGAAGCGCATCTCCACATGGGGATACTGCTGGCGGAACTTGTCCAGCTGGGTCTCCAATCCAGGCAGGTAGTCCGGCACCAGCGACACGCTGATGCCGATGCGCACCGGCTGCGCCGACTGGATCTCGGCCCGCAGGGATGCCTGCATCTGCTGGAACTGCTCCACTACCGGCGCGGCATGGCGCTGCAGGCTCATGCCGCGGTCGGTAAGGGTGAGCTTGTGGTGGGCGCTGAGGAACAGCGGCCCGCACAGCTCGGCTTCCAGCGCAGAGATGCTCTGCCGCAGTGCCTGCCGTGACAAAAACAGCCGCTGTGCCGCGCGGCTGTAATTCATTTCATCGCACAATACCAGAAAGTAGTGCAGCTGGCGGATATCCATGGTTTCCTCCCTGAGAAAAGTGTCATATATAAAAGAATACCGCCTTTTTGCGCGATTGTAAAGCCGTTGGCAGCAAAAAACTGCCGCACAGCATTGCACCGTGCGGCAGTCAGAGCGTGGAACGATCAGATCAGGCTCAGAGCTTCCTCGTCGCCCACCAGCGTGAAGTCCGGATGCATCTGCAGGATGCTTGCGGGCACCTCCGGAGTGACGGGGCCGAAGAATGCCTTCTTGACGATCTCGGCCTTGCCTGCGCCGTTTGCCACCATGAGCACCTTGCGTGCCTGCATGATAGTCTTGATGCCCATGGTATAAGCCTGCTTGGGCACCAGATCCACATTGCCGTCAAAGAAGCGCTTGTTTGCCTCAATGGTCTCGGCGGTCAGGTTCACACAGTGGGTCTCCAGCTCAAAGGCTTCGCCCGGCTCGTTGAAGCCGATGTGGCCGTCGTGGCCGATGCCCAGCAGCTGCAGGTCGATACCGCCCACAGCGTGGATGATCTGGTTGTACTTTGCGCAGGCATCCTCTGCATCGGGGTTGGTGCCGTCCGGCAGGTTGATCTTTGCCGGGTCGATGTTCACCTTGTCGAACAGGTTGCGGTGCATGAAGCTCCAGTAGCTTTCCGGGTGCTCCTTGGGCAGGCCGCGGTACTCGTCCAGATTGACGGTGGTCACCTCAGAAAAATCGATGTCGCCCTTGTTGTACCAGTCCACCAGCTGTGCATACGCGCCCACGGGGGTGCCGCCGGTCGCCAGACCCAGCACGCAGTTGGGCTTCATAATGACCTGTGCCGAAATGATATTGGCTGCCTTGCGGGACATATCCGCATAATCTTTTGCACGAATGATCTTCATTACAAACGACCTCACTTATCATCTTTTTTGCCGCTCTGCACGGGCTGCGCAGAGCACTTCTGCGTTTAGTTTATCACATTTCGCAGACAAGCGCCAGTCATCCCGGCCATCTTTTCGGTGTGTTTGCACAAAAAGATGCAAAGCCCCGCCGTTTGGGCCGGCATTTCCGGTCACGAACGCGCAAAAACGCCGCCGGGCGTTTCCACACCGGCGGCGCTGCATGTTGAAAGATCAGTTCCCGCTGCACAGGCCGCAGGCGGCACAGGCGGCGGGGGTGGCGGCACAGCCGCCAAGGGCGGTCTCGCGCAGCTCGGCGGGCAGGCGCTTGCCCACGGCGTACATGGCCTCCAGCATCTGGTCGAAGGGGATCAGCTGGCGGATGCCGCTCAGGGACAGTTCTGCTGCAATGAGGGCGTTGGCCACACCGGCAGCGTTGCGGTTCTGGCAGGGGTACTCCACCAGCCCGCCTACAGGGTCGCACACAAGGCCCAGCATGTTCATCAGCACGGTGGAAGCTGCATCCAGACACTGCTGCGGGTTGCCGCCCATCAGCTCCACGGCGGCAGAAGCAGCCATGGCAGACGCAATGCCCACCTCGGCCTGACAGCCGCCCACGGCACCGGCCACGGTGGCGTTGCGCATGGCAAGATAGCCCACGGCACCGGCGTTGAACAGGGCATCCACGATGCGCTGGTCGGAGATGCGGTAGCACTCCTGCAGGGCCAGCATCATGCCCGGCACCACGCCTGCAGAGCCTGCGGTGGGTGCAGCCACGATCAGGCCCATGGAAGCGTTCACTTCCAGCACGGCCATGGCGTAGGTCATGGCCTTCTGCAGCACATCGCCGCAGATGTTTTTCTTCTTATTATAATGTGTTTCCAGCTTTTTGGCCTCGCCGCCAATGAGCCCGCCCATGGATTTGATGGGCTTTTTCAGCGGCTGGGTGGCAGAAGCGTGCATGATCTCCCATGCCTTTGCCATGCGGTGATCCACAGCATCCCGGGGCACTTCGCCCAGAATGCACTCCCGCTGGCGCATCACTTCCGAAATGGGCAGTTGGTTTTCCTCGCACAGGTCCAGCAGCTCCTTGGCGGACTTGAAATCCATGTTCATCGCTCGTCCCTCCTTACGGCTGCACGACCATTACATCGTTGATGTTCGGGTTTGCCAGCAGCAGCTGATCCACACCCTCGGGCAGGCGCTCGTCCGACTCCACGATGGTATAAGCCGTATGTCCCTTTCCCTCGCGGAACAGGCGCATGAACGCGATGTTCACGCCGCGGTCGCTGAGGATCTTTGAGATATGCGCCACCACGCCGGGCTTGTCCTTCTGCACCACGATGAGGGCATTGTACTCGCCGGTAAAGTCCACCTCCACGCCGTTGATCCGCACGATGCGCACCTTGCCGCCGCCCAGCGATTCCCCCCGGACTGTCATTTCCTGTCCCTGTTCATTGACCATATGGATATCTACCGTGTTGGGGTGTACATCCGTTTCCGCTTCATTTGGAGTAAAGGAAAAGTCGATCCCCTGTTCCCTGGCAATGTCAAAAGAATTCCGTATACGCATGTCATCTGTGGAAAAGCCCATGATCCCGCCAAGGAGGGCACGGTCTGTACCGTGTCCCTTGTATGTTCTGGCGAAGGAACCGTAAAGGATGAATTCTACTTTTTTCAGGGGCGGCGTGATCATCTTCTGGGCAAGGAAAGCAATACGCGCAGCCCCTGCGGTATGAGAACTGGAAGGGCCAATGCCGATTTTGAAAATATCGAATACGCTAATCATAGGAAATACATCGCGTTAAAACGGAGGAAGCGCCGCCCGAAAGCGGCGCGAAAGGACTTAGCTGAACAGAGAGTAGAAGATTGCGGAGATTGCAATCAGACCCATCACGACAACGAATACGTTGCTGATGTGACCGCTGTACTTACGCATTGCCGGTACTTTCTGAATTGCGTACATCGGCATCAGGAACAGGATCATCGCGATGATTGGGCCGCCCAGGGTTTCAATCATACCCAGGATGCTCGGGTTCAGGGTGGCAACAATCCAGGTCGTTACCAGCATGAACAGCGCAGTGATACGGTTCAGCTTGTTGATTTCGATAGACTTACCTTTACCACGCAGAGATTTAATCACCATACCGTTGAAGCCTTCACGTGCGCCCAGGTAGTGGCCGAGGAAGGATTTGGTGATAGCGATAATCGCGATAATCGGTGCCATCCACGCGATAACCGGTGCGTTAAAGTGGTTAGCCAGGTAAGACAGAATCGAGATGTTCTGCTCTTTAGCCGCAGCCAGGTCTGCCGGAGTCAGGCTCAGTACGCAGCTGAAGACGAAGAACATTACGGTCAGCACCATCATGATGTGTGCGAATGCAAGGATCTTCGAGCATTTCTGTTCTGCCATATCGCCGTACTCTTCACGCTTCGCAACGGCGAAAGAAGAGATGATCGGAGAGTGGTTGAACGAGAACACCATTACCGGAATTGCCAGCCACAGGGTCATCCACAGACCGTTTCCGGTTGCAGATGCAGTGTCCAGAGACAGCGTTTCCAGTGCTGCGCCGTTCCACTGCGGGATCAGGTACAGAGCCAGCAGCATCAGTACGCCAACAAACGGGAATACCAGAATACTCATCGCTTTAACGATCATCTGCTCACCGAAGCGAACGATGGTCATCATACCCACGATCAGGATCAGCGACAGAATCGCACGTGGCGGTGGCGTCATACCCAGTTGGTGAGACATGAAGCTTTCAACTGTATTGGTGATTGCCACGCTATAAACCAGCAGGATCGGGTAGATAGCGAAGAAGTAGAGCAGAGTAATCAGTTTACCTGCGCCAATACCAAAGTGTTCTTCTACAACCTCGGTGATGTCTTCGCCCGGGTTTTTACCAGACAGTACGAAGCGAGTCAGGCCGCGGTGAGCAAAAAACGTCATCGGGAATGCAAGGATAGCCATGATGATCAGCGGGATCATACCGCCAACACCGGCGTTGATTGGCAGGAACAGCACGCCCGCGCCGATTGCCGTGCCGTAAAGGCCCAGCATCCACATGGTGTCTGTCTTGCGCCAGGCACTACGAGAGTCTTTCGACGCAATCGTGCTGGTTTGAGTCGTTTCCATCTATTTCTCCTGGAGGAATGCAAATAATTCAGCTTTTAGCCAGTTCAGCCCGGGAAGGTGCCTGACCGTAAAAATGAAATCTGTCTATCGGCGATGGCTTAATCATTTTCCATCGTAATAATTTGAGGGCGGAAAGATACACACAAGTTATGTATCTATCAGTGATCTTGATCCCAAATACAATAATCTACTTGGAAGATAGATTATCCCAACGCTTTACTCTGTAAATCAAAAGTAAAAGAGAATTTAAGGGCAATATTTGCCCATTAAACGACATCTGACTTCTTT
>ERZ1106919.2336-NODE-2336-length-10669-cov-2.334370_pt1 | contig 10669 bp, 9 predicted proteins | sample MGYA00403654_ERZ1106919 | MGnify/ENA primary metagenome ERZ1106919 (study PRJEB35170, sample SAMEA104062450) | human gut metagenome | biome: human gut; feature: human-associated habitat; material: faeces | place: Denmark | collected 2012-10-08 ... | reverse complement strand
GAAGTTCACCATCAGCCCGCGCCTGCGCTACGGCGCCATGTCTACCGCCATTGTCGCGCTGGTGATTGCCGCGCTGATTCTCATCAATCTGGCGACAACGAACCTCGAAACACGCTACGGCTGGCGCGGCGACTTTTCCTTCAACGCCGTCACAACGCAGAGCGAGACGACAAAGCAGATTCTGCGCGGCTTGAAGCGCCCGGTGAAAATCTACGCCCTGTTCGAGCGCGGCGAGGAGGATCAGCCCCTGCTGGAGCTGCTCAACCGTTACAGCGCCGCGTCGGATATGGTGACGTGGGAGCAGACCCCGCCGAGCCTGAATCCCCTGCTGCTGACCCGCTTTTCCAGCAGCACCACCAACGTTTCCGCGCAGAACCTCATCGTCTACTGCGAGGAAACCGACCGCTACCGTGTGCTGACCGCAACGGATTTTGTAACGCTCTCTGTCGATACCGATTCGGGCAGCTACAACGTCTCCGGCTTGGCGTATGAGCAGCAGATTACCTCCGCCATCGCCTACGTCACGCGCGACACCGTGCCGACGCTGCACATCGCGACGGGGCACGGCGAACTGGGCGAAGACTCCCTGTCCGCCTTTACCACCCTGCTGACGAACAATCACTACGACGTCGCGTTCGAGAAGCTCAGCGACATGACATTCGCATCCGGCGACGTGCTGTGCATCCTTTCGCCCGTCAAGGACTACACCGACGCGGAAATGGACATCATCCGCGCGTATGTGCAGGGCGGCGGCGCAGTGCTGTTCAGCTGCGATTATACCGACCCGATTGAGAATATGCCGAACGTGCTGTCCCTGCTGCGCTCCTACGGCTTCCTGCCGGAAAGCGGGCTGGTGATGGCGTCGCCGGATGAAACCGACACGTTCTACAACAACAACCGTCTGGCGCTGCTGCCGGAAATGCAGGCGACGGATGTGACACTGGAGATGATGCTGAACGGGCGGACGGCGATGCTCATGGTTGCCAGCCGCGGCTTCGACCCTTCGCCGGAATCGGACAATTCCCTGCTAGTGGACGCGGTGCTGACAACATCCGCCAAGAGTTATCTGGTTGATACAACCGCATCGCGCCTGAGCATCACCCAGTCCGACAGCGACAAGACCGGCCCGTTCGCGCTCGCGCTGCAAGCCAAGCGTTTCACCGACACGGGCGACGTCAGCCGTGCATTCATCATCGGCAGTTCCGCCCTGCTGACCGAGGAACAGCTCTTCACCATGACCGACGGCGAGGAATTTCTGGTGCGCGCCGTGTCCTTTCTGACCGGGGATGACAGCATTGACACCAGCATCATGGTCAAAACGGCGCTGCGTCCGGGGCTGTCCGTCAATGCGCTATCATTGGGCAGCGTCGTACTGGTCGGGCTGCCGATTCTGGTGCTGCTGGCGGCGGTCATCATCCTGCTTCCACGGAGGAATCTGTAAGCCATGCAAAATGTCCCGAAAAAGAAACATGCCGCGCGCAGGCACAGCCGCATCCTCCTGCTGATTTTCGCCGTGGTGCTGGTCGCGGCGGCGGCGTGTCTGCTGATTTTCGCCCGCACGCCCGCCCCCGCGCCGGAAACATCCGCGCATGAGGATGAGGAAATCACCCTCTGGGCGGTGGAATCGGCGGATATCACCCGCATCCGCATTGCCGTGCGCAATCAGGACGCATGGTCGGCAGTGCAGACGGAATCCGGCGCACTGGTGCTGGAGGGCGAAAATTCCTTCACGGTGGATGCGGACATTGCCGAAACGCTCCTGTCCGGGCTTAAGAGCGTGACCGCAGCGGTACTCAGCGACGATTGGAACGGCACGGATGAGGAGTGGGCAGCGTTCGGGCTGGATGACCCGGAGAGCATCGTCACCGTGGATTTTGCGGACGGCAGCAGCCACACGCTGCGCATCGGCAGCGCCCCGCAGTACGAAAACAGCTGGCAGTACGCGCAGCTGGACGGTGACACCCGCCTTTTGTCCGTCAGCCGCGGTCTGGCAGAGGAATGCTACGTCACGCGCGGTTCGCTCCACAGCGTCGAGCAGCTGACGATTCACGCCGACCGCCTGGATGAAATCACGCTGCTGAACGCGGAGGGCGAAATCACCCAGCAATGGCGTTTGAACGGCGCGATCACGAACGCGGACGCGCAAGACCGCTGGATGCTGACCACCCCGGTGTCCTACCCGGCGGACGGCACTGCCATGAACACCCTTCGCAAGTCGGCAGCAAACATCCGCCTGGGCGAGTACATTGCCGACGCGACGGCGGAGAGCATCGCCCGCTACGGGCTGGACACGCCCCGCATCGTCATCCGCCTGCACCAAGCCGCCGGCACAATCGGCGCAGTCGGTACGACCGGCTCATACGCTACGACCGATTACCCGGATTCCACGATCACCCTCGTCATCGGCGAGCAGGAAAGCGATTTGGTGGATTATGTGCTCTACAATGGCGGCATTTACCGCTGCAGCACACTGCTGCTGCGCGGCGTCATGAACGCAGACTGGCAGGAGACCATTACGCGCTACCCGGTGCTGACGGCGCTGGGAAATCTTGCGTCCCTTTCGCGTGAAACGGCGGACGGCGTGGACACATGGGTCATCACACGCACCGAGCAGGTTGCCGAGAACAACGAGCTTGTCACGGACGACGAGGGGAATCAGGTCTACGATATTGCGCTGACGAAAAACGGCGAATCTGCGGATTACACTGCCTTTTCCGCTGCCTACAATCAGCTGATGATGGTCACAATGTCCGGCCGCCTCCCCGACGACTGGACTGCTGCCGACGCTCCCCACACCGTGTGGACATTCACAGATGTTGACGGCACAGTGCACACCGTCGCGCTGACCCGCTACGACGCAATGCACGATGCCGTCGCAGTGGATGGCGTGGCGCTGTTCTACCTTATACAAGGCGGGTTTTCGCTGGGGATATAACCGCAGGGCACACCCGCAGGCGAAATAAGAAAACTGCATTTGAAAACAGCAGCCACCCCAGCGCAGCATGGAATCTTCCTTCCCATGCTGCGCCTATTTTTTTCTGCCGCGCACCCTTGTCCATCCGTTCCAAGTATGCTACAATGTCCCTGACGACAAGCTGGACGGAGGGGGATGCTGTGCGCGAATGGCGGCAGGGCGTGCGAAAGCTGCTTCTGCTGCTGTATACGGCATCCCTTCTTACAAGCCTTGGCTGCTTCTTATGGAACGCATCCATCCCTGTCCGCATCCATTCCGCCCCGAAGTGCTATCCGTCAAAAGGCGACGGCTTCACGCTTGCCCCTTTGCCAACACTTCCGCCGGATTCCATTCTGAACACCGGCGACGCTGCCGCATTGGACGCCCTGCCGGGTATCGGTACTGTGCTGTCGGAGCGGATTGTGGCATACCGGGAGGAACACGGCGCGTTCGTGTATCCGGAGGAGCTGCGGAATGTCAAGGGCATCGGCGAGAAGCGGCTGCAGGCAATTCTCGATGCGCTGGCGGGCGAAAGTGCGGAGGAAAGCGACTGACGGGTACGGGAACAGACCGCACCAACACCAAACTACATCATCAGGGAGATGACTCGCATGTACCGCATCCTATTAGTCGAAGACGACGCTGCCTTGGCTGATGCCATCACGCAGGTGCTGACCGCGTGGGGACACGAGGTGCAGAAAGTCCGCGATTTCCGCCATGTGACGGAGGAGTTCGCCGAGTGGAAGCCGCAACTCGTACTGATGGATTTGATGTTCCCCTTCTTCAACGGTCATCACTGGACGCAGGAGCTGCGCCGCATCACCAGCGTGCCAATTGTCTACCTTTCCAGCGCGTCGGATAACCTCAACATCGTCATGGCGATGAACATGGGCGGCGACGACTTCATTGCCAAACCCGTTGACCCAGCTGTGCTGGCAGCGAAGGTGAATGCCGTCCTGCGCCGCGCGTATGACATGCCGGCTACGGGCAATATCCTCGCCTGCGGGGAGGCCGTGCTGGATTTGGACAGTGCCGCTCTCTCCATCCATGGGCAGAGCATCCCCTTGACACGCAATGAACTGATTATCCTCCGCACACTCATGGAGCAGCGCGGGCGCATCGTCAGCCGCGAAACACTGATGACCCGTCTGTGGCAGATGGACGAGTACGTTGAGGAAAACACCCTGACCGTCAATGTCAACCGCCTGCGGAAGAAACTTAGCGCGGCGGGACTGCCAGGCTTCATCGTCACGAAGGTAGGCAGCGGGTATGCCGTGAATCAGGAGGGCAGCGTATGATTCGGCGCTATCTGCGGGAACATTTGCCGCTGGCGGGGCTGCTGGCGCTGTTCGCAGGCACATTCGCGCTGGTGCTCTCGCTGTATCATCTGCCGACTGAACCGGTCGCGTACGCATCGGCGCTGTGCGCGGTAATGGGGCTGATTGCGCTGATTTGGGGCTTTGTGCGTTATCGCCGGGCGCATCAGGCGCGCGCGCATGTGCTGAATGCGCCGCATCTTCTGCTGGATGAACTGCCATCGCCGCGCACGCTGTCTGAAGCGGATGATCAGGCGATTATGCAGCGGCTGCTGCACGACGTCCGCGCCGCGCAGTCGGACTTGGCGGCCTATCGGCAGGACAGCACGGACTACTTCACCGCGTGGGTACACCAAATCAAAACGCCGCTGTCGGTGATGCGCCTGCAATTGCAGAGCGAGGACACGCCGGAGAACCGCGCCATGCTGGCTGAACTGTTCCAAATGGAGCAGTACGTCACGATGGCGTTAAGCTACGCGCGGTTGGGCAATCCGACGAAAGACCTTGTGCTGACGCGTGTGCCGCTTGACCCGGTCATTCGGCAGGCGATTCGTGACTTTGCGCCCCTGCTCATCCGCAAGAAGCTGCGCCTGCAGTACGAGCCGACCACCGAAAGCGCCTTGACGGACAGCAAATGGCTGCTGTTCATCCTCCACCAGCTGCTGTCCAACGCCGTCAAGTACACCGAGCGCGGCCGCGTCAGCATCCGCGTGACCAGCGCCCCGGCGATTATCGTGGCGGACACGGGCATCGGCATTGCGCCGGAGGATGTGCCGCGCGTGTTCGAGAAGGGATACACCGGCTACAACGGGCGCGGCGGGCAGAAATCCACCGGATTGGGGCTGTATCTCGTCCATCAGACCGCCGAGATGCTCCATTGCCGTGTGTCGCTGTCCTCCCGCATTGGGGAGGGCACGAGCGTCACCATTGATTTGCATCAGGAGGAATTAGGGAAGGAGTGAGGTGCTTTCATGCCGCTTTTGCCCGCTCTTCGCACGTTTTTCACCCGCCTTTTGACCGATGTGGATGATGCGCTGTTTCCGCAGCACGTTTTCTGCCTGACCTGCGGCGCACTGTCCCTGCCGAACGCGATTTGCCCGGCTTGCCTCGCTGTGCTGGATGATTTGCGCCTGCCGGGTGCTGCGCTTGCGCCGAACGCCGCCGCTGTGTGGGGCTACCACGGCATTGCGCGGCAGCTGGTGCTGATGCTCAAATACAGCGGCATCGCCGAATGTGCGCAGATACTGGCGGACGGCATGGCATCCGCGTGTCCCTTTGCCCTGCCGCCGGACACGGTTGTCACCTCCGTCCCGATGACGAAGAAACACCTTGACGCGCGCGGCATTGACCACGGTCGGCTGCTGGCGGAAGCGTTTGCCCAGCGGCGCAACTTGCCCTATCAGCCTCTGCTGATCCGCACGCGCGAAACCGCAACCCAGCAGGGGCTGAATGCCGCCCAGCGCCGGAAGAACCTGCACGGCGCGTTCGCCGCCGCCGCGCGCATTTCGACCCCAGTCCTGCTGATTGACGACGTGTATACTACCGGTTCGACGACCGAAACATGTGCGGGCGCGCTTCGAGCAGCTGGCGCACCGGAGGTGTTTGTGCTGACGGCGCTGGCAGTGGTTCCGGATGAAGATCATTGAAAATACCCCCCTTCAGCGTGTTCTCCCTGCGATTGCGGGCAGATGCGTTGGAGGGGGCTTTGCTTTGCATTCCGCCAATTAATGCACCGTCGTGTCTTCTTTTGGGGATACATCAGCTGTTTACACAGATTGTTTGCAAAAAAAGTTGTTGCGTAATCATCTGCCGCTTTTGTCCTCTCCTCCATTTTCCCCCTCACCCCCTCCCAGTACCGTTTTTTTCGCACATCCGTGCTGAAAAGAACTGCTCGAAAAAAGGAAAAATCCACTATGATAGAGGTAAAAGCGAGCAGAACTCGCGAAAGAAAGGAGACTGTTTTCAATGAAAAGAAAACTGTCCGCGATTTTGGCCGCAGCGATGCTGGCCAGCAGCTTCGGCATGAGTGCGATGGCGGAAGAATCTGTACAGGCACGGTTCACGGATTACGATCAGGTGAATCAAACCATCACGGTCATGCCGGGACGGATATACCCAGAAGGAATTGGGGTATCTCGATGGCGTCACCACCATTCTGGAAGTGGATGGGCTCAAGTTCAAGGACTTGAACGGCAATGGTCAGCTGGATGTCTACGAGGACTGGCGGCAGGACGTGGACGCGCGCGTGAAAGACCTCTATGACTAGATGACGCTGGAAGAAAGAGCGGGGCTTTTCTACCATGTGAACACCTGCGGCAGCCCGATGGGCGTTGACTTTGCGGATTTGCGCTACATGTTCGGGACGGAAAGCATCGTGCCGGATGAAAGCTCGTCGTTCACGTCGCGCTCGATGTGGTGCTACATTAACGTGCTGAACATCACCAGCCATCTGGACAACACCAACGGCACGCCCGCGCAGCAGATTGTGTACCACAATGCGATGCAGGCGCTGGCGGAGGACAGCCGTCCGGGCATCCCGGTTGTCATTTCCAATGACCGCGAATGAATCCATTGTGGAAACCAAGGCTGGCGTGCCGTTCACGGCGTATGTCCTGCTGTGGAACAACGGCGACGACGGCATTACGACCGTGCAGGCGATCTGCGACGGCGAAGTCATCGCGGAAAAGATCATGGCAGTCAACGGCGGAGACTGGCGCGTGGTTGAAATGGAACTGACCATCGACCAGCCCGGCGAACACACCCTGACGGTTGGCACACTGACGAAGACCATTACCATTGTGGAATAATCGGCAATCGGGTAGGAGGGGGTGACTAACCCCCGTCCTCCCACACCACCGCTCATGCGGTTCCGCAAGCGGCGGTTCAGTTGTTGGTACTTAGCAGCACGTTTAGTTGGATATCAGGACGCTCCGGGATTCTGCCATACCTTCGGTCACTCACCTATCCTCTGGCAGATATCCTCTTTCGAGCAACTGCTTTCAACACGCCCGATTCCTGGCATGCTGTATTACCAGCAACCGCCAGACCCTTCCCTCTGTCGACTTTCACTGACTTCTCTGGTACTATGGTCCAGACTGACTTCTGTGGATTCAGCCATGCCTTGCAGCATGGGTTACATCTTGCGATGCGTTCCCCACAGATCTCCCCGCATAAGGTACAATAGCCTTCATTCCATGTAGCCGCCGCATTTACGTGGCAGAGTCCGGGTAGTATGGGACTTTGACTTGTGTTGCAGTCTCGTCCGCTCTGCCCCGCCTTGTATGCGATTTCTGTTCGTCGGCTCAGAACTTTGCCTGCGGCTTCCTTCAGATTCCGCCTCACGGTGGACACCCTTGCCTTCGGCTATATCCTTCCCACTACCGGGTGGATTCGGGACTTTAACCCGTTAGAAACGTGCGCCGCTAGGCGCACATATGAAGCTGATATGCAAATAAAAGTAAGCATATCAGCTTCTTTTTTATTGTAAAAATCTTGTAAATCAGCACTTTTTGTGTGATGGAAAAATAAAAAATTGTATTGACAAATAAAAACGTTGAATCTATAATAAAAAATATCAAATGACAATGTACTTGGTCATATGACTACACAACACAAACAGAAAGGAAAAGGGATAAGCTATGAAGACAAGAGCAGTCAGACTTTATGGGGAATCAGATTTAAGATTAGAAGAATTTGATATGGGAGAACTGAAAGACGATGAGATCTTAATGGAACTGATCACTGACAGTGTCTGCATGTCTACTTACAAAGAATCTATTCAGGGAGCAAAACATCAGAGAGTCAACGATGATATCAGCGAACATCCGATCATCGTAGGACATGAATTTGCAGGAATCATTCGTGAAGTTGGGGCGAAGTGGAAAGATAAATATCAAGTTGGAACAAAATATACCATGCAGCCAGCGATCAATATCAAAGGTTCTATGGCAGCCATCGGATATTCTTATGAATACTGCGGAGGAGCAGCAACCTTTATCAAAGTTCCGCCAATTGTAATGGAAAAAGACTGCTTATTACCTTTTGATGAAAACAGTGCATTTTTTGAGGCATCACTGGCGGAGCCTATGAGCTGTATCATTGGAGCATTCCATTCTATGTACCACAGTGAACGTGGTGTTTATGAACATAAGATGGGAATTGTAGAAGGTGGAAAGAGTGCACTTCTTGCAAGCTGCGGTCCAATGGGATTAGGAGCGATCAGTTATATGTTAAATTGTGATCGTAAACCTTCTTTACTGGTGATCACAGACATTGATGAAGTAAGATTAAAAAGAGCTAGTGAATTATTTACAGAAGAATATGCCAAAGAACGAGGTGTTGAAATCCATTTTGTCAATACTGCGAAAGTCGATGACCCAGTGAAGACATTAAGAGATTTAACTGGTGGAACAGGATTTGATGATGTATCTGTATATGCACCAGTCAGACCAGTGATCGAGATGGCAGATGAGATTTTAGGATTTGACGGATGCTTAAACTTCTTCGCAGGACCAGTGGATCCAAAATTATCTGCGATGTTTAATTTCTTTGACGTACATTATAAGATGCACCATCTGGTAGGATCAAGCGGTGGGAATACCGATGATATGAAAGAATGTTTAAAACTTGCAGGAGAAGGAAGATTAGATCCAGCTGTTATGATCACGCATATCGGGGGAATTGATGCACAGATCGATACGATATTGAATCTTCCAAAGATTCCAGGAGGAAAGAAACTGATGTATCTTGGAAAGAATCTTGAACTAACAGCAATTGAAGATTTTGAAGAAAAAGGAAAAACAGATGATAGATTTAAAGAATTAGCTAAGATTACAAAAGAACATAATGGATTATGGTCCAAAGAAGCAGAAGATTATCTGTTAGCTAATTTTTAAAAATGATACAAGTGGAACTTATAAAGTAAAATTTTAGAATGAATTTTCGGGAGGATGAAACAGATGTTAGTAAACAGTAAAAAGATGTTAGAAGAAGCCAAAGCAGGACATTACGCAGTCCCAGCAGCCAACATTGTAAACCTTGAGAATATCAAAGGAGTGATCGAGGCGGCAGAAGAAACAAAACACCCATTGATGGTGTGTCTGGCGGAGGTACATACACCGACATTAGGTATTGAAGAAGCAGCAGCGATCGTAAAATATTACGCAGAAAAAAGTAACCAAGATATCGCGCTTCATTATGATCATGGATTTACGATCGAGTTGGTTAAGAAAGCTATTGATGTCGGATTTACCTCCGTTATGATTGATGGATCAAGCCTTCCATTTGAAGAAAATGTGGCAAAGACAAAAGAAATCGTAGCATATGCACATGAAAGAAATGTTACGGTAGAAGCTGAAATCGGACACGTAGGAGAAGGAGACAGCTATCATGTTGAAGGAAATACAATGTTAACAACACCAGAAGAAGCAAAGAAATTTGTAGAACTGACAGGAGTTGATTCCCTTGCAGTATCTATTGGAACAGCTCATGGAGAATACAAAGGAATTCCACATCTGAATTTTGAAAGATTACAAGAAATTGCAACCGAGGTTTCTATTCCACTAGTACTTCATGGAGGATCTGGTTCTGGAGATGAAAACTTATCCAAAGCAGTAGAACTTGGAATTGCGAAAGTAAATATCTGTACAGACTTATTAAATGCAGCAAGAGATAATACAAAAGATGGATATGCCGAAAGAAGTTACTATGATAGTGTAACATTTGCAAAAGATGGATTTAAAGATTGCCTGAAACATTATTACGAAGTATTCCATACAAAATAAACAAAAAGAAATGCGAAAACATACAATTCAATATTGACGAATCGCCATTTTAAGTGTTAAGATAACTTAGTATGATAAAAGCGAAGAAGGAGACAGTACTTCTATCATGAACGCATGAGCGAGTCCGGAGCGGTGGAAGCCGGGTGTTAGTAAGATAAGAAGGAAGATCACTCCCAAGCTGTAGGCTGAATGAAGTAAGCTGTGCCGGTATCCTCCGTTAACGGGATAACATATGATAGTATGTGAAATAGGTGGTTTAGAAGCAACAGCGTTGTCCTATTTTGGACAGCGCTTTTTCTTATTTTTTCCTATTTCATTAGATTTTCTAAGAAGTAAAAGGAGAGATGAAGATGTACAAGAAAGTAACATCTGACATGAACTTTGTCGATCGCGAGAAAGAGACCGTAAAGTTCTGGAAAGAAAACGAAATTTTTGAAAAAAGTATCGAAGAAAGAAAAGACGATCCGACATACACATTCTATGACGGACCACCAACAGCCAATGGTAAACCACATATCGGACACGTTTTAACTCGTGTCATCAAAGATATGATTCCTCGTTATCAGACAATGAAAGGTCACAAGATCATTCGTAAAGCTGGATGGGATACACACGGA
>ERZ1106919.2335-NODE-2335-length-10678-cov-3.444884_pt1 | contig 10678 bp, 10 predicted proteins | sample MGYA00403654_ERZ1106919 | MGnify/ENA primary metagenome ERZ1106919 (study PRJEB35170, sample SAMEA104062450) | human gut metagenome | biome: human gut; feature: human-associated habitat; material: faeces | place: Denmark | collected 2012-10-08 ... | reverse complement strand
TCTCCCCCACGCATCTGCGGTATAGGAAATAAATAGAAATCCCAAATACAGTTAAGGAGGCTGGTAAGTATGAAAAAGCTGGAAATCATCATCAAACCCGAAAAACTGGAAGACTTAAAAGGAATTCTTGACAACTGCGGCGCACATGGTCTTATGATCAGTAACATTATGGGATATGGTAATCAGAAAGGACACAAACAATTTTATCGCGGTGCTGAATACAGCGTAAATCTTCTTCCTAAGATCAAAGTAGAAACTGTTGTTGAACCGGAAGTTGCAGAACCTCTGATTCGGAAAATTGTCGAAGAGATCAAAACCGGTGCGTACGGCGATGGTAAAATTTTTGTTTACGAAGTACAGGATGCTGTAAGAATCCGTACCGGTGAACGTGGCTCTGCTGCTCTTTAGCTAAAAATATATGTGAATTAGAATAGTGTTGAATATCGTTATCAAAGAGGATAACTACAAATGAACTGCCTGTAGATCATTCATTGTAGCTATCCTTTTTATTTGAAATGGAGGATGTTAAATATGGGATTATCTGATTTAATTGCGGGCGGAATGGATGCAACCGCCGCCACTGAACTACTGCTTAATGTTATCTGGACAATTGTCGGTGCAACTCTTGTTTACTTTATGCAGGCTGGATTTGCAATGTGTGAAGCCGGATTTACCAGAGCAAAAAATACTGGAAATATACTGATGAAAAATATGATGGACTTTGTACTTGGAAGTTTGTTCTTTTTCATCTTCGGATTTGCGATCATGCACGGAACCGACTGGAATGGTATCATCGGTATAAAAGGGTTCTTCAATCCTACAACACTTGCCGATGCCGACGGACTTTTCAACGGACTGCCAATCGGAGTCTTCCTTATTTTCCATACAGTATTCTGCGCCACATCCGCTACTATCGTATCCGGTTCTATGGCAGAACGTACAAAATTCCTTGCTTACTTATTGTATAGTGCAGCAATCAGTATTTTTATTTACCCGGTAACCGGCCACTGGATCTGGGGCGGTGGATGGCTCGCTCAGATGGGATTCCACGATTTTGCAGGTTCCACAGCAGTCCATATGGTCGGCGGTATCTGTGCACTTGTTGGTGCCAAAATCCTCGGACCTCGTATTGGAAAATATGATAAAGAAGGAAATGCCCGTGCGATTCCCGGACACAACCTTTCCATTGCAGCTCTTGGCGTATTTATTCTCTGGTTCTGCTGGTTCGGTTTCAACTGCGGCTCTACCACAGCAGCTTCCACAAACCTCGGTGATATCGCAATGACAACCAATCTTGCCGCTGCTACCGCAACACTTGCAACCCTTGTTGTAACCTGGATCCGCTATGGAAAACCAGATGTATCCATGACATTCAACGGTTCCCTCGCCGGACTCGTAGCAATCACCGCCGGATGCGACACCGTCAGCAACTACTCTGCAATCATCATCGGACTGATCGCTGGTATCCTCGTCGTATTCTCTGTAGAATTCTTCGACAAAGTAGCCAAGATTGATGACCCGGTAGGTGCGATCAGTGTCCACGGCGTATGCGGTTTCACAGGCAGTATCCTCGTCGGAGTCTTCTCCCCGGAATACACCCTCAAAACCCAGGTGATCGGTGTCCTTTCAACCGTAGCCTACGTCCTCGTAATGGCAATCATCGTATTCACCATCATCGATAAAACCGTAGGCCTCCGCGTCACCAAAGGAGAAGAACTCGACGGTCTCGATATCCACGAACACGGCTGCTCAGCATATGCAGACTTTAACTTCCGTTTATAGCCGGGCGAAGTAAAATAAAAAGATACAGCCTCTGGGATGCTTGCATTTCAGAGGCTGTATCTTTTTATTTTAATGAGTGGCTACGCGACTGAGGAAAGTCGCCTGACTTTCCGAGGTTCGCCCGGCGGACGTCTTGTACTACCTTTATCATTCTACCACTTCTTATTCTTCAGCACGATCGCCGATTTCTTACCCATCATCAGTGAAATATTTCCCTCTTTCACGATATACTCTTCGAATTCTCCAATATACCCATCTTCATAAGAATACATCACTCGCGCCATATTATGTCCTTCGGCAACTTCTGCCTGCCATACCGGAACCCTTACTTCCTTCAGATGATCGGAATTATTGATAATAACCACGATCTGCTCATTCCCCCAGAATCTTCCATAGGCCAGAAGATCCGGTTCTGCTTTCAGCATCTTGATTGATCCCTTTCTGAGAGCCAGAGACTTTCTGTGGATTTGGATCATCTCACGGTAGAAATTAATCAGATCCCGGTTTTCTCTTCCCCACGGATAAGTTCTCCGGTTATCCGGATCCGTGAAACCACAAAGTCCTGCTTCGTCTCCATAATAAAGGGTCGGTGCTCCCGGCCAGGTCATCTGCATGATGATCGCTTCCCGCATAACTGCAAGGCTTACCCCTTCTTCTGCCGCACGCGACCCAAGCTGTCCCACACGGCCAACCTTATGGTTGGTACGCGTCAGGAAACGGGAATGGTCATGGTTTGACAACTGGTTCATCGCCGTCTGAAGTGACGGTGTCATCATATTTGCCATATGATGCTTCATCGCATTCATAAAATGGTCTGCATTTCCGAGAAGATCGCCGCGATATTCATCACTGTGTTTCTCCATCCCGGTCAGAAACCAGGTGACCGGCTCCATAAATGCATCGTAATTCATAACGCTGTCCCATTCATCGCCCTGCAGCCAGTCACTCGGATCTCCATAGTGCTCGGCAAGGATCAGTGCATGTGGATTTGCTTCTTTTACTGCCTTACGAAATTTCTTCCAAAATTCATGATTGTACTCATTGCTTCTTCCAAGGTCTGCCGCAACATCCAGTCTCCAGCCGTCTACATTATACGGCGGTGAAACCCATTTCTTTGCGATACCAAGAACATACTCTTCCAGCTCTTTTGAATCTTCATAATTCAGCTTTGGCAGCGTATCGTGTCCCCACCAGCCGTCATAGCTTCCATTGCCCGGCCATTCATTCTCCCCGGTACGGTGGAATAGAAAATAATTCCGGTACGGACTCTTCGGTGACACAAAAGCACCTACTTCGTAACCATCGGCGCTCTCGTAGATCAGCTCTCTGTCCAGCCATTTATTGAAAGAACCGCAATGGTTGAAGACGCCGTCAATGATGATTCGCATTCCCCTCTTATGGAGTTCTTCTACCAGCTTGATGAACAGCCGGTTACTTGCTTCCAGATTCTCTTTTCTGGTAGTTCTTGTCCGGTAACGGTCCGCATGGATATTGTTATTTTCTCCCGGATCTAGAAGCCTTCCTTCATCGACTTCAATTTTACCGACATGCGGATCAATATAATCGTAATCCTGTGTGTCATATTTATGATTAGATGGTGATACAAATAGTGGATTACAATAGACAACTTCTACTCCAAGTCCATGCAGGTAATCCAGTTTATCAATGATCCCCTGGATATCTCCTCCGTAAAATTCCCGTACATCCATCGGCTGCGGATCCCGGTACCAGTCATCTACATGCTGAACCTGTTCTCCAATATAAAAGTACTCTCCCGTCTGTACATCATTATCCGGGTCGCCGTTACAGAAGCGGTCTGTATAAATCTGATACATGACCGCTCCTTTTGCCCAATCCGGTGCCGTAAAGCCCGGCACGATTTTAAAATCATAATAATCCACAAGTTTGCTCTCTGCTCCCCATTTGTTATAGTAGCAGATCTCATTTCCTGATCTGATCTTAAAATGATACCGGAATGGTTTATCTTCTAATTTGTATTTCACTTCATAAAAGTCAAATGCCTTATTTGAGATTACTTTGTTCATTGGAATGCATAGTTCGCGGTTTTCCAGATAGACTTCATCTACGTCGTGAGCTGCTGTACGGAACCACAACTGAAGTTCATCTCCTGCCTCCGGTTCCGGCGGACTCACATACGCCTCTGTTCCATCACAAAACAATGCTTCTTTTTTCATAATCTAGCCTCTATTCTTCAAATAATGCTTCAAATTCTTCTCTTGTAATCTTCTCTTTTTCAAGAAGCAGATCTGCACATTTATAAAGAACAGCTTCATACTCTTTAATAATGGTCTTTGCACGGTCATAACATTCATCAATGATCCGCTTCACTTCACTGTCGATCGTTGTAGCAACCTGTTCACCATAACCTCTGGAGGTATGACCAAAATCTCTTCCGATAAATACTTCATCATTATCATCTCCATAGCTTACAAGACCAAGTGCTTCCGACATACCGAACTTCGTTACCATGGATTTGGCGTATGCTGTTGCCTGCTTGATATCCTGGGATGCCCCGGTTGTAATATCATCAAAGATCAGCTCTTCTGCCACACGTCCACCTAGTGATACGGTAATATCCTGCAACATCTTTCCTTTGGTATTGAACATCTCATCCTTTTCAGGAAGCGGCATCGTATATCCGGCTGCCCCTACACCGGTAGGAATGATCGACACGCTGTACACCGGTCCTACATCCGGAAGTACATGGAATAAGATGGCATGTCCTGCTTCATGGAATGCAGTGATCTTCTTCTCTTTATCAGAAATTACACGACTCTTCTTCTCTGCACCGATTCCGACTTTTACAAATGCTCTGCGGATATCCTCCTGTTGCAGATACACTCTTCCATCCTTTGCTGCAAGGATCGCAGCCTCATTCAGAAGATTTTCCAGATCAGCTCCGGTAAATCCTGCCGTTGTTCTCGCAACCTGTTCCAGATCCACATCATCCCCGAGCGGTTTGCCCTTGGCATGAACCTGAAGGATTTCCAGGCGTCCCTTTACATCCGGTCTGCCGACCATGACTTTACGGTCAAAACGTCCCGGTCTTAAGATCGCCGGATCAAGAATATCGACACGGTTGGTTGCTGCAAGTACGATGATTCCTTCATTCGCGCCAAAACCATCCATCTCTACGAGGAGTTGGTTCAGCGTCTGCTCTCTCTCATCATGTCCGCCGCCCATACCGGTTCCACGACGTCTTGCCACGGCATCGATCTCATCGATAAAAATAATACAAGGTGCATTTTTCTTAGCATCCTCGAAAAGATCTCTTACACGGGATGCTCCGACACCGACAAACATCTCCACAAAATCAGAGCCTGAAATGGTAAAGAACGGGACACCTGCTTCTCCCGCAATTGCTCTTGCAAGAAGCGTCTTACCTGTTCCCGGAGGTCCTTCAAGAAGGACACCTTTCGGGATTCTGGCTCCTACCTGCGTATACTTCCCGGGGCTCTTGAGGAAATCCACGATCTCTGCAAGCTCTTCCTTTTCTTCCTGCAGTCCGGCAACCTGCGCAAACGTCACATGGTTTTCTTCCTGCGTGCTCATCTTTGCCCTGCTCTTTCCGAAGTTCATCGCTTTTGCATTCGATCCGCCCTGACGATTCATCATCATCACAACAAATACCATGATACCTGCCATCAATATGATCGGAACCAGTGTTGTTGACATCCAGCTGTCCTGCGGGACATTGTCCACACTGTAGGAAATGTCATAAGATTCAAGCAGATCCTCTGCACTGTTGACATCGGATACATGAAGCTGTTCGATGTCATCATTCTTCAGCCGGATCTTCAGTGTCCCGGTCGGTGCGACTTTGTTCTGCTTGACCTCTACACTTTCTACCTTCTCTTTTTTCAGATCTTTCTGAAAATCCTGATACGTGTATGCTGTCTGCTGCACACCCGACTGGCTCATAAACCAGTACACACCTGCCAGCACCAGAACACAGAGCAGAATCGAAAGACCACTGATTCCTCTTGTCTTATTATTATTCAAAACCTGCTCCTTCCACCTGTTACATCTCTACACTTCCGATGTACGGTAAGTTTCTATATTTTTGTGCATAATCCAGACCGAATCCTACCACAAATTCATCCGGAATATTAAATCCGACATAATCTACATGTACGTCGCGCACACGACGATCTGGTTTGTCAAGAAGTGTACAAAGCTTCATGCTCTTCGGTCCTCTCTTCCGAAGGATGTCAAGCAGATAATAAAGAGTACGTCCTGAATCTACGATATCCTCAACAACAATTACGTCTTTTCCTTCCAGAGACTCATCCAGATCTTTTGCAATCTTAACGATTCCACTGGACTGGGTTCCGTCACCATAGCTGCTGACACTCATAAAGTCCATTGTTACCGGCACTGTAATCCTTTTTGCCAGTTCACACATAAAGAACACTCCACCCTTTAAAACACAGATCAGATGAACCTGCTTTCCCGCATATTCTTCACTGATTTTTTTTCCAAGTTCTTCAATTCTGGCATTTACTTCTTCTTCCGGAATTAACATTTTCACTTTCTCGGCCATTTAAAGTACCTCCATTTATCGTAATTTCTAATATTTTCGTTGTCTGCTCTGTCACCTGGTATGCCTTGCTCTGCCGGCAGCCCACAATCCATAAAATCTCGCTTCCCTCTGCGATCAGAGGAATTCCGGCGCGTTCTGCCACTGGTATTTTTTTATTGATAAAATAGGATTTCAGCTTCTGCCTTCCTCCGCTTTCATCAATTACAATAAAATCGCCAGCCCTTCTGGTGCGTACAGCGACACTCTGTTTTATTATACCATAATCAAACCATTTCGTGTACGTTTTTTTCGGGATCTGGCATCTGCATTCTTCTTTTTCAAAAATACGGTAGGAAATTTCCCATTTCCCGTAAGATATCTTTCCCGAAACCTGCTTCAGATCCAGATTTTTCTCTTCTTCTGCCAATTCCGTGTCCTTCTTTTTCCGCTTCAGTTCAATCCCTTCATAGGTTCTGCATGCACAGACCGCATAAGGAAGATCCAGTCTTTTTCCAACCTGCTTTTCAAACAGTCCCTCCAGCTTTTCTACATGAACCTGCTCCAGATCTTTTTCATGTTCTGCCACCAATGCCAATGCTTTCCGGAGAATCATTTTCCGGATCAGCCGTTCCTGTCGGTGATATGCCTCTGCATGGATGCAGATCTTTTCTCCATTTTGGGCAGTACAGATCTGATATGCACTTTCTGTCTGCCGTTCCATATAATCCCAGATCTCCCTAAGCTGATCCATAGACCGGTTCATATGCTCCACGGTTTTTTCATTGATATTTTCTTTAAAATACGGAATCACATGGTTACGGATGCGGTTTCGCATATATGCATCTTCCATATTTGTCGCATCAATACAGTAAGGCATCTCCCGTCCTTTCAGATAATCCTCGATCTCTTTTCTCCCCACGCAAAGAAGCGGCCGTATATACATCCCATTTACCGGATATATACCGCCGAGTCCCCGAAGTCCGCTACCGCGGGCCAGATGCAGGAAAAAAGTCTCTGCATTGTCATCCTGATGATGTGCCAGTGCGATCCTTGTTCCTCCCCATTCTTCCGCTGCCTGCTCAAATATTTCCCTTCGTGCAGTCCTTCCCGCCTCTTCTTCTGACATCCTGTATTCCACTGCCATTTTCGGAATATCCACCGAAACACTCCTGCATGGGATTTCTTTTTTCTCACACAGTGTCTTTACAAATTCTTCATCAGCTTTTGCCTCTTCCCCACGGATCCCGTGATTCACGTGTACCGCAAGGATCTCAAATCCGATCTTTTTTCGCAGCTCTTCCAGTATCAGAAAAAGGCATACAGAATCTGCCCCTCCAGAAAGACCAACGACAACTTTATCTCCTTTTTCAAGCATCTTCCACTGCCTGATATAGTTCTCTACTTTTTCTAACATGGTAAATTCCTCTCGTCTTTTATCTACTGTAACACATCTTCCAGATTCCCGCCACAAGGACTGTCATATCATCTCCTGCTTTTCCGGCCGCCAGCTCCAGCACCTTATCCAGAATATAATTCGCCAGTTCCTCCGGATTCTCCAGCGGACTTCCCCCAATCATCAAATCCAGTAAATGCTCCTGCTCTCCTGCCGGAAGCGCATCCAGGATCCCGTCCGATACCATGACCACCACATCTCCGGATTCCAACTGTCTGGTTTCCTTTTCACTTTGCTGTCTCTGGATTACCCCCAGCGGAAGACTTTCCGAACGGATATGCTCCACCCCGTCTTTAGTCCGCAGAAATGTCACTGCCGCTCCTGCTTTTACAAACTCACATTTTCCATTATAGAGATCAAAAATGCTCATATCAACCGTAGAAAAGCGAACCTCTTCCCGTCCCATAACAAGAGCCGTATTGATCATGGAAAGTGCAGTTTCCACAGGAAATCCTGCTCCAAGAAGCTCTTCCAGCATTTCTACCAGCATCCCGCTTTCCTGTAGCGCTCTCTCACCAGATCCCATTCCGTCTGACAAAATTGCCGCCTCTTTTCCACCCGGAAGTGTCTTCATAAGAAAACTGTCACCAGATATCTTTTGTCCGTTTTTTCCCATTTTTGCTACACCCTGCAGCACATAATATCCCGGTCCTTCCACACATACAATAGTTTCATACTCCTGTCCCAGAACCTGCCTCTCGTTCTGAGCCGGGCACATCCTTCTCTTAGTACATACTGATAAAAGCTCTGCCGCTTTTCTGGTTGGGATACAGTTTCCCTTCTCACTTTTTACCGTTACATGAATTTCATATCTGCCATGCTCATCCACAAAAAAAACGGAACTCAGCATCCGGATCCCTGCCTTTTTGAAATGCTGCGCAACCTTTTTTGCAAGCGGCGGATCCGTAAAAATACTCGCATCCAGATCTCTCGTCACATGGCAGAGCATGTCCGCAAAAGAATCCAGCTGTGCCGCACATCCCTCACGGCTCTGTACCATCTTATTATTCCACACCAAAATCCTTTTTGCCTCCTGGAAAGTTTCCAGTGATTCTCGTAAAAACCGTGGTGCCTGAATACACTCCCTCTGAAGATGCTGTTTCATCTCTTTATTCAGTTCTGCACCATATCCTTCAATCGTACACAAAAGATCATAAAAAAGCTGCCAGTGTTCTGCCTTCTTTCTCTCCAGGCACTCTGATTTCCTGCTGCATCCTCTGCACACCTTCTCCGTAATCCGATCATACATTTCTGTCATTTCTTCGGGTGTAAAACACTGCTTTTTCGGCTCCATTTTCAGAAACCTGTCTGCCAGATGCCGAAGCGACACTGCCATTTTATCTGCCTGCGTTACATATGGACTTGTGATCACTTGCTCCTCTCTGTATTTAACCTCCATTTGCCACCACCCTCTAAATTTCTATGAATGAAAAAAGCTTCGGGATATTTTCTTCCCAAAGCTTTTCTTACGTTACTGCTGTGCGCGGAACAGAATCTCATTCTCCTTTACAAGTCCCAGCTTCTCTCTGGCGACTTCCTCGATGTATTCATCTGTTCCTACATATTTTTTCAGTTTATTAATTTCTTCTGAGCGTTCTTTTTCCGCATCGATCTGTGTCTGCAGTTCTTCTTCCTGCACCTTATATGCATCATTGCTCTTTTTGAGCGCCATCCCATGTACAATAACCATGCCGCATAATAATATAATAACTGCGGTAATCGCAACAATACTTCTTTTGTGCTTCTGAAGCCCGCTCCCCGGACGCTTTTTCCGGTTCTTCTTTAAGCTTCCCATCTAATCTATTCACCTTTCGCTATCAGTTGATCTTGTATAGCTTCTTACTACCAAACCCATTTAGTCTTCTACAGTGTACCGTTTTTAATCAGATTTATCAACTCTTTTTACTCTTTTTTCACAAATTCGTGTAGAAATCTTTTTGTAAGCTCTTACAAAGACAGCTGAAAGCAGCGCCATCCCGATTGATCCGAGCGCAATCCCCAGTCCGATATACCACCGCAGAACACCATCACTCGTATGATAGATCTGCACAAAAGTATAAACGGAAATTCCTGCCCAGTAACAGGCATCCTCCAGATTGATCAGCCACAGTCTGTGAGCAACCAGTCTGCGCAAAACCCTGATCCACAGATAGACTGCCACAATCAGGACACCGGTCAGGATTGCATAGCAGAAAACCCTGATCTCAGTTCCGATACCAGACATTTTTTCTCCTCCTACCGAAACAGTTTTGATAACAGATTTTCTCCGGCTTTTGCTCCCGAATGGATATCCGAATAAGAAATATTGTCAATATTGCCTGCCAGGTCGACCTCCCCTTTTTCAAGATTCAGCCGGTTTACATGCATGTCCGTACCTTTTACCATCAGCATTCCCTGCTCTGTCTCAAGCAGGATTTCGTTTAAATCAAAAGAAAGAACGTCCAGCACTCCCGTTACTGTACCTGTCTTCCGGTTATTGATAACCAGCCTGTGATTCTGAGGTTTTACCAGCTGTCTCTCTTCCATACAAATCCCAACCTTTCCTATACTGTCTTTCTAGTTATTGTATGAATAATATCTGGTAAATATGCCTCGGATCCGCTGCCGGAACAATCTCAAACCACATCTTTTCAGATGTTCCGGAACTTTATAGATAACGGAATAAATCTGCTGCCTCTTCTTTTTTAGTCGTATCTCGCAGATCCAGAACCTCTGCCTTTACAGTCTTGGTTCCAAACTGGATCTCAATGATATCACCTTTTTTTACTTTCGTGGAAGCCTTCGCCACCGCCCCATTGATCAGGACTCTTCCTGCATCACAGGCCTCATTTGCCACAGTTCTTCGTTTGATCAGGCGGGAAACTTTCAAATATTTATCTAATCTCATAATCTTCCTCCGG
>ERZ1106919.2333-NODE-2333-length-10697-cov-4.606277_pt1 | contig 10697 bp, 9 predicted proteins | sample MGYA00403654_ERZ1106919 | MGnify/ENA primary metagenome ERZ1106919 (study PRJEB35170, sample SAMEA104062450) | human gut metagenome | biome: human gut; feature: human-associated habitat; material: faeces | place: Denmark | collected 2012-10-08 ... | reverse complement strand
TCTGAAACCGCCAAGCATCCAATTGTCCCATTATTATGTTCTGTATGTTCGAAAATATTCCAATGTAGATTTTCTGGCACAATAATATCATCGAACCAAAACCGAGAAATATATTTTTGCAATTCTATGGAGGATTTTTGTTCTGTATGCGTGTAGTCGAGCGAAAGCTCATCGTTGTTTGAAGTATTAATGTTTAAAAGCATAGCCCAATAATCCTCGCGGATATTTGTATCATATGATTTATATAATACATCCGGAGAATATTGTGTAACATCAACTCCGTACGTCTTTTGGATCATACGAAACATTGCGTCATCCGATGGAGGATTTTCGTTAGCAATTATTAACGATATATACAGCGTAAAGAACATGATTATGCCCAAGACTGTCAGGCACACAATAGTTCCTAATATAAAATTTGCAATCTTTCTCATTTATTTATCTCCAATCTGACCAGAGCTTAACCAAAATGAGCCTGCATTATTATAGCAATTCTCAAAAATCCAGTCAATAACCATCAGCAGTAAACCAGCCGAAACAATCCTCCGGTGAAACGAGAGCAAGTGCATGGGCGACCATCTGGGGCAAAAGAGCAGGAATGTTGCAGCCCAGCTTCCGTAAAATAGCCTTCATCTTCGACCACAGCATTTCAATCGGATTCAAATCTGGGCTGTATGGCGGTAGATAGAGTGGAATCATGCCCGCTGCGCGCAACACTTCTTCCACGCCCTTGACATGGTGTGAACGCATGTTGTCCATGACGACGATGTCGCCTTTGTGAAGCGTCGGAATGAGCACGTTTTTCAGATAGTCCAGAAATGCCTCGCTGAACAGCTTCCGGCTGCGCAGATAGGCAATGTCCTCGTCGGAGAAATGCAGATTTTCGATGTAGTCGATGATCTGCTCGAGACCGGCAGCGATGGCGTAGCCGCCGTCATCCGGTACGCTGCGGAAGAACACATCAAAATACGTGATGCGGTCCTGCATATCGTGCTCCAGATAACCATTGCCCATCGTCAGCTCATAGAAGTCGCAGAGCATGGTCATGTTCAGCGCTTTGTTGGGGTCCATTGACCTCGCCTCCTGAATGGGTCTGCGGGGGTGCAGACAACAAAATATATTCCCATTGATTATAACGTTTGTCACCCGGTAAAGCAACGATTATAAAATTAACAAGGGAAAACGCGCGAAAAATCGGCTCGCGCCGTTGACATCAAAAAACGGGCGTTGTATCTTTATTATGTAACACAAAACAGGAGGACAAACCACCATGTCTTTGACACCGGAACGCACGGCCGAGCTTCAGGAGCTCTGCCGTCAGTATCGGATCGACGTACTCACCGCCATCCACGGCGCGCAGTCCGGCCACCCGGGCGGCAGCCTGTCCGTTTGTGAGATCCTCACGCTGCTGTATCAGCAGCGCATGCATGTGGACGCCGCGCACCCCGACGATCCGGACCGTGACCGGCTCGTGCTCTGCAAGGGCCACGCCGCGCCCATGCTCTACCGCAACCTGATCGGCAAGGGCTTTCTGCCCCCCGAGAGCATGAACACCCTGCGTCAGACCGGCAGCCCCCTGCAGGGCCACCCGTGCATGCGCACGCCGGGCGTGGACATGCCGTCCGGCCCGCTGGGCATCGGCCTGGCCGCCGCGCAGGGCATGGCCCTCGGCCTGAAGCTGAACCATTCCGATGCGCGCGTGTACGCCGTGCTCGGCGACGGCGAGCTCGATGAGGGCGCCGTCTGGGAGGCGGCCGCCTCGGCCGTGAAGTTCGGGCTCGATAATCTCACTGCCATCGTGGACTGGAACAAGGTCCAGCTCGACGGCACGACCGATGAGATCATGCCGCTGCGTGACCTGCCCGGCAAGTGGAAAGCCTTCGGCTGGAACGTGCTGCGCTGCGACGGGCACGATCTCGCGGCGCTCGATGCCGCGCTCGATGCGGCTGTGGCCTGCAAGGGCGTACCGACTGTGATCCTCGCCGACACGGTCAAGGGCAAGGGCGTGTCCTTCATGGAGGGTAAGTCCGCCTGGCACGGCAAGGCCATTCCGGACGCGGAATTCGCGCAGGCAATGCAGGAACTGGGAGGTAACGTCTGATGGGAAAGTCGATTCGTGAAGTTTACGGCACCGTGCTCGCCGAGCTCGGCGACACCAATGAGAACATCGTCGTGCTCGACGCAGACCTGTCCGGTTCCACAAAGAGCGGCATCTTCGGCAAGGCGCACCCCGAGCGCCACTTCAACATGGGCATTGCCGAGTCGGACATGGTCGCCACGGCGGCGGGTCTCGCCACGACCGGCAAGATCCCGTTTGTGAACACGTTCACGGTCTTTCTGACCACGCTGGGTCTTATCTCCGCACGCGCGCAGGTGTGCTACGGCAACCTGAACGTGAAGTTCGGCGGCGCTTACTGCGGTATGTCCGACGCGCTCGACGGCGCGACGCACCACGCCACGGAAGACATCGCCGTCATGCGCGCACTGCCGAACATGACCGTGCTCGTCCCGTCGGATGCGACCAGCACCCGCTGGGCCACAAAGTACGCCGTGGACACCTACGGGCCGATGTACCTGCGCCTGTCGCGCGACGTGTACCCGGATCTGTATGATGAAAACACGAAGTTTGAGTGCGGCAAGGGCGCCATCGTGCGCGACGGCACGGATGTGACCGTCATCGCCTGCGGCATCCTCGTGCACAAGGCGCTCGAGGCGGCCGAGCAGATGGCCGCGCGCGGCGTGTCCGTGCGCGTGGTGGACATGTACTCCATCAAGCCCATCGACCGCGAGCTCATCCTGCGCTGCGCGCAGGAGACCGGCGCCATCGTCACCGCCGAGGAGCACAACATCTACGGCGGTCTCGGCAGCGCCGTGGCGGAAGTGCTCGCCTGGGGCGGCGCGGCCGCGCCGACGGAGTTTGTCGGCATCCCCGACACGTTCACCGAAACCGGCAAATATACCGACCTCCTTGCCAAGTACGGCGTGGACGCAGCCGGTGTCGTGCGCGGCATCGAGCGGGTGCTTGCGCGCAAGCACTGAGTTTTTTGCACTGGAGCCGGCAGGCAGAACGCCTGCCGGCTTTTTTCGGAGGAAGATCATGCAGCGATTCTTTGCCCCCGGCCGCACGGAACTGGCCGGGAACCATACCGATCATCAGCTTGGGCGCGTGCTGGCGGCGTCCGTGGACGTGGGCATTACTGCGCGCGCGACGCGCCGGCGCGACCGCCGCGTGTGCATCCACTCGAAGGGGTTCCGGCCCTTTACGGTCGCGCTCGACGATCTGGCCGTGAACCCGCGCGCCTATGGCAAGCCGTGGGCGCTCGTGCGCGGCATGGCGGCGGCCATTCTGGACGCCGGCGGTGCTGTCGGCGGCTTCGAGGCGTGGGCGTCCTCCGCGCTCAAGCCGGGCGGCGGCCTGTCATCCTCGGCCGCGTTTGAGATCCTTGTCGGCCGCATTTTCAATGCGCTCTACAACGGCGGCACGTTCTCGCCCGAGCAGCTCGCGCGTTTCGGCCAGCAGGCGGAAAACCGCCACTTCGGCAAGCCGTCCGGCCTCATGGATCAGCTCGCATGCGCGCTCGACGGCGCGGTATATATCGACTTTGCCGCCGGGGAGATCGCCCCGGTCGCGGCGCCGTTTGCCGATATGGGTCTCACGCTCAGCCTGACGGATACCGGCGGCAGCCACGCGGGGCTCACGGCGGCGTATGCGGCATTGCCGGCCGATATGTGCAGCGTGGCGCGGCGCTTCGGCGCCGAGACGCTCTCGCAGGTCGACCCGGCGGACTTTTATGCCCACCGGCAGCCGGGCATTGCCGATGATCGCGCGGCGCATTTTTTTGAGGAGAATGCGCGCGTACCGCAGATGCGCGACGCGCTCGTGCGCCGGGATGCCGGAACCTACCTGCGCTTGATGAACGCTTCCGGCCGCTCGTCGGAGCAGCTGCTGCGCAACATCCGCGCCCCGGGCGGCGACGACCGGCTCGCGCGTGGCCTGCAGCGCGCAGCCGAGCTGCTCGACGGCGTGGGCGCATGGCGCGTGCACGGCGGCGGCTTTGCCGGGTGCGTGCAGGCACTTATGCCGTGCGATGCCTTCCCTGCGTACAAAAAGGGGATGGAGGCGCTCTTCGGCCCTGGCTCCTGCCGGGAGCTGCACATCACCGGTGCAAAATAAAAATCAGCCCGCTTCCGATCGGAAGCGGGCTTTGCTGTCTGCATTATTTGAGCCGGATATTCAGCAGCACGGGGTTGTGATCGGAAAACCGGAACCCGTCGTCCTGCGTCTGCACGCTCGTGAGCTCCACGTTCGGCGAGAGGATGAAGCCGTCGATCACGTAGTGCTGCGTGGCGTCGCTCCCGGCGTCATAGGGCTGGTTGTCGAGGCGGCAGGTCGGCGCGGACGTGTCGTAGGCAAAGCGCCAGCCGTCGGGCAGCATGCTGTCGTCGAGCGTGCCGGGCGTCCAGAGGTCGTCGTTCTTGATCGGGTACTTGTCCAGCCCGCCGGGGAACGTCTGGTTGAAGTCGCCGCCGGCGATGACGTAGTTGCCCTTGGCGTATTCCTGCTCGAGGAACGACTTGAGCGCGGCGGTCTGTGCGGCCTTGCCCTCGCCGTCGTCATACGCCTCCAGATGGAGGTTGACGAGCACGAGCTGCGCGTCCGTGCCCTCGAGGTCGATATACACCGGCATCAGGCAGCGCTTGAGGTTGGCCACCGACACCGGCCACTTAAACGGACTCGGCAGGGCAATGCGCTCGGCCGAGGCGATGGGCGCGGTCGAGAGCGTCATGATGCCGGAGCTCACCTTGCCGATCGGCGGGATGGGGTAAGGCACGAAGGCACATTTATAGTTGCGCGCGTGCGCGGTGTCGCGTCCGGTCTCGGTGCGCATGCGTTCGGCCTCTTCGATGCCGTAGGAGCGGGTCGAGGGGTCGGCCTCGATCTCCTGCAGGAACGTGAAGTCGGCATTGAGATCTTTCACGGTGCTGACGATGCCGTCCATGTTCTTTTCCACGACGGCCTTGCTCGGTGCGCGAACCTGTTTGCCGCCGTCCATGAAGAAATCGGACTCCTCGCCCAGTCCGGCGTAGCCGACGTTCCACGTCAGGATGGACACGCTGTCGCCCGGGGCGAATGCGGCGGTGCTGTTCTCGCCGTGGGTCACGACGGCAGTCTCGGTTTTGACATTCAGCTGCGTGGCGGTCAGCCAGATGAGCAGTGCGGCAATCAGGCCGACGATGACGGCCAGAATGATCAGAATGATCTTGAGCGGTTTTTTCATGGGGCAGTTCCCTCCTCAGGGGGCAGTGTACCACAATCTCCCGCACCATGCAAACACATTCTTGACGTGATCTTTACCCAAACCTTACCGATTGAGCAGCCAGATGCCGAGGTTCAGATAACCCGCGAACAGCAGCCAGAGCAGATACGGCGCGCTCAGCCATGCGGCTGTGGCATTGCGGCGGGAAAAATCCGCGATCATAAACAGCACGAGCACGATCAGCCCCACCAGCCAGAAAAACGCCGGCCCGTGTGCACCCAGCAGGAAAAACAGCACCGGCCACAGGCCATTGACGGCTAGCTGGATGCTCCAGAGCGCGGTAGCCTCCTTGCGCGCGCGTCCGGAGCTGCTGCGCCAGACGAGCCCCATGGCGATGCCCATGAGCAGATACAGGATCGTCCACGCGATGGGAAACAGCCAGTCCGGCGGCGCGGCCGGCGGCTTCACCAGCAGGTCAAAGTCGGCCATGCCCGCGCGGGTGGCGAAGCTCGATGCGCCGCCGACGGCCAGCGCGATCGCGCAGAAGGCGACATATGGGCGGATGCGCTTCCATTTGTTCAACTTGCATCACCTCGGACAGGATCAGGATGCTTTAGTTTATGTGCCGCCCTCTTGTAAAATACGTGCCAATCGTGGTAAACTATTTGCGCTATTTTGACACAAACGGAGGTTGCCGATATGAATTACGAACACCTGATGCAGGCAGACCCGGAGCTGTACGCCTCCATGGAGCGGGAGCTTGGGCGCCAGCGCGACCATCTGGAGCTGATCGCGTCCGAGAATTTCACGAGCCCGGCCGTCATGGAGGCCGTGGGCAGCCACCTGACGAACAAATACGCCGAGGGCTATCCCGGCGCGCGCTATTACGGCGGCTGCGACTACGTCGATGAGGTCGAGCGCTTGGCGATCGACCGTGTGACGCGGCTCTTCGGCGCCGACCATGCCAACGTCCAGCCGCACTCCGGCTCGCAGGCGAACATGGCCGTGTATGCGGCGCTGCTGCAGCCGGGCGACCGCATCCTCGGTATGAATCTCTCCCACGGCGGGCATTTGACGCACGGCAGCAAGGCGTCTTTGTCCGGGAAATATTTCGAGGCGCATTTTTACGGTGTTGATCCCGAGACCGAAACCATTGACTACGACGCGCTTGCGCGTGTGGCTGAGGAGGTTCGCCCGAAGATCATCATTGCCGGGGCGAGCGCCTATCCGCGTGTGATCGACTTTGCACGCTTTCGTCAGGTCGCCGATTCCGTCGGCGCGTACCTGATGGTTGACATGGCGCACATCGGCGGCCTCGTCGCCGCGGGTGTGCACCCGAGCCCGGTGCCGTATGCCGATGTCGTCACCTGCACAACGCACAAGACCCTGCGCGGCCCGCGCGGTGCGATCATCCTCTGCCGGGACGAGCTCGCCAAAAAGATCGACAGCGCCGTTTTCCCCGGCACGCAGGGCGGCCCGCTCATGCACGTCATCGCCGGCAAGGCGGTCTGCTTCGGTGAGGCGCTGCAGCCGGCCTTCCGCGCCTATCAGCAGCAGGTGGTCAAAAATGCCGCCGTGCTTGCCGAGACGCTGCAGCAGGGCGGCGTGCGCCTTGTCTCCGGCGGCACGGACAACCACCTCATGCTGGCCGACGTCTACAGCCGCGGCCGCACTGGCGCGCAGATGCAGGATCTGCTCGACGCGGCGAACATCACTGCCAATAAAAACACCATCCCGTTCGACACGCAGTCCGTGCGCGTCACGAGTGGCGTGCGTCTCGGCACGCCGGCCGTCACGACCCGCGGCATGGGCGAGGACGAAATGCGCGAGATCGGCGCGCTCATCTGCCGCCTGATCGACGAGGGCGAGGCCGCCGTGCCCGCCGTGCGTGCACAGGTGCTCGATCTGTGTGCGCGCTTCCCGCTGTATCCGGATCTGCACATGTAACGTCTCATAGCAAAACCGCGCTCCCGTGTATTGGGAGCGCGGTTTTGCTTATGGCTTGCACGCGCCGCAGGGCGCATAGCCCGCGGCCTGCGCCTGCGCGGCGCTGTCAAAGGTCACGAGGTTCTCGTCCTTGATCTTGGCGGCGTACTGGCACGACGGCCGGTGGTATTTCTTTGCCTTGCGGCTGGCGACACAGGTCGCCTCCGCCGTGTCGGGTGCGGGCGTCGGCTCCGGTGTGGCGGTCAGCTCCGGCGCTGCGGTCTCCGGCACCGGCGTGACCGGCGGCACACTGCGCTCCGTCGTGATGACGACGGCGGACGCCGGTGTCTGCGCTGCGCGCACGGCGGCAAAGCCGGCGTACCCCACGGTGGCGGCGAGCACGAGCACCAGCTCCACGAACCACCACGTTTTCCGCAGCCGCGCCGCGCGCGGCGCATATTGCAGCGCGAGCAGCAGCACGGCTGCTTCCAATGCCGCAATGCCCCAGCCGACCTGCCCACAGGCGAGTAGGACGATGCTCCCGATGACGCAGGCACAGCCCAGCAGCACTTTCCAGATGCGGTTCCACCCGATATGCATCCTGATTTTCCCCCTCAAAGTAGCAAATGCGGATTTTCCTTCCTGCCTTTACGCTCTATAAATTGTTTATTCTATCCGTTTCCGTAAAAAAATCAAGTCCTAAATGAAAAAAGTCTTACCTTTTTGCAAATTTTGTGTTAAACTATCTATCAGGGGGCAGGGTTGCGGCCACAGTGCGGCTGCAATGCCGCCCTGCTTTGTTTGTTTTTGGTTTTGTTTGGCTGAGGAAAGGATATTCAGATGTACGAAATTGGTCAGTTGATCGTGTATGGCAACGAGGGCGTCTGCCGCGTGGAGGAGATCGGTACACCGAAGATCTCCGGTGTGGACAAGCACCGGGAGTACTATACGCTCGCGCCCATCTACCGGGAGGGCAAGGTGTTCACACCCGTGGACAGCAAGGTGTTCATGCGGCCCGTGATCACGCGCGAGGAAGCGCTCGCGCTCATCGACCGCATTCCGCAGATGACCGCGGAAGTCTATGAAAACTCCAACCTCCGCTTTCTCAACGAGCACTATCAGCAGTGCATCCAGAACTACACCTGCGCCGACCTCCTGCAGCTGATCAAGGATGTGCGCGCCAAGCGCCGCCAGATGACCGAGCGCGGCAAAAAGCTCGGCCTCGTCGATGAGCGCTATATGAAGCGCGCCGAGGAGATGCTCCACGGGGAGCTGGCCGTCGCGCTGAACATGACGCGCGAGCAGGTGCCGCAGTTCATTGCCGACGAACTCGGCGGCGCGGACGAGTCCGAGGCTGCCCTCGCCTGAATCTAAATCCAAAGTCCCGCCGGACACAATGTCCGGCGGGATTTTTGCATTTTGCTCTTGACAGCCGGGCAAACTGCGTGTATGCTACGGCTTGAATTCGGGATTCGTTCCCGATTTGGAGGCGAAACCATGCGAAACAGTTATCACACGCAGCAGCGCTGTGCGCTGCTGGCGTTTTTGTCTGCGCACGCGGACGAGCAGTTCACGGTCGAGCAGCTGCTCGCGGCCATGGGCAACGAAGCCCCCGGCCGCAGCACGGTCTACCGTGCGCTCGACCGATTGGTCGAGGAGGGCACCGTGCGCCGCTTCGCGCCCGAGAGCGGCGGCAGCGCGGCCTATCAGGCCATGGACCCCGGCCACTGCGACGCGCACCTGCACCTCAAGTGCGTGGACTGCGGGCGGCTGATCCATCTGGACGAGGGCGTGTCCGATGCGTTGCAGTCGGACCTGCTGCGCGCGGCCGGCTTCACCGTCGACGGCCGCAGCACGACGATCTACGGCACGTGCGCCGCCTGCGGCAGAAAGCGTGACGGCCATGCGTAAGCTCCTGTGTGTGCTGCTGGCAATGGTGCTGGCTGTGTCGGCGTTTTCGGGCTGCACCGTGCAGCGAAACCCGGCCTCGGACGACGGCAAGCTCCACGTCGTCACGACGATCTTCGCACCCTATGATTTTGCGCGTCAGGTCGGCGGGGACGATGTGTCGGTCACGATGCTGCTGCGCCCCGGCTGCGAGGTGCACGCCTATGAGCCCACGCCGAAGGACATCATTGCCATCCGCAATGCCGATGTGTTCATCTACGTCGGCGGCGAGTCGGACGCGTGGGTCAAGACCGTGCTTGACGGCGTCGATAACCCGAACCTGCGCGTTGTGACGCTTATGGACTGCGTGGAGCTGCTCGACGAGGAGACCGTTGAGGGCATGCAGACGGAAAAGCATGACCATGACCATGCGGCCGATGACGCGGAGCCGGACGAGCACGTCTGGACGTCCCCGCGCAACGCGGCGCGCATCTGCCAGAAGCTTGCCGATACGTTCGCTGCGGCAGACAGCGCGCATGCGGCGGCGTATGCGCAGCGGTGTGGGGACTATGTGGAGAAATTAAACCAGTTAGATGCGGAATTTCAGGATGTAGTGGAGCATGCAGCGCGAAAAACCGTGATTTTTGCTGACAGGTTCCCACTGCGGTACTTTGCCGACGCCTATGGACTGGACTATTACGCCGCCTATCCCGGCTGCGCGGACGCGGCCGAGCCCTCGGCGGCCACGGTGGCGTTTCTGATCGACAAGGTGCGCGCGGAGGGCATCCCGGTCTTGTTCACGATCGAGCTCTCGAACGGCAAGCTCGCCGACACGATCTGCGAGGCCACGGGCGCGAAAAAACTGGAGTTTGCGACTTGTCACAATGTGACGGCGCAGGCATTTGCAGACGGCGCGACGTACCTGCAGCTTATGGAGCGCAACGTGCAGGCGCTGCGGGAGGCATTGAATTAACGATGGCACTTATTACTTGTGAACACGTCTGCCTCGGCTACGACGGGCAGACGGTGCTGCGCGACGTGAACTTCACGGTCTCGCGCGGCGATCTGTTGTGTGTGGTGGGCGAAAACGGCTCCGGCAAGTCCACGCTCATCAAGGGCCTGCTCGGGCTCAAGGCGCCGGAGCAGGGCAGCATCACGCTCGGCGACGGGCTCGTGCGCAACGAGATCGGCTATCTGCCGCAGCAGACGCAGCTCCAGCGCGACTTTCCCGCGAGTGTGGCGGAGGTCGTGCGCTCGGGCTGCATCAACCAGATGCACGGCCGCCCGTTTTATTCGCGGGCCGACCGCGCCCGTGCGCAGGAGAACATGGAGCGCATGGGCATCGAGGATCTGGCGCACCACAGCTATCAGGCGCTCTCCGGCGGCCAGCAGCAGCGCGTGCTGCTCGCGCGCGCCCTGTGCGCCACGCGCAAGCTCCTGTTGCTCGATGAGCCGGTCACGGGTCTCGACCCCGTGGCGACGGGGGAACTGTATAACCTCATCAAGCTCGTGAACCTCTGCAATGACATCACGGTTATCATGGTCACGCACGACATCGACGCCGCCCTGCGCTACGCCACGCACGTGCTGCACCTGGGCCACCAGCAGCTCTTTTTCGGCACGGCG
>ERZ1106919.2327-NODE-2327-length-10730-cov-3.074567_pt1 | contig 10730 bp, 10 predicted proteins | sample MGYA00403654_ERZ1106919 | MGnify/ENA primary metagenome ERZ1106919 (study PRJEB35170, sample SAMEA104062450) | human gut metagenome | biome: human gut; feature: human-associated habitat; material: faeces | place: Denmark | collected 2012-10-08 ... | reverse complement strand
CAGAACCTTTAAGTGAAGAGCAGTATAATAATTTAATTACAAAGCTTGAAAAGAAATATAATAAGAAAATTATTTTACAACAAGTTATTGATTCAAGCATTCTAGGTGGAATATATGTAAGAGTTAATAATGAAGTAATGGATGGCACTGTAAAATTAAGATTAGAAGAATTAAAGAAATTAATGGTTAGTGCAGAATAGAGGTGATGGTATGAATATTAAACCAGAAGAAATTACATCAATTATAAAAAAAGAAATTCAAAGATATGGTGCACAGATTCAAACCATAGACTCTGGTACAATAATTCAGATCGGTGATGGTATAGCAAGAGTATACGGTTTGGATGATTGTATGCAAGGTGAACTTTTAGAGTTCCCTAATGGCGTATTTGGTATGGCATTAAATCTTGAACAAGATAATGTAGGATGTGTACTTCTTGGATCAGAAGAAGGAATAAAAGAAGGGGATATAGTAAAAAGAACTAATAAAATAGTTGAAGTCCCTGTTGGTGAAGGAATGCTTGGAAGAGTAGTTAATTCATTAGGTGAAGAAATAGATGGTAAAGGGCCAATAATAACTAATAAAACTAGACCAATAGAAGTTCCAGCACCAAGTATAATCGATAGACAATCTGTTAAAGAACCATTACAAACAGGTATCAAGGCTATTGACTCAATGATTCCAATTGGAAAAGGTCAAAGAGAGTTAATCATAGGTGATAGACAGACTGGTAAGACAGCAATTGCTATCGATACTATATTAAATCAAAAGGGAAAAGATGTTATTTGCATATATGTTGCTATAGGGCAAAAACAATCAACAGTTGCTCATATTGTTAACACATTAGAAACTATGGGAGCTTTAGATTATTCAATAGTAGTAGCAGCCACTGCTTCTGAAAGTGCGCCACTACAATATTTAGCACCATATGCTGGATGTAGTATTGGAGAATACTTTATGCATCAAGGGAAAGATGTTCTTATAATATATGATGATTTATCTAAGCATGCAGTAGCATATAGAACAATGTCACTATTACTTAGAAGACCACCAGGAAGAGAAGCATATCCAGGAGATGTTTTCTATATTCATTCAAGATTATTAGAAAGAGCTGCAAGGCTTTCAGATGAATTAGGTGGAGGTTCATTAACTGCACTTCCAATAATAGAAACATTAGCTGGAGATGTTACCGCATATATTCCAACAAATGTTATTTCTATAACTGATGGACAGATATTCCTTGAAACTGGCTTATTCTTAGCAGGTCAAAGACCAGCTGTTAATGCAGGTATTTCAGTATCAAGAGTTGGTGGTAATGCTCAAATAAAAGCAATGAAACAAGTTTCAGGTACTTTAAGATTAGAGCTTGCACAGTTTAGAGAATTAGAAGCTTTTACTCAATTTGGATCAGATTTAGATTCTGACTCAAAGAGAAGACTTGAAAAAGGTAAGAGAATTGTAGAAGTATTAAAACAAGATCAATACAATCCAATGGATGTAGAAAAAGAGATACTTATTCTTTATGCAGTAGTTAATGATTTCTTATCTGATATAGATGTTTCAGATATAAGAAAGTTTGAAGCTGAATTCTTAGAATATGCTGATACTCATTATAGAGATTTATTAAAAGAAATAGTAGAAGTGGGAGCATTGACTGATGAAATAAAAGTCAAAATTGAAAACTCTATTTTAGAATTTAAAAAAATATTTTTACAAAATGCATAGCTTTAAATAGCTATGCAATTCTTTAGGAGGTAGAACTGTGGGAGCAGCGGGACTTATAGAAATAAAAAGAAGATTAAAGTCTGTTGAAAGTACTAGAAAAATTACCAAAGCTATGGGACTTGTTGCCACTTCTAAACTAAGAAAAGTAAGAAATGAGCTTGCAAATAATGAAAAATACAACGAGCTATGCAAAGATATAGTTGATGTTGTAGTTTCAAATCTTCCAGAAGGATATGAATCAATATATTGCACAGAAAGAAAAGGCGATAAATTGTATATTGTATTAACTTCAGATACAGGGCTATGTGGAGGATATAATAATAATGTTATAGCATATCTTAAGGAAGTTTTAGATAATGAAAGTGGAACTGAAAAAATAGTACTAGTTGGAAGTAAAGGGTTATCATATATGAGTAAATATGGTTTAAGTACTTTTAATCAGTATGTATCTATTCCAGATATTCCAACTATAGCAGAAATAAATAAAATATATAATGAAGCCATATATCTATATAAGCAAGGTGATATATCTGAGGTTAATATAGTATATACAAAATTCATATCGCCAATGAAACAAGAACCTATATTAATTAAGATGCTACCTTTTGAAACAGATAGTAGTAAAAAGGAAGACTACTTAATAGAACCAAATTTTGAAGAGGTTTTAAATAATTCAATTGACACTTATTTAAAGAGTCAATTACAAAATTGTATGCTTCATGCTAAAGCTAGTGAACAAAGTGCCAGAATGACAGCAATGGATGGAGCTACAGAAAATGCTAGTGACATAATTAATAATTTAAATATTAAGTATAACAGAATAAGGCAATCAGTTATTACACAAGAAATTAGTGAAATAGTTGGTGGGGCTGAAGCTCAAAAGTAACAGGGAGGTAGACAAATGGCTGAAGAAAAAATAGGAAAAGTTGTTCAGGTTATAGGACCTGTAGTAGATATAAAATTTGATTCAGATTCATTGCCTAATATATATAATGAAATAAAAATAGATATGGGTGATCATGTTTTAGCTGTTGAAGTTGAACAGCATATGGGAGATGACATAGTTAGAACTATAGCCATGGAATCTACAGATGGATTAAAGAGAGGCGTTAAAGCTGTTGATACAGGAAAACCTATTTCAGTACCAGTAGGAAAAAATGTATTAGGAAGATTATTTAATGTATTAGGAAATCCAATTGATAATTGTGGACCAGTAGAAAGTGAAGAGTATTATCCAATACATAGACCAGCTCCAAGCTTTAAAGAACAATCTTTAGAGCCGGAAATGTTTGAAACAGGTATTAAAGTTATAGACTTAATTGCTCCATATCAAAAAGGTGGAAAAATAGGGCTGTTTGGAGGAGCTGGTGTTGGTAAGACAGTATTAATCCAAGAGCTTATTAATAATATAGCAAAAGAACATGGTGGATTATCAGTATTTACTGGTGTTGGAGAAAGATCAAGAGAAGGTAATGATTTATATCATGAAATGATGGATTCAGGAGTTATCAATAAAACTGCTCTTGTATTTGGTCAAATGAATGAATCACCTGGTGCCAGAATGAGAGTTTCTTTAACAGGACTTACAATGGCGGAGTATTTTAGAGATCAAGGTCAGGACGTATTATTATTTATTGATAATATATTTAGATTTACACAAGCTGGATCAGAAGTTTCTGCACTTCTTGGAAGAATTCCATCTGCCGTTGGTTATCAACCAACATTAGCAACTGAAATGGGAGCACTTGAAGAAAGAATTACTTCAACTAAGGATGGATCAATTACATCTGTGCAAGCAGTATATGTACCTGCAGATGACTTAACAGACCCAGCTCCAGCTACAACATTTACTCACTTAGATGCTACTACAGTATTATCAAGATCTATATCTGAGCTTGGTATATATCCAGCAGTTGATCCTCTTGAATCTTCTTCAAGAATATTAGATCCAAGAATTGTTGGAAAAGAGCATTATGATGTAGCTATACAAGTAAAACATATATTAGAAAGATATAAGGAGCTTCAAGATATAATTGCCATATTAGGTATTGATGAATTATCTGATGAAGATAAGGCTATTGTTAATAGAGCAAGAAAAGTCCAAAGATTTTTATCACAACCATTTACAGTTGGTGAACAGTTTACAGGTATGCCAGGTAAATATGTACCTATAAAGGAAACTATTAGAGGATTCAAGGAAATATTAGAAGGAAAGCATGACGACTTACCTGAATCAGCATTCTTATTTGCAGGAACCATCGAAGATGTTATACAAAAAGCGAATAAGATTAAATAGGAGATATAAATATGAGTAATTTAATTAAATTAAATATTATAGCTCCAGGAAGAGGTCCAATTACTGAGGAAATTATTTCTTTAATTACAGAAAATTCATCAGGGCAAATAGAATTTATGAGAGGGCATACACCAATTATAAGTAGCACTATACCAACTATAAGTAGAATTAAAACTGCTAATGGTGAAGAAAAGAAAATCTTCACTGCTACAGGAATAGTAAGAGTTAAAAATAATATAATTGATTTTATTGTGGATTCAATGAATTATCAAGAAGAAATAGACTTAAGGCGTGCTGAAGAATCAAAAGAAAGAGCGGAAAAACGACTTAAACAAAAAGATAATATTGATGTTTTGAGAGCAGAAAAATCTTTAGCAAGAGCTATTGCAAGAATAAGATTAGCCCAAGGTTAAAAAAAGACTACCTATTATATTTAGGTATTCTTTTTTTGTTATTAACTCCTTGCTTTTGTAGAATAGTAACAATTTTAGAGTTTTTTTAATATATTATAATATATTAAATTTGTATAAAAAAATAATATATGGACAATAATTTTAGAGGAAGGGTGGGAGATAATATATGAAAAAAATCCTTATTATATTTCTTGGAATCTTTTCTCTATTAATTATTAATGGAAGATATTGTTTAGCAAAACAAGATGTAGAAAGTTTTTCTGTTATTGAAAATAAAATGTCTGAAGAGTTTGACATAGTAGAAAATGGTGTAAAGTTTCAATATTTCACCAATTCATCAGAAAATCAAGAAAACGAAAGAATAGAAAATTGCATAATTAATAAATATGGAGTAGATGTAGTAAAGAAGGGAAATAATATTAAAGCAGAGAATGAAAATGTTAATATAGACATAAGCATATACAGTATAGATAATAAAACAAAGGTAGAAATAATACTAATAAATAAGGATAGTTCAGTAAAAACAGAAAGTTTATTAGACATTGCAAAAGAGATAAGAAGCAATGAGTATACTGGAACAAGAATTTTTCAATTTGTTAAATACAGAACAGAATATAGTGCTGAAAGTATTCCTAAAAGTATAATTGAAAATAGTAAACAAGATACCATAAGATCCTTAGAAATTAATAATGGAAAAGTAAGTAACATTGTTATGAATGATGATAAAAGTATTAATGTTGCACAAGTTAATTATAATTCAGGATCATATTTAATTATTGGTACTCCAACAATTTTCATAACATACTAACAATAAATATGGAGGATAATATGGAAAAGATTATAGTTAAAGGTGGGAAGAAGCTTCAAGGGGAAGTTGATATAAGTGTTGCTAAAAATTCAGTTTTACCTATAATAGTAGCAACAATACTAAATCCAACTCCAATAGTAATAAAAAATGTGCCAATGTTAGAAGATGTAACTGTATTAATAAATTTATTGAGAGAATTGGAATGTGAAGTAAATTTTTCACAGATAACAGGTGATTTAATTATAGATACATCTAATTTAAAGGAAGTGGATGCTAATAGTGAATTGATAAGAAAGATGAGAGCTTCATTTTTAATTATGGGGCCAATGTTAGCTAGATTTGGAAGATGTAAAATATCTATGCCTGGCGGATGTAATATTGGAAGTCGTCCAATAGATCTTCATCTAAAGGGATTTAAGTGCTTAGGAATAGAATCAGAGACAGGATATGGCTATGTAGAATCAAAAGCAAAAAGAATAATAGGAAACAGAGTTTATTTAGATTTTCCATCTGTAGGAGCTACAGAAAATATAATGATGAGTGCTGTTTTGGCAGAAGGAAAAACAATAATAGAAAATGCAGCAGAGGAACCAGAAATATGGGATTTAGCACGGTTTTTAAATAGTATGGGCGCTAAAATAACAGGTGCTGGATTTGGAAGAATTACAATAGAAGGTGTTGAAAGTTTAAAGAAGCCAGAACCATTTACTCCTATTTTTGATAGAATTGAAGCAGGTACTTTTATGGTAGCTGCCGCTATAACCAATAGTAAGATTACTATTAATGGAGTTAATGAGCAGCATCTGATGCCAAATATAGAAAAGTTAAAAGAGTGTGGAGTAAATTGTATCGTGGAAGGAAATAGGATGATTGTTGATGGAACTGGTGAGAAAAAGCCTGTAGATATAAAGACAATGCCTTATCCAGGATTTCCTACAGATATGCAACCACAAATGATGGTTTTATTATCTATGACTCCAGGAGTAAGTGTTATTACTGAGACTGTATTTGAAAATAGGTTTATGCACGTTAGTGAATTGGGAAGAATGGGAGCAAATATCAAAATAGATGGTAAAGTTGCTATAGTTGAAGGTGTCAGCCAACTTACTGGATGTAATGTAAAAGCTACAGATTTAAGGGCTGGAGCAGCCATGATTTTGGCTGGACTTGTGGCTAATGGTCAGACGGAAATTGGCGAAGTTTATCATATAGATAGAGGATATACTAATATAGAAGAAAAATTTGTTAAGCTTGGTGCTGACATTGAAAGAGTGACAATTTAATAAATAGCTTTCTTAAATTAGGATTTATATCAAAAATAACAGTATTTAAGTTTGATATAAATCCTAGTTTATTTTTTACTATAAAATTAATAAGTTATAGAGTTAGTGTAATATTTATCACTACTTAAAAGGTGTTATTTTCCATTTTTGTAACATATATTTATTTAGAGTAGGAGGATGGAAAATGGCAAATAGGACTGTTATGGCAAAACAATTAAAATGTATAGTATTTACTACTTTGGTTATTATAGTATTTATGATTGCTATGCCAATTTTTATTATGAAGCCTAAGGTAAGTGCTAACCAGGTGGAAGAAATAACTAATTCAAATGAATCAGTGGAGGCTAGCACAAAACAAAATAATAATATAATAATAAAAGGTAATGAAACAGTTAAGGTATATATAACTGAAACAGGAGAAATTGAAGAAGTTAACTTAGAGGATTATATATGTGGTGTCGTTTCTAATGAGATGCCAGCTAATTTTGAAAAAGAAGCATTAAAAGCACAAGCTGTGGCTGCCAGGACCTATCTAGCAAGTAAGAAGCTTAATAGTTGTACACTTGATGAAGGGATTGATATTTGTGATTCAACCCATTGTCAAGTATACACATCAAAAGAGAAGCGGTTGGAAAAATGGGACGCAAGTTATGCAAATGAGTATTGGAATAAAATAAAGGAAGCAGTAGATGAAACTAGTGGACAAGTTTTGAGTTATAATGGGGAACTTGTATTATATCCACAGTTCTTTTCTACAAGTTCAGGACAGACTGAGAACTCAGAGGATGTGTATCTAGGAGAAATACCATATTTAAGATCTGTGTCTAGTACAGGAGAGGAATCAGCACCTAAATATACCAGTGATAAGACCTTGAAGATAAGTGATTTTGTCTATTTATTAAATTCAAATTTCACTAATTTAAATGTAACAGTAGAAAATATTAAAAATAACTTTAAAATAAAGTCAAGTAGTGAAGCTGGAGGAGTAATAAAGCTGGATATTAATAATGTGGAAATAAGAGGTATAGATTTTAGGAAAGCTTTGTCACTAAATTCAACTAATTTCACTTACGAATTCAATGGTGATTATATAACCTTTCATTGTAAAGGGTATGGGCACGGAGTAGGTATGAGTCAATGGGGAGCAAATGCAATGGCTAAGAATGGAAGTAGTTATGATGAAATACTTAAGCATTATTATACAGGTATTGAAATAACTAATTTAGAATTAACAGAATAATGATAATGTATAAAAAGGTCTTTTGAGATATTTCAAAGGACCCTTTTGTCATATTAAAGGGAAATTTGTTATACGGAAATGTTGTCTAAATTGAATTAATTCAATGAAAACGGTAAGACTACAAAAAGGAGGTGTTGATATGAACAGTAACAACAGTGATAAAGTTAAAAACTTTTTTAGAAAGGAGGGTTTTTACTTTGTTTTATTTATTTGTTTATGTGTTATAGCAACTGTTGCTGTATTTACCATAAATAGAAATAGTACAGCAAATAAGGATAATAGTGTTGAAGAGAATTTAAGTTTAAATGTTGAGGAGAATACTTCATTAGAGCCATCAGAAAGTGCAAATAATGAAAAGATTCAAAATGCAGAGAGAGTTGAGAACGCTTCAAGCAATGTTACTGATAATGAAGTAGCAGAGGGCGAGACTACAGATGTTTCAGAAGTTGCAGATGTAGCTGAATCAGAAGATGCTGCAGTAATGTCTGGAAGCGAAAATGGAATTATTTTTTCATTACCTTTAGAAGCAACTGTAAGTAGATCTTTCGGCGAAATGATTGAAGTAAAGAAGACTGATGAAGAACAAATAATAATGACTAGAAGAGGTGTAGATTTACAAGCACCTATTGGAAGTGTTGTTAAGTGTGCTGCAGAAGGTCAAGTTAAAGAAGTGGGAAGCAATAGTGAAGATGGTAATTATATAGTTGTTGCACATGCAAATGGATTAAAAACAAAATATGCTAACTTAGATCCAGAAGTATATGTTTCAGAAGGAGATATGGTAACTGAAGGACAAGAAATTGGAATAATAGGAAATAGTTCTTTAGTATTTACATCTGATATATGCGGTGATGTTTTAAATCTTCAAGTTGAAGATTCTAACGGAAAGTCAGTAGATCCATCAATTTATTTTAATTTTTAAATGTAAATTTTCATAAATCTTCACTGGCCATTAGTTTGGCTAGTGAAGGTATGATTGTTTTATTAAAAAAGGAGGTAGTAATTTGAAAGATTATATAGAAGAAAGAGTATTAGAAGTAGCTAAGTATATATTAGATTCAAAGGCTACAATTAGAAAGACCGCAAAGGTATTTGGAGTAAGTAAGAGTACAATTCATAAGGATATGACAGAGAGACTTCCTAAGATTAATCCAGCTATAGCAGAACAGACACATTCTGTATTGGAACTTAATAAATCAGAACGACACATAAGAGGTGGAAAAGCTACCAAAATGAAGTATAAAGCTATTGAATGATAACTTTATTATATATATAATGATGTATAAAGGTAATTTTTGTTGAAAAATGATTATTTTTAAATTGTTATGTATATAAATGGGAGTGAAATTCAATGTGGTTTTGGAGAAAAAGTGCAGATTTGGGAATTGATTTAGGTACTGCAACAGTATTGGTTTATGTTAAAGGTAAAGGGGTAATATTAAAGGAACCTTCAGTAGTTGCTATTAACAAAGTTAATAATAAGATTTTAGCAGTAGGTGAAGAAGCTCGTAATATGATAGGAAGAACACCAGGAAATATTGTAGCGGTAAGACCTTTAAAAGATGGTGTTATATCTGATTATGACATAACTGAAAAAATGTTAAAAGAATTCATAAAAAAAGCATGTGGAGGAAAGAAAATTATAGCTCCTAAAGTAATGGTATGTATACCTTCGCAAGCTACAGAAGTTGAAAAGAGAGCGGTAATAGATGCTACTAAAAATTCAGGCGCTAAAGAAGTTCATTTAATAGAAGAACCATTATCTGCAGCTATTGGAGCTGGCATAGATATAACCAAGCCTGATGGTAATATGATAGTTGATATAGGTGGAGGAACTACTGATATAGCTGTTATTTCACTAGGTGGAGTTGTAATAAGAAAATCAATTAAGTCAGCTGGTGATAGATTTGATGAGGCCATAGTAAAATATGTTAGATTAAAGCATAGAATCATGATAGGTGAAAAAACTGCTGAAGATTTAAAAATTAATATAGGTTGTGCATATAAAGATGCAAGAGATTGTTCTTATGTAATGAAGGGAAGAAACCTAGTAACTGGCCTGCCTGATCAAGTCGAAATTACCTCTGAAGAAATAAGAGAAGCACTTGAAGAACCAGTTGGCTTAATAGTGGACGGGGTTAAATCTATATTAGAAAAAACACCACCAGAATTAGCGGCAGATATAATAGAAAAAGGAATAATAATGACTGGAGGAGGTTCATTATTATACGGATTAGATAAACTTATCGAAGTTAGTACTGGATTAAACGTAAAAATAGCTGAAAATTCAGTAGAAGCAGTAGTTGAAGGAACTGGTGAAGTTTTAAATTATATTAATAAGTTACAATTTGATGATAGTGGAAATGAAATATCGTTAATTGAGTAGTACAAAAGCTAGGATAACCTAGCTTTTCTTTATATATATAGTAATTATTTAGTTGGAATAGCACTGTATTAATCCATTAGATATTACCTTAGCCATTTCAAATATTAAGTTTAAACGTATACTCCTAGAGGTGAAGAATTCAGAATTATCACTGGAATCTATGATACCGATAATGGATACATCACCAACATCAGGCAGCATTTTGCCAACACCTTTCCCTGGATGGATAGGAAAATCACGCACATGAATCTCGCCAATGGAATTAGTATCTCCTAGACAAGCATCTATACCAATAATTGTTGAACAAGGATATATTCTTTTAATTTCATATATACTTTTCTCCAGATTAAGTGCATGTATAGGATTAGCCAAAGTACCATATATGGGAATAGGGAAACTATTTTCCTTAAGCAATGTGCCAACAAGAGGGCCAAGACAATCTCCAATACATTTATCGGTACCAATACAAACAATAATGGTTTGTGGTTTAATATATTTTTTTAAAAATTCAGCAATTTCCATGGATGCTGAATTTGAATTATAATTTATTTTAAGCTTTTGCAAAAGAAACCCCCCTCT
>ERZ1106919.2326-NODE-2326-length-10737-cov-14.833926_pt1 | contig 10737 bp, 17 predicted proteins | sample MGYA00403654_ERZ1106919 | MGnify/ENA primary metagenome ERZ1106919 (study PRJEB35170, sample SAMEA104062450) | human gut metagenome | biome: human gut; feature: human-associated habitat; material: faeces | place: Denmark | collected 2012-10-08 ... | reverse complement strand
ATATTAACAGAAATTGTAATAAGAATAGTTGTATTTTCTTCATTTAGTTTATGTGCTTTGGTTTAGATATTTTAACAATACTTCTACAAAATATCATGGCATATGAAGTGATTATACTCTATCATCTTCATATGCCATTTTTATTGTCATTTTTCTGTATATTCTACTATACTTTTATCGGGCAAGACATAAAATTTCGGAAGAAGTCTGCTGACCTCTTCTGATTCTTTCAGTAAATATCATGCTGCTTTCACCGTTTTGTTCCTGATCCTGTCAAGCATCAGTATGGCGTTTGCCGTATGTATTCCGAAGAAAATCCGCAGAATTTCCCGCTTCCTGTTCCTTGCCTTTATTCTTGCGAGCGAGTAATGTTGCTTTTGAGTACCGAAGCTTCCTTCAAGCCGGTGGCTTTCTTTTGAGAGTTCACTTCTAGGCACCTGGCTCATCTTTTGCCGCTCTTCCCTTGCGCACAAAGGATATGGATATTCCATATCTTGTACAGAACTTTCTGTTGACATTATTGGCATATATGGAATCGGTAGCCAGACATCTTACCTTAAGCCTTATACCCTCATTGAACGCCTTGAACGAGAGATGCTCGATGAACGATATATCGTCTATCTGTATATTATTGACCTTTGCACCGAACTCGACGGACTTGATTCCATTGCCTCTGACGATGGGACGTACATAATGACGGTTAATATTGACGATGCGGTCACTGACTTTTCACCCTTCAAACATTTCCTTTTCCTGTACAAGAACCTTCCTGATGATGGAAAGATGTTTATGATAATCTTGGGTATATCGGAGTGAGGTTCCGTACTCTCTATGAATTTCATCCCTTTGATTGAGGAGTTTTTCAAGGAGTCTGATCACGCTTGAGCATTTTTGTCCTTGAAGCTCTCCTCTTTCTTTTCTTGCAGTGGGACAGATAGGATTCCGCCACATTCCTGTATTTGTTGCGCGGACGCCTTATGCCAATCCCTGCAATATATGCCTGTAGAGCCATTCAATGCTTTCCCAAAGGAGTTTCATGTCCGTAAGAAAATGCATATGGTTCTCATAGCATGTGGCATCGGTCATGCAGACGTGAAGGTTATCAAGATAAGGTTTCCAGTGTGAAGCTAGGATCTCCTGGAAGAAATCAATGTCAAGGTGGGATGCTATCCTATTACGGATGGCACTGACTATCTTGAAGTTGGTTATGAAAAAGGACGGAGGTATCATGATATCACAAAAATCTAGCAGTGTATGTTCCCGTTTAGATGTTCCACCAGCTGTCTGTCAGAGAATTCGGTGTATGCCTTCAAGACCATAAGGACGATCTTTGCGGAAGGACTGAATATGTTCCTGCGACCCGGATGTCGGCCCGATAGGCCTGCGACTTTTGCCATACACTCAAACGAGAACAACGAATGAAGCCTGCCAAACTTACTCTTCTTAAAACTCTTGCGATATTTTTCCAAAATATCAAATTCTGTAAAACCCAAAGTTGGGTGAATTTCTGAAATATTTTGTATCTTCGCCATATCTTAATTTGGATATTTTCCCCGTTTTGGCTTTTATACCTTATTTGCGAGGAAATACTGAAAGAGACAAAAAGACTAATCTACTCGTAATATATTGTGTATAAGCTAGTTGATTAACTCTCATGAGTTCGTGCTGAGAAACCATGAATAGCCGTTTTTCCCATATTGATGAAAGAAACAGGGAATGGAACTTTAAATTTGTGTTAATACTTAATTTAGAGCATATCCTTTTTATAAGGCACCAGAACGGGTACCTTATAAAAAGGATATCAAATTCGTAAGCATTCGGCCTCGTGCGTGTTTCTCTCCAAGTTATAATAAAGTCAAAAGCCAGACGAAGCATGTCTGGCTTTTGACTTTATTATAGCTTTCCTGTTTATCCTTTCCAATTAAATGGCAGTAAATCGGTGTAATCGTTTTTCTCTTCTCTTTCTTTCTCCTGTACCCTAATCAGCACGTCCTGCATCCATAGTTTTGGGTTCACCTTATTTTCCCTACAGCATCCCATCAGTGAAAAGAAAATTGCCGCTGCATGTGCTGCCTCATGTGATCCGGAGAAGAGCGTATTTTTTCTGTTTAAAGTCAACGGCCTTATAGAACGCTCCACCGGATTATTGTCAATGCAGAACTGTGCGTCATTGACATATCCGGACAGTTGTTCAAAGCGTGTGTACATATAGAACATGGCCTTGGCAATAGGCGATTTATCGACCGTATGTCCATATTCCTCCTTGCACCATTTTTCCAGTTCTTTGATAATAGGGTACGATTTTTCCCGGCGAAGCTTTACCACCGCCTCCCCTTCCAGATGTTCCATTCTGATTTTCTCCTCCACGGCATACAGTCCGCCTATTTGTCCAAGTGCATGCCTTGCTCTGGGAGGGTCATTTCCTTCCGCTTCCACAAAGTTGCGCCTGACGTGCGCCCAGCAGCACAGATGCAACTTTCCGGGTAGCGTGTCGAACTTGTCATATACTGCAAAGCCGTCACTCTGTACCACCCGGACCTGTCCTGCCAGCAGTGTGTCTATTCCGCTGCTGCCACGGCCCTTGTGATATTCAAAGAAGGGGGTATGGAACCGGGGCAGATAGAAGTTCCACATATACCCGCGGTGAAGAGCACCGGGCCGGTCGCTTTCAAGTACGGGATGGGGTGTCTCATCGGCCATGACGTAATAGCTGTCCTTGACCAGTTCACGAAGTTCATTATAGATTGGTTCCAGACGCTGTGCGGCAGCCATCATCCAGTTACTTACGGTGGAAGGAAAGAGTACGAAGAGTTGCGCAAGGAACATGAATGCCTTGAAAAGGAGCATGCGGAACTTCAGAGAAAATACGAAGCCTCTTTGCAGGAGTATTCCCGCCAGGTCGAAGAAATCTCGGCCTGTACAGCCGTCATTGCCGATCTGAGATGGAAATTGGCTGACTTGACACGCCGTTTATGGGGTAAATCCAGTGAAAAACGTCATCTTCCCGAAGATGCCGGCCAGCTGAGCATCTGTTTCGAGTCTCCGTCCGATGTCAATGACCCGGTAGCGGAAGAACAGAAAACCGCTGGGAAATCCGTCACATCGGAGAATGGCTACAATCGTTTCCGTAAAAGCTTCACGAAAAAGATCACTCCCCACGCCCGTAAGCCCATCGACCCGTCCCTTCCCCGTGAGGAGATTATCATTCCCATGCCGGAAGGCCTTTCGTTGGAGGGAGCGACGAAGCTGGGAGAGGAAGTGAGCGAACAGTATGCTGTCAGTCCCGCCCGATTCTATGTGAAACGCATCATCCGTCCTAAATACCGGCTCGCCGACGGTCGTATCATAACCGCTCCCATGCCCGTAATGGCACATCCCCACAGCAATGCCTCGGAAAGTGTACTGGCCCACATTGCTACCGCCAAATATTACGACCACCTGCCTCTGCACAGACAGCTGGATATCTTTGAGCGTGAAGGAATCCATCTGAGCCAAAGTAAGGGTAATAACCGGTTCTTTCACTGTACATCCACTTTTTATTATGTGGCAAAGTTATCAAAATAAAACTGCACGGCTTATAGAATGGGGAATTACTTTTCAACTGTTTTCCGATACTTTTTAACAGTAAGCAGCTCATTCAGGCGATTCCAGGAAATTTGAAGAAAATCCTTCTTCCGTTCCTCCTTTTTCAAGAGGAAAGAACCGCGATTCAGACGACGGCATTCCAGACGGTATTCGTCGTCGCACCGATAAAGGATATGCAACCTGCTACGGGAGCGGTCGGGAAAAATATGACAGCTCTGCTCTGACACGCAGGAACCCGTGTGTCGGATGACCTCGCCACAAAGACCGTCAATACCTTTATGGAAATTACAACCTTGGGGATAAAGGTAATAAGACCAAAAAGGACTGCTGCGGAAAAGGCCAAGACCTAAAGGGAGAAGTAGGTCCTGAGGGGAATGGATACCAAGGCTGGAAGACGAAACTTTATAACGACGGCCGCCATCAAATATGAAAAGAACAGAATCAAAATGGTTAGACTCGGAAAAGAGAGTACGTAGTTTATCACTTTCGCTAGAAAATTCTAATACTGAACACATAATGGATTAAGATTATAATGAAGCCACAAAGGTAGGAAGGAAAAGAGGGGAAAAAAACACGCACGAGGCCGAATGCTTACTCAAATTCGATTGTTTTTTAACTATTGGCATACAGCCAAGTTCATATTTTGCGGTACTAGACTCAAAAAATCTCTGCAACCGTTAAAAAATCCGATAAAAAAATTGCCAAGATAATCCTATGCGGACTTGCCTTGCAATTTCACTGTGCTGATTATACTATGATACACAGCGGCAATCTCCGCTCCCTCATCACTTCCGAAGTGCAGGAAGTTCTTCCATTTGGTGGTAAAGGGATGCATCGCTTGCTTCGCCAAATTGTTCAAGATCGGATAACAGTCGTCTTTTATATAAGTGAAGGCTTCCTTCCAAAACTTGTGAAGATAATTTTGGACCTCCCGCATATAACAACTTTTCTGTTCTTCCTCACTTTTCAACTCCTGCAAAAGTTTTGCCCGCAGATTTATCATCATCTCCATGGTCGGCAACCCCTGCCATCGTTGGGTACGTTTTCCATTGGTGATCATCTCCCTGTCGTACTTCCTTTCAAAACAGAAGAGCTGGTTTATATTATCAAGGAATACATCCGCCCTCTTGTTTCCCCCCATCCGAACCTTCACGAACTTCGCCCCTCACATGCGCCAAACAAACCTGATAGTTTGTATCCTTATAACTGTGGGGTTTCAGTTCGTCACCGATGCTACAAAGTGCCTTAACATATTCATTGTATTGCTTAAAAAGTTCGTTCATTATAATTGGGGTTTCATAAAACCATATTTTATTTCAGACTCACCTTAAAATATGCCCCAACCGACCAATACTGTCCGTCATACAGCGAAGCCACAAGATTGATGCGATCCTTCCACACCGAGTAGTTTCCACCCACGTTCACCACACCATCGTAATATTCTCCCATCAGTTCCAACCCGTTCAGGGCTTTTGTCCAAAACTCTTCACCCGGACGGTGGAAGCGAAAGCTCACGCCTGCCGCGCCACCATGGTCATTATCGAGATTTATACCGTCAAATTGGATGAGGGAGGCATGTACGCTCAATGTGCCCCACTGCGAGAACGCGAAGTGCTTGGTGGCGGCAAGATAGAAACGGGTAAGGTGGTTGGTGCTCTCGCCTACGTCCTGAAGCGTAAGGTCTCCCCCGCCCGCATTCTCGTGGCTACCTGGATCATTGGCGCCAAGCACTATCTGCGGTGTCCAACTCTTCCACCAACCCTCTTTCCACGCACGCAGGCGGAAATGGAAAGAGCGGTCCTGGTTTACGAACTTGCCCCAAGTTTGTTCCGGCCAGTAGCCGCTCCCATGTATGCCCTTCACCAAAGTGCAGGTATAGACCACCTCTAACCAAGGGAAAATGGTAACGTTGAAATAATAATTAAAGGTATAAGGGTCATACTCATCATGTGCGTTCCAATAGCTGTCACGGTAGATACTGTGGTCTATCATGGAACCACCCAACAGGACGGTTTTGTCCTTCTGCATTTCTGCAGTAGGAGTATGGAGAAGCCCTGTCGTTCCATACATCGTCTGTGCATACATACTACTGCCCATCACAAGGAATATGATAAGCACGACAATGTCTGAAGCAAATGATCCTCGTTGCTTACCGGCTCTTGTACATTTCATCATAATAATTCTGGTAGTCGCCGCTTGTCACATTGTCCATCCATGCTTGGTTGTCCAGATACCAACGCACGGTCTTCTCGATTCCTTCCTCGAACTGCAAGCTCGGTTCCCACCCCAGTTCCTTCTGCAGCTTGGTAGAATCGATGGCATAGCGCATGTCGTGACCCAAACGGTCCGTCACGTAGGTTATCAGGTTCATGTCCTCACCTTCCCTTCTGTCTAGCAGGCGGTCTACAGTATTGATGACCACTTTGATGATGTCAATGTTCTTCCACTCGTTGAAGCCCCCGATATTGTAAGTTTCTGCAGTCTTACCGTTGTGGAAAATTACGTCGATGGCTCGCGCGTGGTCTTCTACATACAGCCAGTCGCGCACATTCTCTCCCTTGCCATAGACGGGAAGCGATCTCTTATGTCGTATATTGTTAATGAACAGAGGTATCAGTTTCTCTGGGAACTGGTACGGCCCGTAGTTGTTGGAGCAGTTGGTCACAATGGTCGGCATGCCGTAGGTGTCATGGAACGCACGCACGAAGTGGTCGCTGCCGGCCTTCGATGCTGAGTAGGGACTGTGCGGATTGTATTTCGTATCTTCGTAGAAGAAATCCTTTCCATAGGCCAAGTGATGTTCCGATGAGGAGGCCGTAGTGGTAAACGGTGGTCTACTTCCTTCCGGATGGGTCAGCTCCAGGGCACCATAGACCTCATCGGTGGAGATATGGTAGAAGCGTTTGCCCTTATAACCTCTGGGAAGGGCCTCCCAATATTCCTTGGCCGCCTGGAGCAGAGTGAGCGTGCCCATTACGTTGGTGCGGGCGAAGGTGAACGGGTCTCTAATCGAACGGTCCACGTGGCTCTCGGCTGCCAGATGGATGATTCCGTCCACGTCATACTTCGCCATCAATTCCTTTACAGCTTTGTAATCGCAAATATCTACCTTTACAAAGAGGTAGTTTTCCTTGTCCTCCACGTCCTTGAGATTGGCTAAATTACCTGCATACGTCAGCTTGTCAAGGTTGATGATGCGATACCCGGGATACTTGTTCACGAACAGGCGGACAACGTGTGAGCCGATAAAGCCGGCCCCGCCCGTGATGATTATACTACGCTTGAAATCCATTTTCTTAATTTATTTGTTGTCGATTGATTTATTTATTTTAGGGCTTTCATGTTTCCCATGCACACTTTTAGAGAGTCCGTCCAGTAAGGAACCTTCACGTCAAACATATGCTTGATTCTAGTCTTGTCGAGCACAGAGTAGGCCGGTCGCGTTACCGGGCTGGGGAACTCGTTGCTGTGGCATGGTTGTATGTCGCAGACCGTATTCCCAGCCAGTTCGGCTATCTTCTTGGTGAAGTCGTACCATGAGCATACACCCTCGTTGCTGAAGTGGTAGATCCCCGTCTTTGAGTAGCCGTCGGCAGGGGCTTCCGCCTCATAGTCGGCAAGTATTGTCTGGATGGCTAAGGCAAGGTCGTAGGCGTATGTGGGTGTACCCACTTGGTCGAACACAACATTGAGTGCAGGTCTCGTAGCCGTCAGGTTGAGCATGGCCTTGACGAAGTTTCGGCCGAACTCTGAGTACAGCCAAGCCGTCCGTATGATGACATGGTCGCAACCCGTAGCCTTGATGTTCTCCTCGCCCTCAAGTTTGCTTCTCCCATACACGCCTGTCGGTGTGCCTTTCTGCTCTTCCCGACAGGGGGTGTTGTACGGGTCGCCGCCAAACACGTAGTCGGTTGAAATCTGGATGAGCAGCCCGCCGGCATCCTTCATTGCCTCAGCCAATATTTCGGGGGCATCGGCGTTTAGTCTGCGGCACAACGCCTCGTCGTTTTCAGCCTTGTCGACATTTGTGTAAGCAGCGCAGTTCACTATGCATTTTATATCCTTTTCTTTGACCATGCGGTTTACGGCTTCTGCATCGGTGATGTCGAGCAGTTCGGTCTTGACACCCTCAACCTCAATGACATCGGTAAACGTATAATTGTCTGTGGAAGCCCAGCTTGTTATGCGCATCTCATTGCCTAATTGGCCGTTAGCACCTGTTATTAGTATGTTCATTGCAGTGTCGTTTATTTATTATAGACAAAAGGTGTTTCAAACTCCTTCAGTAACGGATGCTTCGTATCCTTCTCACTCAGGATAGCTTTTTCGGTCGGAATCCGCCAGTCAAGACCCAAGGATTCATCCAGAATGCTGATACCTCCATCCGCTTCCGGGTGGTAGAAATTGTCACATTTATACTGGAAGACGGCTGTCCCGCTCAGCACGGCAAATCCGTGGGCAAAGCCTTGCGGAATGAAGAATTGGCGGTGGTTGTCTTCGGACAGTTCCACGGCCACGTGCTGTCCGTAAGTAGGGCTTCCTTTGCGGATGTCTACCGCTATATCCAGTACGCCACCTTTCACGCAGCGTACCAGTTTGCTTTGTGTGTAAGGTGGACGCTGAAAGTGTAAGCCCCGCATCACTCCATAGGAGGACATGCTCTCGTTATCCTGAACAAACTGTACCTTACCCACCTTCTCTTCAAATTCCTGTTGCAAGAACGATTCGAAGAAATACCCTCTCGCATCCTTAAAAATGCGTGGTTCAATAATTACCACTCCCTCTATGCTTGTCTTGATTACTTCCATAACAGCTCTTAGTATTCTAGGTTTTTCTCCAATGTGTTTCCGTTCTCGTCAAGAACAGACATGAGATACTTGCCGTAGTCATTCTTCAGCATCGGCTGTGCCAGTTCTTTCAGCCTGTCCGCTGTTATCCAGCCTTTCCGATAGGCGATGCCTTCAAGGCAGGCCACCTTCAGTCCTTGGCGTTTTTCCAGCACTTCGATAAATGTTGATGCCTCAGATAGCGAGTCGTGCGTGCCTGTGTCAAGCCATGCAAAGCCCCTTGCCATAGTCTGCACTTTCAGTTCCTTGTCCTTCAGGAACTCCTGGTTTACGGTGGTTATCTCCAATTCGCCGCGTGCCGAAGGCTTGATGCCCTTGGCAACACTTACCACCTTGTTAGGATAGAAGTACAACCCGACTATGGCATAGTTACTTTTCGGATGTTCGGGCTTTTCCTCGATGCTCAAGCAGTTGCCGTCCTTGTCAAATTCTGCCACTCCGTAACGCTTTGGGTCGCTCACGCGGTAGCCGAACACAGTCGCCTTGCCGTTCTGCTCGGCATCAATGACAGCCTGTTTCAGCATATCGTTCAGACCCGCACCGTAGAAAATATTGTCGCCCAGTACAAGGCAGGCGCAGTCATTTCCGATGAATTTCTTACCGATGATGAATGCCTGTGCCAGTCCATCGGGTGACGGCTGTTCGGCATACTCAAACCTTATTCCGAAGTCGCTTCCGTCACCTAACAGCCTCTTAAATCCCGGCAGGTCATAAGGCGTTGAGATAATAAGTATTTCCCTGATACCTGCAAGCATCAGAATTGAAATTGGGTAATAAATCATCGGTTTATCGAAAATAGGAATAAGCTGTTTGCTCACTCCCTTGGTGATAGGATACAGACGTGTACCGTTGCCGCCGGCTAATACAATTCCTTTCATGATATAAATTTAGAATGCCAAACATTAGTAATAAAACTCTTATTAGAGGTTAATTACATTATATTAGTTCACGAATATTTAAAAATAAATTCCTAATTTTGCATGCATGAATATGAAAAAGATAGAACAATGGTTAGGATTTATCCTTCCTAACTTGATTTTCTTAATACTATTGCCTTTCTTATTACTTTTTACTTTATTCTGTATGGAAATGGTTACAGCATTATTTCTTGCCACAAAATCGTTCATAGACGAACTTAGCTGGAAAAAATAAAGCTGTTTGGATATATCTCTTTCTTGTATGTTTTTCCTTATACATTCTATACAAGAAACGGAGGTTCATCCGGTCCACCCATCCCGGATAATAATCGATTTCATCTTTAGCCGTCTGATGAATGAATCCCCCGCAAGTGAAACCAATCCCTTGATAACCGGAATCTCTAACCTTCAATAGAAATCGTTCCTGCATAAGCACTCCCATACCGACTATCAGAAAATCAGGATTCACGTTGGTGATATGCTGAGCTTCCGCCTGTTGCTCTTCTTCCGAAACAAAATATCCGTTCCTATACCCCGCTATATTTAGCTTCGGATAACGTTCCTTGAAAATCTCCACCGCACGCTTCACCTGCTCCTGCCGTGAGGCCACTATATAGAGCGTCTTTCCCTGTTTTTCAGCAAAGTCCAGCAAAGCTGGAGCCAGGGAAGTCATGTCAAAGCTCCTGCGGGTAACCGTCTTGCCATACACCAGTTTGATGGCTGACACCAGGATGGAACCATCGGCAAAGATGCCGTCGAACTTGCCGAACAAGGCCTTATTATCCAAAGCGGAAAGGTAGGAGACGGGATTGAGGAAGGTATATATTTGTCCCTTCTTGTTGAAGAGAGATTCAACAGGAAGCATCTCTGTAAGAACTATTTTTTTTACTAGTACAAATTTCATGATTTTATTTTATAAAAAAACTTTTAGATGAAGTTATACTAAAGCAGTACCTGTAGCAGTGTCAAATATGCACTCTAAGAATTAAGAGCTATTGTTGGTATTATACCCCAGTGAATGTGCAACTGAATTATATAATCTATTCAATCCCCATTCTTTACACTTTATATCAGTACTACTGGATATAATAAGCTCGACTTTGGGACTTTTGAAATATTCATTTCCTTTGTAAATATTTTATCCCATTGCTCTAAAAATAAAATGTCTAATAAACGACTCTGCACCATTGTTCATTTTAAATTCATACTGTTTTGTACGGACATTGTGTAAGCACTCAATTTAGGGCATCCCTCTTCGAAAGGGCACTTTTCAGTGCCCTAAACTGAGTTTTGTTAAAAAATTAGTTTTGAATTTAACATTGGCTTGTAGCCAAAGTGATTTTGTCAGGAACCATATTAACATAATCCCTGCACCCGTTAAAGATATT
>ERZ1106919.2317-NODE-2317-length-10763-cov-17.511487_pt1 | contig 10763 bp, 7 predicted proteins | sample MGYA00403654_ERZ1106919 | MGnify/ENA primary metagenome ERZ1106919 (study PRJEB35170, sample SAMEA104062450) | human gut metagenome | biome: human gut; feature: human-associated habitat; material: faeces | place: Denmark | collected 2012-10-08 ... | reverse complement strand
GGTGAAGTCGTAACAAGGTAGCCGTACCGGAAGGTGCGGCTGGATCACCTCCTTTCTAGGGAGATAAATCTTCTAGAGAGATCAACTTAACTCGAATAGAGGGCAGGAGCCCGTCCGGTGGATGTCGCCTGGATGATTCCCCGCAGCACCCGGTCCCCGGGGTCGCACCCGCGTACCTTGAGAGCCGCATAGCGATAGGAGAGAGATGGAAGAGTATCCTCTTCCAGACTCGATTCTTTTCTGCGATTAAACGTAAGAATGATAGCAATCATTCATCCGATCCAAACAAGAAGAATTCACTTATATATGAGTGAGGAGCATCTGATCGCGAGCACAGTTCAACTGCTGTGCCGCGGTATGAGATACCCGAATTGCGACATACGAGCGCTATTCATGATATCGATTAATTAGATTAATTAGCGACACGTGGATATCCCGCGGGCCCGAGAGCGGTCCCGCAAGATACCACGGGCGCACGGCGGATGCCTTGGCACAGGGAGCCGATGAAGGACGCGGCAAGCTGCGATAATCCCCGGCGAGGAGCACACATCCTTCGACCCGGGGGTCTCCGAATGGGCGAACCCATCCACAGAGGTGTGGATATCCCCGGCCCGAACACATAGGGCCGGGGAGGACAACCCGGGGAACTGAAACATCTAAGTACCCGGAGGAGAGGAAATCAATCTCGAGACTCCCCGAGTAGCGGCGAGCGAAAGGGGACCGATGGCCAAACCGTCGAGCGGGCATACCCGGCAGGGGTTCCGCCGACGGGGTTGCAGGGCCGCGCATCCGGGGGCTGCCGCCCCCGTGCGCAGGTCCGGCTGGGGAGCGGAACGGCATGGGAGGGCCGGCCGCAGCGGGTGACAGCCCCGTACGCGAACCCAGACCGGACGGCGCGACGCGGTCCCTGAGTAGGGCCGGGCACGTGAAACCCGGTCCGAACCTGGGTGGACCACCATCCAAGCCTGAGTACTACCCTGTGACCGATAGCGCACCAGTACCGTGAGGGAAAGGTGAAAAGCACCCCGGGAGGGGAGTGAAACAGTACCTGAAACCGTGCGCCCACGAGCAGTCGGAGCACCTTTATGGTGTGACGGCGTGCCTTTTGTAGAATGAGCCAGCGAGTCGCTGGCGCGGGGCGAGGTTAACCGAAAGGGAGCCGGAGCGAAAGCGAGCCTTAACAGGGCGACTTGAGTCCCGCGCCGCGGACGCGAAGCCGGGTGAGCTATCCGTGGGCAGGCTGAAGCGGGGGTAAGACCCCGTGGAGGGCCGAACGCACGTCGGTTGAAAACGGCGGCGATGACCTGCGGATAGGGGTGAAAGGCCAATCAAACCCGGAGATATCTCGTTCTCCCCGAAATAGCTTTAGGGCTAGCGTCGCGCGTTCACCGCCGGAGGTAGAGCACCGGATGGACGAGGGGGCTTCGCCGCCTACCGAATCCAACCGAACTCCGAATGCCGGCGGCCCAGAGCGCGGCAGTCAGAGCATGTGGGCTAAGCTGTGTGCTCGAGAGGGAAACAGCCCGGACCGCCCGCTAAGGTCCCCAAGTTCCAGCCGAGTGGCAAAGGATGTGCGTCCGCCCAGACAACCAGGATGTTGGCTTAGAAGCAGCCATCCATTCAAAGAGTGCGTAACAGCTCACTGGTCGAGTGGACATGCGCCGACAATACACGGGGCTAAGCTGGACACCGAAGCGGCGGGATTTTAATTCATTAGAATCGGTAGGGGAGCTTCCCATGGGCGGAGAAGCCGGAGGGCGACCGACGGTGGAGCGCATGGGAGTGAGAATGCTGGCATGAGTAGCGAGAGACGAGAGAGTAACTCGTCCGCCGTGAACCCGAGGTTTCCTGGGCAAGGCTAATCCTCCCAGGGTCAGTCGGGGGCTAAGGCGAGGCCGGGAGGCGTAGCCGACGCGCAGCAGGCAGACATTCCTGCACCGCGCACGCGGCGCTACGACCGACGGGGCGACGGATGGGGGTGGCTCGGCGGGGTTCTGGACGTCCCCGTGATGGAGCGCGGCCCGCGGACCAGGGAAATCCGGTCCGCATTGAGGGCGAGGCTCCGGACGAAGCGATTGAGCGAAGCGAGTGAGCCCGAGGTCCCTAGAAAAACCCCTAGGCAGGCGCGTGCGCGCCCGTACCGCAAACCGACACAGGTGGGTGGGTAGAACATACCGAGGCGATCGGGTCAACCATGGTCAAGGAACTCGGCACAATGGCCCCGTAACTTCGGGAGAAGGGGTGCCCGCGCGTACGTGAACCGGCTCGCCCGGGGAGCGGAGGCGGGCCGCAGTGGAGAGGCCCAAGCGACTGTTTACCAAAAACACAGGTCTCTGCTAAATCGAAAGATGACGTATAGGGGCTGACACCTGCCCGGTGCCGGAAGGTTAAGAGGAGATGTGAGAGCATTGAATTGAAGCCCCGGTAAACGGCGGCCGTAACTATAACGGTCCTAAGGTAGCGAAATTCCTTGTCGGGTAAGTTCCGACCTGCACGAAAGGCGCAACGACTTGGGCGCTGTCTCGACCATGGACCCGGTGAAATTGCACTGGTCGTGAAGATGCGACTTACCCGCGGAAGGACGGAAAGACCCCGTGAACCTTCACTGCAGCTTGGCATTGGCCGCTGGTCCCGCGTGTAGAGGATAGGCAGGAGGCATCGATCCGGAGGCGCCAGCCCCCGGGGAGCCGCCCTTGGAATACTGCCCTCGCGCGACCGGCGTCCTAACCCGAGGCCGTCAACCGGCTCGGGGACCGTGCCAGGCGGGCAGTTTGACTGGGGCGGTCGCCTCCTAAAGGGTAACGGAGGCGCGCGAAGGTCCGCTCGGGACGGTCGGCAACCGTCCTTTTGAATGCAAGAGTACAAGCGGGCTTGACTGCGAGGCCCACAAGCCGAGCAGGTGCGAAAGCAGGCTCTAGTGATCCGGCGGCCCCGAGTGGGTGGGCCGTCGCTCAACGGATAAAAGGTACTCCGGGGATAACAGGCTGATCTTGCCCAAGAGTCCACATCGACGGCAAGGTTTGGCACCTCGATGTCGGCTCATCGCATCCTGGGGCTGGAGCAGGTCCCAAGGGTACGGCTGTTCGCCGTTTAAAGCGGTACGCGAGCTGGGTTCAGAACGTCGTGAGACAGTTCGGTCCCTATCCTCCGTGGGCGCAGGAGAATCGATGGAGGCTGCCCCCAGTACGAGAGGACCGGGGTGGACGCACCTCCGGTGAACCGGTTGTCGACCAACGGCACGGCCGGGTAGCCGCGTGCGGCGCGGATAACCGCTGAAGGCATCTAAGCGGGAAGCCGTTCCAGGGATTAGTTCTCCTTCCGGTAAGGGCCCAGGTAGACTACCTGGTCGATAGACGGCAGGTGCAAGGGCGGCGACGTCCTCAGCCGAGCCGCACTAATCGCCCGAGCTCTTCCGGAACCGCACCTCGCGGCCCGCGGGACATGCGCTCATGCGCGGTCCGGGCACGAGGATGCCCCCGAGTCATCTCCCCTATGCGCCATGCGGCCCCCAGGGCACGTGTAGAGTGAGACCCAGGACACCGTAACGGTGGGCGCCGCCCACCGGTCAGCGGCCAGAGCATGGGGGGCACGCCCGGTCCCGTTCCGAACCCGGAAGCTAAGCCCCATCGCGCCGAGAGTACTGCGGGGTCAGCCCGTGGGAGGCCAGGGCGCCGCTGACCGGTGGACGGCACCGAGCCGTACGCTTGAACTGAGAAGGGGGAGGCCTCGCGGCCTCCCCCTTTTTGCGTTTACCGGGCTTTTGTCTCACATAGTAGCTGTGTTTTATAACCCTCGTTTGTCGCATCTTCTGCGAACGGGCTACAATAACTTAGTCTGTGCGATATGGAGGTGAACATGGCTGAAGCTGGTATCGGCGTTGATATCGTCGAGATTTCCCGCATGAAATCAATTCTTGAAAAGACGCCGTCGTTTGCTCGGCGTGTGTTTACCGAAGAAGAGCGTGCGTATTGCGATGCATCATCGCGTCCCGCTGCTCACTATGCGAGCCGCTTTGCTTCGCGCGAGGCGGTACTTAAAGCTCTCGGCACGGGTTTTAGTCAAGGCGTGGGTCGCAAGGATGTTTCGGTTACGCGTGATAAACTCGGCAAACCGAAGGCGCTGCTTTCTGGCCGTGCTCTCGAGATCGCTCAAGAACTGGGTGTTGTTGAGGTCGCTCTTTCCATTACGCTTACAGGAGACTTGGCCGTTGCGAATGCCATCGCGATTACCGAAGATGCTTGGCCTAAGTCAAAAGAGGAAAAGGTGAGCACCAAGAAACGCGTAGCGCAGACATTTAAAGAGGCTCGCTCTGTTTTAGATGAGCTTGAGCAGCTGCAGAATTCAGCATTGACGGAGCACCTGGGTGATGCTTCGCAAGATACGCTAGGAGCATAGATGAAACCGGTTTTGAGTACCGAAGAAGTCGTTCGTCTCGAGGATATCATCGAACGCGAAGGGACTTCGAAGGCCGAGCTTATGGAGCTAGCGGGTGAGTTTGCCGCCAACGAGGTCTTGAAGCTCAATCCCGATCGGGTTCTCGTTCTGGTCGGTTTTGGTAATAATGGCGGCGACGGTTGGGTTGCCGCCGATATCCTGAGCCATAAGGGTGTGGACGTGGATATCGTTTCTCCGGTTGAGCCGGATGAGATTCCTGCTGCTCTGGCACGTCATGTTGCTCGTCGTACTGCCGGCCGCGATGTGCACGTTTGCGTCGGCCCCTCGCGTGACGAACTCGAGGTTTTGATCGATAAGGCCGATGTTGTTGTCGATGCCATTTTTGGTACCGGTTTCCACGGAAATCTGCGTGCGCCGTTCTCCATCTGGATTCCTACGGTCAATGAATGCGCCGATTGTGTCGTATCCATTGATGTTCCCTCGGGCCTGAATGCCGAGACGGGCGTTGTTGATGACGACTGCATTCGTGCCGAGCATACGGTGACGATGATTGCGCCCAAGATTGGTCTGTATAGCGCTGATGGTCCTGAGTATGCTGGCGATTTGATCTGCGGCAATCTTTACGACCGTCTTGACGAGGTCATCGATGATGTCGACCACACCGCCGAGATTGTCGAGCCCGGTGACTTAGTTGATTACTTTGCCCCACTACCTACGAATATCGATAAGTATTCCCGTGGCTCTGTGCTTATTGTCGCCGGATCTGCGCAATATCCTGGTGCTGCCATTATGGCGGCCAAGTCTGCAGCTCGCGCGGGTGCTGGTTACGTGGCAGTCGCGGCTCCTGACGCCTGCGCCAATCTTATTCGCATGGCACTTCCTTCGATTCCCGTCTTTGCTATTCCGTCTGATTCCCGCGGCTCCTTTGGCGCCGCTGCGCGCATGACTGTGTGCGAGATTGCAAAGAAGTACAGCTGTGTACTGTGCGGTCCCGGTATGACGACGTCTGCCGGCGCTATGCAGGTGGTTTCGGGCTTGCTCGAGCTTGATGTGCCGCTTATCTTGGACGCCGATGCACTCAACTGCCTTGCTAAGATTGCCATTGACGGTATTGATAGTAATCCCGAGATGTATCGTCGCGAACAGCCGTTGGTTATAACGCCGCACTATCGTGAGCTTTCGCGTCTGGTTGCCGGTGACGAGGTGAACGACCTTGGTACCGCGATTGCGGCCGCGCAGAAGGTTGTCTGGGCTGCAGGCTCCGACAATCTGGTGGTCATTGCCAAGGGGCCGACGACGGCTATCTGTGGCGTTGAGCGTGTGCTGCTGCCGCTCTCGGGTCCGGCTTCTCTGGCAACTGCCGGTTCGGGTGATGTTCTCGCGGGTATTTTGGCCGGCACGCTTGCCACCATGCGCGACGAGATGGATCGTTGGGAGTTGCTGTATTCGTACGCCGTCGCACTTCACAGCTACGCCGGTTTTGCCGCGGCGACGGAGTATGGTGAGAAGAGCGTCATCGCGACCGATCTTATCGACTTGATCGGTCCTGCCATGGACCTGGCGGCAAAGGATGCGCTCGAAGATCTGGGAATCATGGACGAAGGGTCGGATGACTAATCATGAATAAAGCCGATTTGACGCGCTGGTCCTGGGTCGAGATCGACCGCGGGGCGCTCCGTCGCAACACGAGGGCCTATAAGAACTTGCTGAATCCACGTCAGCGCCTGTGCTGCGTGGTCAAGGCCGATGCTTATGGTCATGGAGCTGTTGAGTGCGCCAAGATCATGTATTCGGCCGGTGCCGACATGTTTGCCGTGGCGACGGTTAACGAGGGCGTTGAGCTCCGACAGGGCGGGATTACGAAACCCATCCTCATCCTAAGCGAGCCGCCTATCGAGGCCATTCCGACGTTGCTCGAGTTTGATATCATGCCCTCGGTCTATACGTCTGACTTTGCTCTTGCGTATGGCGAATGTGCCGTCGCGGCGGGCAAGGTGGGCAAGTATCATCTCGCCATCGAGACGGGTATGAATCGTATCGGCGTACACTACACACAGGTGCTCGACTTTGTCCGCGGTATTAATTTCCATCGCGGTATTCAGTGCGACGGCGTATTTACGCACTTCGCCACGGCCGATGAACCTTCGGGCTGGGATTACAAGCTGCAGTGTCAGCGCTTTACCGAGGCCGTTCAAGCCATTAAGGATGCGGGTTTTGAGTGCGGTATCGTGCACTGCGCCAACACGCCGTCCTCGATGCTCGACCCCTCGATGCATTTTGATATGATTCGCGCCGGCGTTGGCTTGTATGGCATGCAGCCGTGCGAGCTGAGTGGCCGCGTGATGCAGCTTGATCCCGTTATGAGCGTCCATGCGCGCGTGACGCGCGTGGCACACCCTGCGATGGGTGAGGGCGTGGGCTACGGTTTTACCTACCGCGTACCGCGCACGCGCGTTCAGATCTGCACGCTGCCGATCGGTTATGCCGACGGCCTATCGCGTACGCTTTCCAATCGTATGGATGTGCTGTATCGCGGCGAGCGCGTGCATCAGGTTGGCAATATCTGCATGGACCAGTTTATGGTCGCCATTCAGTCCAACCCGGCACACGAGATTCCCGAGGCCGAGTATGGTGACGAGATGATTATTGTCGGCCGCGATGGCGATGCCGAGATCACTATGGACGAGATGGCCCGACTGCGCGGAACGATTAACTACGAGGTCGCCTGCGGCTTTGGCATGCGCCTCGACAAGGTCTACGTGTAGGAGTCGCCATGGGCGTCATGCACATCCCCGGCCATACCCATCAGGCACCACGTGAGGTCGCACTCGAGGAAATTGAGGCCGTTCTGGGCGATTGTCACCTCTGCCAGCTCTACCAGTCGCGTCACAATATCGTGTTTGGCGTGGGAAACCCCCGCGCTCGTGTGATGTTTATTGGCGAGGCGCCGGGCCGCAATGAGGATTTGCAGGGCGAGCCCTTTGTGGGGGCGGCAGGCGAGGACCTCAACGGCATTTTGTCGCTGGCGGGGCTCAAACGCGAAGACGTCTACATTGCCAACGTGCTTAAGTGCCGCCCGCCGGGAAACCGCAATCCACGTCCCGAGGAAGTGCTGGCTTGCTCGCCGTTTTTGCGTGAGCAGATTCGAAGCATCTGGCCCGATATTATCGTGACGCTCGGCAACCCCGCGACGCACTTTGTGCTTAAGACCGAGATTGGCATTACTAAGCTGCGCGGCAGGTTCCACCAGATGGGGCATTTTGTAGTAATGCCCACGTTCCATCCGGCAGCAGCGCTACGCAATCCGGCGTGGCAGGAGCTGCTGGAGGAAGACTTTAAGATGCTGGGCGATTATCTGGAGCGACATCCCGCACCAGAGGACGCCTCGGAATAATAAGGAGCATATATGTCCCTGGAGCGCCTGGGGGTAGGTACTTACAAAACGACTTGCGCTGCCGATACGGAGTACTTTGGCGAGCTAATTGCACCGTGCCTTGAGGACGGCGATGTGCTCATCCTGACCGGTGGCCTGGGAGTGGGCAAAACTCACTTTACCAAGGGCGTCTCGCGCGGGCTGGGCGATGGGCATATGGTTACGAGCCCTACGTTTGCGCTCATGGCCGTTCACGATCAAGGCCGTATTCCGCTGTTTCACTTTGATCTATACCGCCTGGAGCATGCCTACGAGCTCGAGGATACGGGCATTTTCGATGTGCTGGGCTATGAGGGTGCTTGCCTGCTGGAATGGGGCGAACAATTCCAAGGCGAGCTGACGGATGAGTATCTTTCGGTGACGCTCAAGCGTGATGAGGGCGACGGCGATGTGCGAACGATAACGCTCGGGGCGCACGGTGACCGCGCAATGGAGCTTTCCCATTTGATTGATAAGGCTGTACAAGATGAGCTTGCATAACGACAACGCGCTGGTGGTGGCGCTCGATACTTCGACCGACATGCTTGCCTGCGCGGCAAGCCGGATTGATGGGCAGACGGGCGAGACGAAGCTCGTGAGTGGCGACCACATGTGTCGCCGTCACGCCAACGTTGAGCTCGTGAATACCGTTGATGGCGTGCTGGCTCAAGCCGGTCTGGATCGCAGCGATGTTGGTTGCTACGTGGTCGGCCGCGGCCCGGGGTCGTTTACGGGTGTGCGCATCGGCATCTCCACTGCCAAGGGCCTCGCGCGCGGTGCCAATGTTCCGCTGCTGGGCGTGTCGACGCTCGACGCTTGCGCTTGGACGGCGTGGAAGGCTGGCGTGCGCGGCAAGCTTGGCATCTTGGCCGATGCTATGCGCGGTGAGGTATATCCGGCGCTGTATATGCTGGTCGATGAGGGTCCCGAGCGTCAATTTGAGCGCGAACACGTGGTCAAGGCCGCCGTGGCGCTCGATGAGTGGCGCCGAGCAGCGGACTGGGACCAGGTTCAGCTGACCGGTGACGGTCTCGTGCGCTATGGCAAGCTGCTGGGTGAGGACGAGACCGCCCGCTGCGTGGAGCGAGACCTGTGGTGGCCTTCGGGCGAGGGGTTGCTGCTCGCGCACGCTGCGGGTGACGGCGATCCGGCCCGCGTCCTGCCGATTTACACGCGCCTTTCGGATGCCGAGGAAAACGAGCGCAAGCGTCTTGGTCTTGCCGAGAGTGCGCAGAGCGAAATTACGGGCGTTGCCGATGAGCTTGCCGGTCGTCATCTGCAGTTCCGTCCCATGGGCGCGGCGGATGCCGAGGGCGCGAGCGCGCTGGAGGCTGCCTGCTTTGAAGGTGCCGGACACGAGGCGTGGACGCCGGGCATGTTCCTGTCCGAACTGGGCGAGGACGTCGCTGCGCCGCGTAGTTGGTGGGTGGCACACGACAACGGCAAGCTGCTGGGCCTTGCCGGCGGTATGGTCGTGGACGGTGATGTGCAGATTCTGGATGTCGCCGTCGACCCGGCACATCGCCGTGAGGGCATTGCCCGCAAGCTGCTGTCGCACGTGAGCTATGATGCCCAGATGCTCGGCTGCACCACGGCTTCGCTCGAGGTCGAGGACGGCAACGAGGGAGCGATCGCGCTTTATAACGTTCTGGGCTTTACCGAGGCAGGACGGCGCCTCGGCTACTATGGTGCCGGCAAGGATGCCATCGTCATGACGGCTCCGCTGCCCCTGGTGCTTCCGGTCGACAATGCTTCGCCCGAGCCGACGGCGGCAGAGCAGCGCGTATGGCCGCTGCCTGCGCCTGGGCGCTCCGAGGGGGAGCGTGCCGAAATTGAGCGCCGCCGCCTAGTGCTCGCTATCGAGAGTTCCTGCGACGAGACGGCCGTGGCGATTATCGATGCGGATGGCAATATGTTGGCCAACCAGGTGTCGACACAGATTGATTTTCATGCCCGCTTTGGCGGCGTGGTGCCCGAGATCGCCTCACGCAAACACGTTGAGGTGATTGTGAGTGTCGTGGATGCGGCGCTCGAGGATGCCGCAGCATCGCTTGGTCTTGAGGGTGGAGCCATTGCCCCCAGCGAGCTTGCCGCCGTGGGCGTGACACAGGGTCCGGGCCTGGTGGGCGCCCTCGTGGTGGGCGTTGCCTTTGCCAAAGGCTTTGCCTACGCTGCCGGTAAGCCGCTCGTATGCGTCAACCATCTGGAGGGGCACCTGTTTGCCAACTTGCTGGCGCAGCCCGACCTCAAGCCGCCGTTCATCTTCACGCTTGTCTCGGGCGGGCACACCATGCTCGTGCACGTGAAGGCATGGGGCGACTACGAGGTGCTTGGTGAGACACTCGACGATGCTGTGGGCGAGGCCTTCGACAAGGTAGCCAAGGCGTTGGGTCTGGGCTATCCCGGTGGCCCCATCATCTCCAAGCTGGCCGAGACGGGCAATCCCCGCGCGATCGATTTTCCTCGCGCGCTTAACAGCAGGGGAGATTATCGTTTCTCGCTTTCGGGTCTTAAAACGGCCGTGACGCTCTACATTGAACAGGAGACTAAGGCCGGGCGCACGATTCACCTGCCCGATCTGGCAGCTTCGTTTGAGGCAGCTGTCTTTGACGTGCAGTACAAGAAGGCCAAAAACGCATTGCACGCTACCGGATGCAAGGAATACTGCATCGGTGGCGGCGTCTCGGCTAATCCGCATCTGCGCGAGATGATGATCAAGAAGCTTGGGCGTCAGGGGATTCGCGTAACGGTGCCGCCCTTGTCTGCCTGTACCGATAACGCAGCCATGATCGCGGAGGTCGCCCGCCGTAAATTCGACCGAGGTGAAATCTCGCCGTTCGACGTCGACGCCGATCCGAACATGACGCTGTAGCTGGTACGGCGCGGTCCCCGGACGGAGGGGCCGGATATAAGGTTTCCTGCTCTACAGTCCTGCGCAAGACGAAGGCCACATTAA
>ERZ1106919.2310-NODE-2310-length-10790-cov-2.515137_pt1 | contig 10790 bp, 7 predicted proteins | sample MGYA00403654_ERZ1106919 | MGnify/ENA primary metagenome ERZ1106919 (study PRJEB35170, sample SAMEA104062450) | human gut metagenome | biome: human gut; feature: human-associated habitat; material: faeces | place: Denmark | collected 2012-10-08 ... | reverse complement strand
TAATGTGCTTTATGGCATAGTCTCTCCATATTCAACTTATAAAAGAAAGTCTCAAACGGTTAAAAACTGTTTGAGACTTTCTTTTATTCTTCCAAAGTTGTACTTTTGTTCAAATTACTAAATAGAACAAAACTATGGCAAAATCTTATTCACTGGTTTTCATCGTTTTATTCCTGCTGACTCTGGGTAGCTGTCAGAGTCTGGAACAGATCCCCATTGATTATCTGCAACCTGCCGACTTGAGCTTTCCTCCGCAACTCCGGAAAGTAGCTATTGTGAATAACACCAGCGACGCCCCGGATAATAAACTGATAACAGAGACTGAAAAAATTAAAGAAGGTACACCATTAATAAGTCGTGCAACAGCTTATGCCAATGGAGATCCTAAGACAGCCACTGAATCACTGGCAGAAGAAATAGCACAGCAGAACTACTTCGATGAGGTGGTTATCTGTGATTCTGCCTTACGCGCCAATGATAAACTGGCCCGCGAAAGTACATTGAGCCAGGAGGAAGTGCGTCAACTGACTTCTAACCTGGGAGTGGACTTTATTATTGCACTGGAAAACCTGCAACTCAAAGCAACAAAGACTGTCCGTTATCTGGATGAGTTCAACTGCTTTCAAGGAGCGGTAGACGTGAAAGTTTATCCCACGGTGAAAGTTTATCTTCCCGAACGCAGCAGACCGATGACTACGCTCCATCCTAATGATAGCATTTTTTGGGAAGAGTTTGGAGGTACAGCCATAGAAGCCGCCACTCGCATGATTCCCGACAAGCAGATGCTGGAAGAAGCGGCAGCATTCGCAGGAACGGTTCCGGTGAAAAATATTGTCCCTATTTGGAAAAAAGGAACACGGTATCTTTATACTGGTGGTTCGGTTCCTATGCGTGACGCTGCCATTTATGTACGCGAAAATTCATGGGACGACGCATACGAACTTTGGCGTCAGGCTTTCGAAGGTACCAAGAACCAAAAGAAAAAAATGCGGGCAGCTCTCAACATTGCTGTTTACTACGAAATGAAAGATAGTTTGGCTAAAGCAGAAGAATGGGCAGAAAAGGCCCAACAACTAGCTAAAAAAATAGATAAAAAGAACATCACAGATAGCCCTCAAGCTACCATTGATGATGTGCCGAATTATTATCTTACTACTTTGTATTTAGCTGAACTAAAGGAGAGAAATGCTCAAATATCCAAATTAAAGATGCAAATGAGCCGATTTAATGATGATTTTTAAGGAAATCATGTATCAAATCTTATTTTTTTTATACCTTTGAACTTATAAAAAGAAGGAACCCATGAAATTGAGCCAACAATCATTATCTATTATCGAATCGGCTATCCAAAAGGCAGTCGCTAAATATGTATGTAGCTGTGAACAAACAGTTGTAACCGATATCCATCTCCAACCGGATCAGGCATCGGGACAACTTAATATTTACAACGATGATGATGAAGAACTGGCAAACATCATGATCGAAGAATGGGCTACTTATGAAGGGGATGATTTCCTTGAAAACGTGGAACCTTCTCTTCGCAACATTCTTTGCAGAATGAAGGATGCCGGAGATTTCGACAAAGTGACTATTCTGAAACCTTATTCTTTCGTTTTGGTAGATGAAGAGAAAGAAACCGTATGTCGTATAGCTAAAGAAGCCGGAGTGGATTTTGTGAAAACCTCTACCGGATTCGGTACGGCAGGAGCAACAGTGCATGATGTAGCATTGATGCGTCGTGTGGTAGGACCTACTATCGGAGTGAAAGCAGCAGGTGGTATTCGTGATCTGGATTCTGCGTTGGCATTGATTCAGGCGGGCGCTACCCGTCTTGGTACATCAAGCGGTATTCAGATTGTAGAATCCTATAAGGAGCTGAAGAAAGGTTTGTAATCGTTCTTTTTTCAGGAAGGTAAATTTAAGGTAAATAAGAAGATAAAATGATAAGATCGAAATTAATGAAGCTGTTGAAGTGTGGGATGGCATGCTGTGTGTTCCTCTCCATCGTAGCATGGCAGACGAAAGACACTTCCCTTCAGCCTACCGACGCGAAAGGTTTTATCGTCGAGATTCAGAAGAAGTACGCGGAAATTCAGGCGATAAAACAGAAAGGTAATCAGGAAGAAACAGAAAACAAGATAAAAGCCGTGCACCGGAGATTGACGCGTGCCTATCCGGTCTATTACGACTGGTGGCTACAGGATGGAACAACGGGTGATGTAGACTGGTTTAATAAGAGTTTTAATCAGGAACTTTCCGTGCGTTTACAGAAACTGAACATCAAAGCTGCTGTGACTAATGCTCCGGAAAGCATCGAATCGGCTTTCCTGTCTTATCTGAAAGCGTGTGAACAAAGACGTATCAAGCGTTTGGAAGCCTTCACTGCAGATAAACCGGAGATTGTTTTCACAAAGTACAGAACGTTGCGTCCTTCTTTCTTTGCTTATACCGAAGGAGTGTCGGATGCCCGTGCTGAATGCAACTACATTGCGGGCGGTGCGTTGGCGAAATTGAAGATGAATGGAATTTGGGCGGAAGTAGAGACGCTGTTGACAGATGAAGAAGGAGTGGTTCGTGATCCGAATCTCCACTTCGACGGTCAACACTTGCTTTTCTCCTGGAAGAAGTCCCGTAAGGAGGATGACTTTCATCTGTATGAAATGGATTTGAAGACACGTGAAATCAAACAGTTGACTTTTGGAAAAGGACATGCCGATATTGAAGGTATTTACTTGCCGGATGATAATATTCTTTTCAACTCTACCCGTTGTGGAAGCACGGTAGACTGTTGGTTTACGGAAGTCAGCAATATGTATCTCTGCGATAGGGAAGGACGTTATATGCGTCAGGTCGGTTTCGATCAGGTGCACACTGTTACCCCGACTCTGTTGGATGACGGCCGTGTGGTTTATACTCGTTGGGATTACAATGACCGCGGGCAGGTTTGGGCGCAACCTCTTTTCCAGATGAATCCCGATGGAACAGGGCAGGCGGAATATTACGGAATGAACAGCTGGTTCCCGACAACGGTGGCACAGATTCGCCAAATCCCCGGCACTCGTAAGTTGATGGGAGTTTTTATGGGGCATCATACTCCTCAACATGGCAAATTGGGTATTATAGATCCCGAAGCCGGACGTGATGAGAATGAAGGTGTCATGTTCGTAGCTCCGGTTCACAAACCGGAACCGGAGCGTATTGACGGCTATGGGAAGTTTACCGATCAGTTTCAGCACCCTTTCCCGTTGAGTGAGACGGAGTTTTTAATTTCCTATACTCCGTTGGGCTATTACGTCGGACATCCGATGGAATTTGGCGTTTACTGGATGAATGCGGACGGAGAACGTGAGTTGTTGGTTTCTGATACGCGTATATCCTGCAATCAACCTGTATTGGTTGCTCCTCGCAAACGTCCGTTCCGCCGTTCGTCTTCGGTAGATTATACAAAGAATGAGGGTGTATATTACATGCAGAATATCTACGAAGGTAACGGATTGAAAGGGGTGAAGCCGGGTACAATCAAACAGTTGCGTGTGGTAGAAATCCAGTTCCGTGCAGCGGGTGTAGGCGAAGTGAATGGTAATGATAAAGGGGGAGGAGCTATCATGAGCTCTCCTGTAGGAGTAGGTAATGCAGCTTGGGACGTGAAGAGAGTGTTGGGTGTGACGGAAGTACAGCCCGATGGTTCTGCTTTCTTTAAAGTGCCTGCACGCAAACCTCTATATTTTCAGGCATTGGATGAAAACGGACGTGTCGTGCAGACGATGCGTAGCTGGTCTACTTTGCAACCGAACGAGGTGCAGAGTTGCGTAGGATGCCACGAGCATAAGAATACGGTTCCCGTAGCAGGGCATCCGGTATCTATGGCCATGAACAAAGGTATCAAGGCATTGGCTCCGGAAGATGAGATGGGTGAACGCAATTTCAGTTACCTGAAAGAAATCCAGCCTATCTGGGACAGACATTGTATCTCTTGTCACGATGGAGTGAAGCAGCCAATGAGCTTGAAAGGTGAATTGAAAGTAATGGATAAACCAAGCAAAAGAAAATATACGGATTCGTATTTGAGTTTGACCCATGCTACCCAGAATAAAGATGGAGGAGCATGGCGAGGTAATGCACACCATCCGGAAGTAAACTGGATCAGTGCTTTGTCCGAACCTACATTGCTGCCCCCTTATTTTGCAGGTTCTAACACGAGTAATCTGATTAAACGTCTGGAAAGCGGGCATGGAGGTACTAAGTTGACTCCGCAGGAAATACGAAAAGTGGCTCTTTGGATTGATTTGCTTGTACCTTTTATCGGAGACTACCGCGAAGCGAACAACTGGTCGCAAAAGGATCTCGACTTCTACAACTATTATGATAAGAAGCGGGAAGCAGCCCGTGCGGAAGATCAGGAGAATATTCGTCAATACATTCAATCCCTTCAAACTAAACAAGAGAAAAAATGAAAAAGAAGATATTGATACCTGTTAGTATGGCTGCTATGTTTCTTTGTGCGTCTTGGCAAGCAGCGGAAACTACGGTTTCACCGGACCGTTTGTTTTTGGCAGACAACGAGAAATCCTTGTTTGTAACAAACAGGGCAGGTTGTGAACTCATCAAGATGTCGTCCGACGGGCAGAAAATGGAAAAGAAAGTCTCTTTCTCGTCTCCTGTCAATGCCATGACGCAGGATGCGAATGGAAAACTTTGGGTGGTATGCGACGGAAACTACGGTACGATGTACGAATTGGAGGGGAAGAAACTTTCGGTACAATCCAAAACAAAAAGCGGAGCTACTCCTTCAGACATTTTGTATAATCCGTTGTCAAAGTCTCTTTGGGTGACGCAACGATTCAATAACGAACTTTGGGAGATTGACCCGGCAACCCGTAAGGTGAAAACTAAAATCTCTGTCGGCCGTGAACCTGTGTCGATGGCTGCCTTTGCAGGTGATTCCTGCCTGTTGATTGCGAATAATCTGCCGGAAATGCCTTCTACGGCTTATCCGATTGCTGTACAGCTCGACATGGTCGATGTACTTTCGAAAAAGGTTTCGGGACGTATCATGTTGCCGAACGGCTCTACGGATGTGAAGTCGGTAGCAGTGGACAAAAATCATACTTTTGCGTATGTCACTCATTTAATCTCCCGTTATCAGTTGCCTACCAATCAGTTGGATAGAGGATGGATGGCTACCAATACATTGTCTATCATTGACTTGAAGGCAAAAAAGTGGCTGACTTCCGTCATTCTGGATACTCCGCAGAAAGGAGCGGCCAATCCGTGGTCGGTCATTGTTACTCCGGATGATAAACAAATCATTGTAGCGGCTGCCGGCAGTCAGGAATTGGTGCGCATCGATCGTATTGCTTTGCACGAACGTCTTGCCAAGGCGAAACAGGGAGAAATGGTTACTCCTTCTATGAAAGCATGGGGTAATATACCCAATGATGCGGGATTCTTGTATGGTATCCGTGACTTCATTCCTACACAGGGAAAAGGTCCGCGTTCGGTGGTTGCCACGGGAGGTAAAATTTATACAGCCAATTATTATACATCGGAACTGGTGTCTATGGATTTGAACGGCAAGAACGTGCAGAAGCAGGTTTTGGGTGCTCCGTTGGCTTTCACTAAAGTAGGTAAAGGCGATATGTATTTCCATGATGCGACCATTTGTTTCCAAAATTGGCAAAGTTGTGCAACCTGCCATCCGAATGATGCACGTATGGACGGGCTTAACTGGGATTTGCTGAATGATGGCATGGGTAATCCGAAGAATACGAAAACTCTCTTGCTTTCGCATCAGACTCCGCCTTGTATGGCAACTGGTATTCGTAAGAATGCCGAAGTTGCGGTACGTTCGGGAGTGAAATATATTCTGTTTATGGAAGGAGAGGATGAAATCTATGAATCTATCGACGAATATCTGAAGTCTCTGAAACCTCTGCCCAGTCCTTATCTTCAGAATGGCAAACTTTCTGCGAAAGCGAAAAGGGGAAAGAAGATTTTTGAGGAAAACTGTGCAAGTTGTCACTCCGGACAATATTACACGGACCAGAAACAGTATAAGGTAGATTGGACTACCGGACCCGATAAAGGTTTGCCGATGGACGTTCCGGCTTTGAATGAGTGCTGGCGTATTTGTATGACGGTCGTAGCTATTCGATGAAAGATATGCTTAAGGTACACGGACCTCACAAACCAGTTTCCGAAAAAGAACTGGAAGAGTTGGAGGAGTACGTATTGTCTCTGTAGTGAACTTCATCCGTGCCTGAAAAATCTTTTATATAAAACTAATTTTGAATTTATATTTATGACAAGAATATATATTGCGATTCTGGCCTTTCTGTTTCCGGCATTTTTGTTTGCGCAGACAAAAACGTTTGCAGGAACGGATTATTCGCAAGGAATTGTCTTCGTGATGGAAAATAATCAAATCGTGTGGCAACACAAAGCCCCCGATTCCAATGATTTATGGGTATTGCCTAATGGCAATATCCTTTTCACCACCGGACATGGAGTACTCGAAATGACTCGTCAGAACGATACCATCTTTCATTATGAATCTAAAAGCCTGGTCTTTGCCTGCCAACGGTTGAAGAATGGAAATACGTTTGTGGGCGAATGTATCACAGGCCGTATGTTGGAAATCTCTCCTAAAGGTAAGATTGTGAAAGAAGTATGCATCCTGCCGGAAGGAGTGAAAGAGAAAGGATTTGCTTTTATGCGTAATGCACGGCGTCTGGATAACGGCCATTTTCTGGTGGCGCATTATGGTCCGCAGTGTGTGACGGAGTATGATATGAACGGAAAAGTGGTATGGAACCTGGATGTTCCCGGCGGACCACATTCATTGACCCGCCTGTCTAACGGACATACACTGATTGCTGTAGCGGATAAAGATCAGAATCCACGACTAATCGAAGTAACGGCAGAAGGAAAGACAGTTTGGGAACTATCGAATGCGGATATTCCCGGCAAACCGTTGAAGTTTTTGGGAGGTTTTCAGTATTTCTCCGACGGACGTTTCCTGATTACAAACTGGACGGGACATGTAAATCCGAAAGAGAAAGTACACATGTTGTTGGTCGACCGGCAAAAGAAGATACTTTATTCTTTGGAAAATACTCCGGGCTTGAAAACCATGTCTTCTGTTTATAGTATGGATATTCCGGCAGGTGTTACCTCTTATCATTAATAAAGTATAGATCATAAGAAAAAGACATTGAAATTTGCACTATGAAGTATCATCGAATAAAATGCAATTTGTATAAAGCGGAAGGAAACAGTTGGGAACAGATGGCGGAAGAATTACTTTCATCCGCCGTTCGGGAAGAGAGAGTGGTCCGTCTTGTACTCTTTACACGCTGTACGGATAATCAGGAATACAAGTTTCAACGTTCCTTTCTGGAACAATGGGTGGAGCGGCATTTCGTTTCTCCCCGTCCGGTCGTTTCGCTTGTGGCTCAAAAACCGTTGGTGGCGAACTTGGTGTTGGAGGTACATTCATTGGTGGAAGCTGTAGATGAGGCGCTCACAATAGAAGAACAGTTCACTTCTTCTTCTGTCCGCTACCTCCGGATCGCGACTTCTCACTACCGGGAAATAATAGCAGGAGGACTTTGTGCGGATGATTTGAATCTTCCTGTTCGCGAACAATCGGAACAAGCGTTCAGAAAGGTTGAAGAGATATTGAAAACGGAACAGATGAATTTCGGTGACATTGTCCGTCAGTGGAATTATCTGGAACGTATCACCGATATTACACATGGCAATCAGTGTTATCAGGATTTTAATGATGTGCGCACTCTGTTTTATGCTTCTTCGGCATGGGAATCAGGCTATCCGGCAGCAACCGGGATTGGCACACAATATGGAGGCATACTGATTGATTTCAATGCTGTCAGCGGAGAAGTGGATATCGTTCCTTTGGATAATGATTGGCAACGGGCTGCTCATGTTTATTCAGATGAGGTATTGATTAGTCATCGGGCGGATACGGAGAAAGGAACTCCGAAGTTCGAAAGAGGAAAGTCTTTGTCCGACCGTCAGCAGGAAGTAATTTATATTTCCGGCACGGCTGCTATCCGTGGCGAGGAAAGCGTAACGACCGGAGATGTACTTTCGCAAACGGAAATCACTCTTGAAAATATCCAGCATTTGATCGGACTGGAGGAGGGGAGGGAGAATCTGCCAGAACATTCCGGTAAGTTAGGACTTCTTCGTGTATATCTGAAGAATGAGAAAGATGCGCCGGCTGTGAAAGCAGACCTGGATAGACTTTGTCCGGATCTTCCTATTGCTTATCTTTATGCGGATGTATGCAGAGAGGAATTGTTGATAGAAATTGAAGGGATTGCTTATTTGTAAAAGCATTGTTTATTATAAAAGAAAAACAGATGAAACTGATTCGACTGATAGCTTCACCGGTATTGATGTACATCTTAGCGGGACTTTATGCCTTGATATTGGCAGTAGCCACTTTTGTGGAAAACTCTTATGGCCCCGCCATTGCCCGCGAGTATTTTTATTATGCTCCCTGGTTTATACTGTTGCAGTTATTGCAGGCAGTTAATCTATCGGCTATGTTCCTTCAGGGAAGTTATTTCAAGAGAATCAGTAAAGGAAGTCTGATTTTTCATGGAGCTTTTCTTTTTATTTGGTTGGGGGCTGCTGTCACTCACTATGTCGGAGTGACGGGTATCATGCATATCCGTGAGGGGGAAACGGCAAACAGCATGATGAAAGATGAGGGAGCAGGGATGGAAAAGACTTCCCTGCCTTTCTCTGTCACGCTGAATGATTTTAGGTTGGAGCGTTATCCGGGTTCTCATAGTCCGATGTCTTATGAAAGTGACTTGGTGATTAAGAGAGAGAATGAATCTCCTTTGCAGGCAACCATTCGAATGAATAAAGTGATTGATGTGGATGGTTATCGTCTGTTTCAGTCTTCGTTCGATCCCGATGAACAGGGCACTGTGTTGTCTGTGAGCTACGATCGTCCCGGTATGCAACTTACGTATACCGGATATTTCCTGTTGTTTGTTGGTTTTGTATGGACGTTGTTCAGTAAGAAATCCCGTTTCGGACGATTACGTAAAGAGTTGGGAGAAATGAAAAATAATGCCCCTTTCTGTCTGTTGTTCTTCCTGATTTTATCCGGAATATCAAGTATGCAGGTATTGAGTGCACAACAAAAATCTGTTTCTTTGCAGCAATCACCCATAGCAGCGCAACACCCTCTTGTGGTTTCTCAACTACCTTGTGTTTCTTCTTTACATGCCGAAAAGTTCGGTAGTCTGGTAGTACTTAATCCAAACGGACGTCTCGAACCCGTCAACAGTTATACATCTGCCATCTTACGCAAATTGTATGGAGCCGATCAACTAAACGGTATGGATTCGGATCAATTCTTTCTGAATCTGCTTTCTTTTCCCGATGAGTGGGGAGCCTTTCCTTTTATCAAAGTCGATAATAAAGAACTCCTTCAACGCTTCGGCAGGGATGGCAAATACATTGCCTGGCAAGATGTGTTTGATGCAGACGGCAACTATATCCTGGCAAATGAAATGAACACGATTTACGCCAAACCGGCTTCGGAACGAAAACGGCTGGACTCGGATTTATTAAAACTGGATGAATCGGTAAATATCGTCTATCGGATCATGCAACACCAGTTGTTACCTCTTTTCCCGGATGGAAATGATTCGCAGGGAAAATGGTATTCACCGGGTGATGATTTAAGTGCTTTTCACGGGAAAGACTCTTTATTTGTAACCAAAATCATGGATTGGTATATCTATGAGTTAGGAAACGGAGTTCGTTCCAACAACTGGAAGGAAGCCGATAAAATCGTCGAAATGATGAATGTCTTCCAACAGGCAAAGGCTAAAGTTCCCACTATTGACAATCGGAAAGTGAAAGCCGAACTTCTCTATAATCAGCTGAATCTATTTTTCTGGTGTCGTCTGGCTTACCTGATTTTGGGCGGCATCCTACTTTTCATTGCTTGTGGAGAGATTATTGCGGACTTCAAATGGGGGAGAAAACTAAGTGGTATTCTGATCGCTCTCCTGACAATCGCTTTCCTTACTCATACGGCAGGTGTCTTGCTACGTTGGTATATTTGTGGGCACGCGCCTTGGGCGAATGCTTACGAGTCAATGATATGTACCTCTTGGTTGCTGGTAGGCAGCGGACTTCTGTTTGCCCGCCGATTCCGTATTCTTCCCGCATTAGCGGGACTATTAGGTGGAATCATGCTTTTTGTAGCAGGACTGAACCACCTGAATCCGGAAATCACTCCTTTGGTTCCGGTACTCCAGTCTTATTGGCTAATGTCTCATGTCGCTATTATCATGATCGGTTATGTATTCTTTGCGCTTTGCGCACTGACAGGACTATTTAACCTTGTATTGATGAATTTGCTTTCCGCCACCAATCGGTTGAAACTCCAGTTCCGCATCCGTGAACTGACATTACTGAATGAAATGTCAATGATCCTCGGCCTGTTCTTTATGACCGCAGGTACATTTCTAGGGGCCATCTGGGCCAACGTCTCCTGGGGTAGATATTGGGGCTGGGACCCCAAAGAAACTTGGGCATTGATTTCAATCGTTGTTTATGCATTGGTGCTTCACATCCGTTTCATTCCTCTTCTGAAAGGAAAGACCGACTGGTGTTTTAATCTGCTTTCGGTTGTAGCCATTCTTTCCGTTATCATGACTTGGTTCGGAGTGAATTACTATTTAAGCGGTCTACATTCTTATGGAAAAACCGAAGGAGGAGATTTCTTATTGTGG
>ERZ1106919.2306-NODE-2306-length-10812-cov-35.550711_pt1 | contig 10812 bp, 9 predicted proteins | sample MGYA00403654_ERZ1106919 | MGnify/ENA primary metagenome ERZ1106919 (study PRJEB35170, sample SAMEA104062450) | human gut metagenome | biome: human gut; feature: human-associated habitat; material: faeces | place: Denmark | collected 2012-10-08 ... | reverse complement strand
CGAATACCATGCAAGAAGGAACAAGGTTGTTTGGAACATTACCGTTTTTGCTTTATATTGTCCTGCAAGTTGCTCTTTTTGTGTTTCGTATCTTGCTTTTGCATTCTGATAGTCTGTCCGGTCACAGGCTTCACATTTTTCATAGAGTACCGGCTTTTCTACCGGTATCTCTACGATTTTCTGATGTGTCCGGGCATAATCCCGTTGTTGTGTTAAGCATCGTATTTTATCTTGACATTCCCCTATCGTGACGTTTGCGCTTCGCAGCTTCTCTTTCTCGCTCCGCAATGCTCTGTCTGCCAGCTTCAAGTCGTTCTTTAATGCTTGAATATTCCCGGCTCTGTTCTCTTTGTTTAATTTCTCGTTCAAGGTCAGAGATTCGCTGAGCTGCGTCTTCAGTTCCACGATAAGCTGGTCTTTCTGTTCCAGTTCTTCTTGTATCTCCTCGGTCAAGAGCAGAAGTTCTTCCAACTGTTCGGCGTTCTTTGATTCTCTGGATTCGTTCATCTATATCACGTCCTTTCTCTATCTGCTGTTCCAGTTCAGCAATTCGGTGTTCTGTTTCAGTAATAAACTGTTTTCGCTGTTCAGCTTCTGTGCCAATTTCTGCCATTGCTGATTTTCGTTTTCCAAAAGTTCTATCTTCGTTTTCTGTTCTTCCATCTTGGAAAGCAGTTCCTCGGTATTTGGCAAAATGTTGAGCAGCTCGGATAACTCGTTGTTTAATTTTTGTAATTTCTGATTCTGTTTTTGCATAAGAGAGAGTTGAGTGTCCCGGTTCTGCATTTCCAGAATCATTTCTGCCATTAGGTTCTGCTGTTCTTCGATTTGACCAATCATGGATTCCATTAAGGGTATAATTTCCCGGCTTTCTTCTAATGTCATTTAATCGCTCCTTCCATAATGATAATGCACCCGATACTTTTCCAAAGGTGTCCAGTATCTTTTGCAATAACGTGTTTTGTTGTTTTATGATTTGATTTTCCGCTACTTTCCACGAGCCTTTTATTTCCTGCCCGGCAAAAAACTTTTGTTCAATCTTTCTTGCGTCAGCTCCTTCATGGATGGTAGGAATCTGGAGTTTTCCCTGCTTTTCATAAGAACGATGATCAACTTGATTATGCAAAGGCAGATATTCATTACATACCTTTGCCCATTCACTCCGCCACAGTTCACAATTTTTTGGATTGTTCCATCCAGTAGCATCGGTCAGCACCCGTTTCCATTGCAGGCGGTTTCTTGCTCCAATCTTCTGAATTCCGTTTTCGTCTAATACAGGGATACGGATTCCATGACGGTCAGGGTTTTTCTTATCCTGCCACCAGTTCGGATGGGATTCATCAATCACGATATTTCCGTTTTTATCTCTGACAAAATCCCAATCCTTGACTTCTTTCTTTCCCCAAGAATGATCCGGGTTAAAAGGACGCATAGTTAGAAGCAGATGGACATGGGGGTTGCCATCCCCTTTGTCGTGGATACTCCAATCAGCGCACATTCCTCTATCTACAAAAGTTTTTTGGATATAGTCGGTTGTATATTGAATTTGTTCCTGTCTGCTCCATTCTTTGGGGAGGGCAAATTCAAATGACCTGCCAAGTTGGGCATCTGCATTTTTTTCAATCTTCAATACCTCATTCCATAACCTCTGTTTCTGAAATGTGATTTTGAATTTTTTTAAAGCAGCTTCTTTATCTTCTGACCTTTTGTATCGGACAGATTTTTGAAAGCGTTTTATATTTTCTTCTGGTACTATCTGCCATTCAGGAGGTGCGTTTTCGCACATCATCAGACTGGTGTAGACCACTTCTTTTTTAGAAGTGTAATAACTGATTCTCCCGGTTTCCTCGTTTTTCATCACATCCCCATTGAGATATGCGGAAGCGGAGATAACAGATTTCCCTTTACTTCGTCCGACTATTTTGATTGTGTAATGAAAAATCGCCATGTCTGGATTCCTCCTTTCTGCACATCCGGCATAGATTTCCGGCAACATTGCTTTCAGTTTTAGAAAAAGCAGCATTGCCGGAACTCCCTCTGCGTAAGAGTGCCCTGCGCATAGCAGCCTGCATGGAATGCGCCTCTCTGGCGAAGAGTGCCTCCTGCGGCATGAGCAGGTCTGGCTGAAAGCCCCGCCGACGGAACGAGCCCGGCAAGCGTGAGCGCAGACCGGTTGCCACTTGTGGCAAACTTATTGGGACGACCTCTGGTTGTCCATAAGTGCGCCCTTCATGAAAAAGCAATGAAGGGAATGAAAAACTCATCCCCTCCGCCATTACACTTCCTCCATATCGGTATTTGTTTCTTTCTGCATTGCCTTTGAGAAAAATTTCCCATTGGCTTCCTGCTTTTTCAGAAAACCAATCAGCTTTGGGATGTCTTCTTCCTCAATAGGCGAACCAAGAACGGATTCCACCGCACCGCCAACCTGACAGAGCCTATGGGTTCGTTTTTTACTTTCTTCGGCTTTCTTTCGTTTCAGAAGTTCTTTCTTCTGTGCTGCATATCGTTTTGCTTTTTCAAGGCTTTCCTGTTCCTTCTTTTCCATTTCAAGCATTCGTTCTTCATAACTTTTTGTTGATTTTGCCATGATTACATTCCCCTTTCTTTTACAAACATAAGTTCTCGGTTGCGTATCAGAAGAAGCACATGGTATAATCTTCTTGCGTGTAGGTATATCATGGCTTCGGTCTGATAGAACCTTTGGCGGTTTCTTTGGAAGCCGCCTTTTTAATTTGCCGCAGTTCTTGTTACGGCTTTTACATTTCCTCTATCCCTCAAATCACGACCTTCATTCGCTTCCATAAACATTTCCAGAATATCGGTTTTAATCAGGACTTTGCGACCAACCTTTAATACTGGAAGTTTCTTCCATTCTACAAGCTGTCTTAAGGTGTTTCTGCCGATTCCCGTATAGTCAGCAGCTTCTTCGATGGATAATGCAATTTTTCTTTGCGTCATATAATCACCTCCTTATAAATTGCATTATGCAATTCTTGTGATGTAAGTATATCCTTTTCACATCTTTTTGTCAAGCGTTACGAAATGTTAAAAATAAACTTTATATTGCATATTGCAATTTCAGAAAAACAATGCTATAATTCATACATACCGAAAAAGGAGGCAGTCAGCATGAAAGATAAAGAATTACGCAAGCTGATAGGGAGCAGAGTAAAACAGCGCCGTCTGGAATTGAATCTGACACAGCCTTATGTCGCAGAAAAGATGGGTGTTACCGCTTCTACAATCCTGCGTTATGAGAATGGTTCGATTGACAATACGAAAAAAATGGTGCTGGAAGGTCTTTCGGAAGCACTCCATGTATCTGTGGAATGGCTCAAAGGGGAAACAGATGAATATGAAACCGACATTACGGATAAGAGAGAATTACAGATTCGTGATGCGATGGGAGATATTCTGGAACAGTTACCGCTTGCCCTTACCAAAGAAGAAGATGCTTTTTCAAAAGATTTATTACTGCTGATGTTAAAACAATATGGTCTGTTTTTGGATTCCTTCCAGTTCGCCTGCAAAAACTTCAAGGGGAATGCTGGTCAGACGGATATTGCCAAAACAATAGGGTTTGAATCGAATGATGAATATAATGAGATTATGTTCTTAAGGGAAATCACTCACACCATCAATGCTTTTAATGAGATGGCAGACGTTGTAAGGCTCTATTCCAAGAAACCAAAAACAGCAGAACAAAGGCTTGCAAATCTTTTATCAGAAGTCTTATACGAAGATTCCGAATCGGTATAGTAAGACAACCGGAGTTATGATATACTTACACGCACGAAGCATTTCATCAGTTCCGATTGTCTAATATCGAAAGGAGACATACGATTATGGCAAAAGGATCTGTAAGAAAAAAAGGAAAGAAATGGTACTACCGCTTCTATGTAGAGGACGCAAGCGGCAATCTTGTTCAGAAAGAATGCGTTGGAACAGAAAGCAAAAGTGAAACTGAAAAACTGCTCCGTCAGGCAATGGATGATTATGAGAAAAAGAAATTTGTTGCCAAAGCGGAAAATCTCACAGTCGGACAACTTTTGGATGTGTGGGCAGAGGAGGAATTAAAAACAGGTACGCTCAGCAATGGTACGGTGGAGAATTACCTCGGAACAATCCGAAATATTAAGAAACACCCATTGGCAGAACGGAAACTGAAAAATGTAACCTCTGAACATTTGCAATCCTTCTTCGATTTGCTTTCCTTCGGGGGAGTTCATCCCGACGGAAAAGAGAGAAAGGGTTACAGCAAAGATTACATCCATTCTTTTTCCGCAGTCATGCAGCAATCATTCCGCTTTGCAGTATTTCCAAAGCAGTATATTACGTTCAATCCTATGCAGTATATTAAACTGCGGTATCAGACGGATGAAGTGGATTTGTTTTCTGATGAGGATATGGACGGAAATGTCCAACCAATTTCACGAGAAGATTATGAAAGATTGCTTGCTTATCTGCAAAAAAAGAACCCAGCCGCAATACTTCCAATCCAGATAGCCTATTATGCCGGGCTTCGTATTGGAGAAGCCTGTGGTTTGGCATGGCAGGACGTAAATCTGGAAGAACAATGCCTTACCATAAGACGCAGCATCCGATATGATGGCTCAAAGCGCAAATATATCATCGGACCAACCAAGCGGAAAAAAGTAAGGGTTGTTGATTTTGGAGATACACTGGTAGAGATTTTCCGTAATGCCCGGAAAGAGCAGTTAAAAAATCGAATGCAGTACGGAGAACTTTATCACACGAACTACTACAAAGAGGTCAAAGAGAAAAACAGAGTGTACTACGAATATTATTGCTTAGACAGAACAGAGGAAGTCCCGGCAGATTATAAAGAAATTTCTTTCGTCTGTTTAAGACCGGATGGTTGTCTGGAACTTCCAACTACTTTGGGAACTGTTTGCAGAAAGGTGGCAAAAACATTAGAGGGATTTGAAGGCTTTCATTTCCACCAGTTACGTCACCCGTATGTCAAGCACACGACAAAAATTTTTAGCTTACGCCTGATGGATTTTCAAGCGCAGGCTTATCCTGATGCTCGGCGAAAAACTCGCGGAGCTTGTCAGCTTCTTCGGGTAGGACAAAGCCGAAGCCCTGTCCGTCCACTCTGCAATAGAAAGCGATTTTCATGACTGCCACCTCAAGCGAAAATGTCTTGGATTTTATATGCGATTTCAATGCGCTTGTCAGGGTACACCAGTACCCGGTCGATCAGCAGCTCGGCCAGTTCGGTGGTCAGCGTGTCCGCATCGAAGATTGCCTTGGACGCTTCCTTGCGGCTGCCCTGCCGTGCCTGTTCGTCCTGCTTCTGTTTCGCCTGTGCCAATACTGCGGCATAGGCGTTTTTCGTTTTCAGCAGCAGCTCGTCACACGCGGCCTTTTCTGCCTTGTAGGTATTCAGGTCGATCTCGCCCATGAGATAGCGTTCATACAACGTGCGCTTGCCGTCTTGCAGCGTCTCAATCTGCTGCTCATAATCGGCGCGTTCCGGTACGGAGGCATCCACCCGGAGCGTACCGTCAGGGGCAAGCGGCGCGGTGGCTTCCATCTGCTTTTTCAGCGTCAGGAATACCGCCTGTTCCAGCTCCGCGGCGTTCAGACGCATCTTGTGGCAGCGGCTTTCTACGTCCGCCTCGGAATGGCGGCAGTGATAATATGAGGTTTTCTGCATGGTGCGGGACAGCGCATGACCGCAGCAGCCACAGAAGGCTTTGCCTTTCAGCGGGTAGTCCCGCTTTTTCTTGTTTGGCTGGGAAAAGCGGAGCTGGCTGGCCTGCACGGTATCAAACACGGCTTTCTCTATGATGGCCGGGTGATGGTCGGGGATGATGTACCACGATTCTCTGTCCTTCAGGCGGCTTCTGGTGCCGCCTACTTCGAGAACCGCCCGCTTGCCGATCACATACACGCCGGTGTAGCGTTCATCCTCCAAAATGCGGAGAATAGTGGATGTACTCCAAATCCCGTGACAGCGGGAAATATCATGGGTGTGATTGCCGTGCGCGGCTTTGTACTGGCCGGGAGTGGGGATGCTTCTGCGAAACAGCTCCCGCGTGATGGCGGTGGCGTTGATGCCCTCGGCGGCAAGCTGGAAGATGAGCTGCACAACGGCAGCGGCCTCCGGGTCAGGCTCCATTCTGCCATCGGCGCTTTTGCGGTAGCCGTAGGGACAGATTTTGCTCTGATACTCGCCGCGCTGCATCTTGGCGTACTTGGCGCTCTTGGTCTTGATGGACATATCGCGGCTGTAATACTCACTGATGAGATACTTGAACGCCACATCCATGCCGCCGGTGTCGCCCTTGAATTTGCTGCTGTCAAAATCGTCGCTGATGGAAATGAAGCGGGTATGGAACAGTGGGAACACACGCTCGATGAAGTATCCAGTTTCAATGCTGTTGCGCCCGAAACGGGAAAAATCCTTGACAATGATGCAGTCGATCTGATTGGCCCGCACCAGCTCAATGAGCTTCTGCACCTGCGGACGCTCAAAATTTGTACCGCTATATCCGTTGTCGATGAACTCCATGATCTCCGCGTTCAGAGCTTCCGGCATGGAAGCTGCGTACTCATGGAGGACAAGGCTCTGATTTTCAATACTCAGACTGTCGTACTTGTAGTCCTCAATGGAGAGGCGTATGTAGAGGGCAATCACATATTTCTGCATTGTTCCAGCACCTCCGCATAGGTTTCAAACTCGCTCTGGAAGCGATAGCGCACCGTAATCTGCTTGTCGTGGGATACCTCAATGCGGTCGATCAGTCGCTCGATGAGTGCGCCGGTCAGCGCACAGTCGGTCTTGATTTGTGCGGCGTCCTGTTCCAACGCCCGGTGCTGCTCAATCTGCGTATCTATCGTTCGCAGGCCGTCCTCTAACTGTTCCATTTCCACGGAGAGGTCGGCAATGCGGCTTTCATACTTTTCCTTGTAGTCAAAGTATTCATCCTTGGTGAGAACGCCTTGGACGAGGTTTTCATATAAGCTCCGCACGATACCGCGAAGCCGCTGGATTTCCTGTTTGCGGCTGGTGATCTTCTCCCGCAGCTCAGCGCGGTCAGCGGCCTGCCGGGGCAGTTCTGCAAGGGAGAGGGTGTATTGCCCCAGCGCCGTATCAAGCGCGTCCTGAAGCATATCTGCCAACATATCCAGCAACGCATCCTCGCGGATGGTCACGCCGGGGCAGGCATCCTTGCTGATTCGGCTCTGGCTCAGACAATGGTAGAAGTACACATCGTCGGACTTCTTGCGGATATTCCGCTGCCGGTGCAGGCTGCCGCCGCAATGGGCGCAAAACACCTTGCCTTTGAGTAAATTCGGCGTGTAGGCTTTGACCTCCCGTGTCTTGGCGCGGCTGGCCGTCTGATTGAGAATTTCCTGCACCGCCGCGAACTGTTCCCGGCTGATGATGGCCTCGTGGGTGTCCCGTACCACCGTCCATTCCTCGGCATCGGCCTTGACCTGCCGGTGATCCACGGTTTTGGTCTGCCCCTGAACGAGATCTCCGGTGTAGACCTCGGAGCGGAGAATAACGCCGACTGTTCGGGTCTGCCACTTGCCGCTGCCGAGCAAATTTTCGTGGGTGATCTTGCCCTGCATCTTCTTATAGTGGCTGGGAGTGAGAACGCCCGCTTCATTCAGCCGCACGGCGATGGTATTGAGGCCAGCACCCTCGGAAGCCCAGCGGAACATCCGCTGCACCACAACGGCGGCAACGGGGTCGATGATAAGCTGGTGGCAATCGTCCTCGGCTTTCAGATAGCCGTAGGGAGTACGCGCACCGATGAACTTGCCGTCCTTCATGGCCTGCCGCTGCTGCGCCCTGATCTTGCGCCCAATGTCTAAAGCGTAGGCTTCGTTTATCATGTTCCGCAGCGGGATAATGATACCGGAATGGGCGTCCTCCGGGTTGGCGGTGTCGAAGTTTTCGTTGACCGCAATAAAGCGGATGCTGCGGATGCGGAAATACTGCTCGATGTAATAGCCGGTGTCAATGGTGTTTCGTCCCAAACGGGAGAGGTCTTTCACAATGACGCAGTTGACGTGACCGGCCTCAATATCCGAGAGCATCTGCTGAAAGCCCGGACGGTGGAAGTTTGTCCCCGTCGCGCCGTTGTCGATGTAGGTATCGTACACGCTGATCTCCGGGTACTGCTCCAGATAGCGGGCAATAATCATCTGCTGGGTTTCAATGGATACGCTGTGCGTGTGGGTATCCTCCACCGAAAGGCGGACGTAGATCGCGGCGCGGCAAGCGGCGTCGGCCTCCTGCACGGCCACCGCAGCCGTTTCTTTTCTGCTTTTTCTTGCCATGCTCAGCCCACCTTTCTCTGTTCGTAATCTTTCTGCTGCGCTGCCAGCGCCAGAAGCTGCAACGCCTTTTTGTATTCGTCCTCATGGGTAAAGGTAATATCCAGCTCCTTTTTGCCACGGACGCGGATGCTCTGTACCATGTGAATGAGCGCCCTGCGGTCTAAGGTTTCCAGCGTGGAGAACTGCGTAAACTGTGAAATCCAGCGGTTGCGCTCACTCCGGTTTTCCAAAACCTCCGTGAGTTTTTCCTTGAGAACGCGGACGCTTTCTCGGATGTCCTCGGCCTGCTTGGTGTACTTTGCCTTATAGGAAGCGTATTCTTCCTTGGTAAGCATACCTCCCACAAGGCTCTCATAAAGCCGTGCCTTGAACTCCAGCACCTGCTCCAACCGGCGCTCGTTGTCGGTGATGTGGTCGCTGTATTCCTTGGCAAGCGCCTGATTGATGCTGGTCTGGTCAATGCCGGTCAGCAGCGCCTCCAGAGAAGCAATATTGCCGATATAGGCTTTCAGGCTGTCCCGCACACAGTCGATCAGGCTGCTTTCTTTCAGCATGACCGGATGGGCGCAGCCCTTTTTCTTGCCGGTAGGACAATAATAGTAGTGGTACTCCTTGCCGTTTGCACGGTTGGTCTTGCGGGTCATGCGGCTTCCGCAGCACCCGCAGATCAGGATACCGGAGAACAGATACACTGTGTCCTCGTTGGGAGAAGTCCGGGTATCCAGTCCCTTAATGCGCTGCACCAGCTCAAAATCCTGACGGGCGATCAGCGCTTCGTGGGCATCCGGGACACGCACCCACTCGGAGGCGGGGCGCTGCTCCATCTGCTTGATCTTATAGTGTGGCGTACCCTGTTTGCCCTGCACCAGTGTTCCGGTATAGGTTTCGTCCTGCAAGATGCGGATGATGGTGGTTGCCGACCACTTACAGTCAGCCTTGTCCGCATAGCCCTTTTTCGCGTAGGGCAGGCCGTTGTTCTTCTTGTAAGCCAGCGGGGAGAGAATACCCAGCCGGTTCAGCTCTGATGCGATCTTGGAGGCGCTTGCGCCCTCCAGCCGCATACGGAAGATGTCGCAGACAACGCGGGCGGCGTAGGGGTCAGGGACGAGCAAATTCTTGTTGTCCTCAGCTTTCATGTAGCCGTACACCGGGAATGCGCCGACGAAATCGCCGTTGCGCCGCTTCACATCCAGCGAGGAACGGGTTTTGATGGAAATATCCCGGCAGTAGGCTTCATTCATAATGTTCTTGACCGATACGGTCAGATCATCGCCGCTGTCGTGGGCGGTGTCGATGCTGTCGGTGATGGCAATGAAGCGCACCCCGTAGGCCGGGAATACCCGGCGCAGATACCGGCCAGTTTCGATGTACTCGCGCCCTAAGCGGGAGAGGTCTTTTACGATGACGCAGTTGATGTTGCCATCGGTGACATCCTGCATCATTTCCTTGAACGCGGGGCGGTCGAAGATGATGCCGCTGTATCCGTCATCGATCTTTTCGGAAACGACCTCAATATCCGGGTTGCGCTCCACAAAGTTTTCAATGAGCTTGCGCTGATTGGAAACGCTGTCGCTTTCGCTGGAATGATCGTCGGTGTAGGACAGGCGGATGTAAGCGGTAGCTTTGTATTTAGGCATGAAAAAGCACTCCTTTCTCCCGGACTGCTCCCGCATGAAAAGAGTGGTTATCTGGCTATTAGGTTTTCATCCTTTTCCACACCGATCATAGCACTCCCTGCGGAAAAAAGCGAGGATGTCGCTCAGCGCAAAATGCCTTGCAGACATTCCTCCAACGTAACGCCGTTTCCGGCAAAGCAGGCGTTTACCACGAAATCGCCGCAGCGGAAGCGGTAGGGATTTTTGATCTGGCGGATAAAGGCGGCAATGCGTTCTTCCTTGGGAAGATTTTTGTCTACGGATACATCCCGGATGTCCACCAGTTCATCCGTGTGGATTTGGGTTTCGTTTGGCGTCGGCTGCATCATGGCGATCTCCTTTCTCGGTTTGGTGGGTTTCCTCAAGGTCACATGAATGCGCTGGCGGGAAAGGCCGTCAGCGCATGGTATCTGACTTTGAGAGGCGGCTGCGCGGGCAGAATTGGAGCCACATAACATAATGGCGAATACCGGCGCAGCCGCTCTGCTTGTCCATTTGAGAAGATCCATCCTATTTGCCACGCGCCCCGGATAGTGGGCATGATGCAGGCCGCCCTTGGCAGGGCTGTCATAACTCCACGATACCGCTGCCTCAAAGAGCTGGCGCATACCGCAGGGTTCCCCCTCAAGTCTGTGGGAGGGCGTGAGCAAGTTTCATTATCCGCCGCGCTGTCATCGCGCCCGATTTGCCGAATCGGGTCTAAGGCTGCGTAGATCGCTCGGATGGCTTTTCCGGAATCACCTCCTTGAAGCCATCGTCGTGGCGGCGCACCTTATGCCGCTATCACGCGGGTTTTGTGCCTGCATCATGGTCTATTCAGTTTTCAACGTTC
>ERZ1106919.2304-NODE-2304-length-10817-cov-4.838041_pt1 | contig 10817 bp, 8 predicted proteins | sample MGYA00403654_ERZ1106919 | MGnify/ENA primary metagenome ERZ1106919 (study PRJEB35170, sample SAMEA104062450) | human gut metagenome | biome: human gut; feature: human-associated habitat; material: faeces | place: Denmark | collected 2012-10-08 ... | reverse complement strand
AAACAATATACAAATGAGGAAGAACAAATCCTTGGCATGGAGTTTGAGATTCGGAAAGATAAGGCCCTTTAAGATTTTATAAAAGGGATAAAGATGTAAGACGATGAAAAAAGAAGAATACATGCCCGGAGTAAATCGAATAAATACATATACGGATTCTCGATTTTCGAAAAAAGTTCTGAATCAACATGGAGCATTTCTTATTGAAGATGAACCGTATGAAGTGGAAATTGTATCAAAAACAGATGCAATTATAAGAGGAAAGAACCCAAATTTCTATGAGAGTGTAATAGAAAATTTTCGATTCTACGCTGAGCATATTACGAACTTTTGGGATGAATCGAATAATCTTGTGAAAACATATCCTACGGTAGAATTGGTAAGAATTTCCATGGCAGAAATTCAGCCTTCACAATTTTATGTGGATGAGATCAAGAAGCGAGCCGTAAGTGATTTTGTTTACACAGAAGAAGATTTGGTGATTCCGCTTGTGAAGTGGGAAGGTCGCAATGTTTCTGTGGATGGTCATACCCGGTTGTTTGTGGCGGCTGAAAAAGGAATCCAAAATGTGTATGGATTTTATACAAAGGCGGACGATTATGTCAGAGATTTTGCGGCAGAAGCTATCAGGCGAAATATTGTATCCCCTTATCAACTGATTGAAGTAAAACATAGAGATTATGAAAAGCTCTGGTTTGCGTTCTGCGATGAATACTTTTCGGGAAAATAAGTAAGAAAAAGCGGCATCTTCCATCCAAACAGGAAGATGCCGCTTTGCGGTTCAAGTTTACTTCAGAGTCCCATCCAGCACCTGCTGATAGTACCACGGCTTCGGGGCGTGGAAGGTCTTGCCGCTGAGGAACTCGAAATCGGGCTGATTGAAGTGAGGCATGGTCAGCTCCCACGCGCAGAGGGCCTGATACTTCAGCTTCAGCTCGCGGTTGGCAGTATTGTTGCCGTACTTGCTGTCGCCGAGGATGGGGCAGCCGATGCTGGCCATGTGGGCGCGGATCTGGTGGGTGCGGCCGGTGATGAGCCGGACCTTGAGCAGGGCCAGACGGCCGGAGACGGCGATGGTCTCATACTGGGTCTCCACGTCCTTGGCACCGGGCTGCTTGTCCTCCACGATCTTGACGATGCCGCGGTCGGCGTCTTTGAGCAGATAGCCGCCGAGGGTGCCGTCCGGCGGCACAGGGCGGCCGAAGGTGACGCAGAGATAGGTCTTTTTGACCTCGCGGTTCTTGATGACCTCCAGAAACAGCTGCTCCGCCTCCGGGGTCTTTGCGAGGATGACCAGACCGCTGGTGCCGGTATCCAGCCGGTGGCAGAGGGCGGGGGTGTAGAGGTCGTTTTCTTTATACTCGCCCTGCTGGTTGAGGTAGAACAGCGCGCGGTTGAGCAGGGTGTCGTCCTCCGGGCCGTCCACGGCCAGACCGGCGGGCTTGTTCACCACCAGAATCTGTGGGCAGTCGTAGATGACCTGCGCCGGGCCGCGGGCGTTCTTCCAGGCCGGGCCTTCCACCCGCTTGTCGGCGTCCAGCACCTCGTCCAGAATGAACAGCTTGATCTCGTCGCCTGCCATCACGCGGGTGGAAAGCGGCTGTTTTTTGCCGTTCAGCTTGATCTTGTTCTCGCGCAGGGCTTTGTTCAGGCGGCCCGGATTCAGCGCCGGGAACTGCTGCATCAGATAATTGTCGAGCCGGGTGGGGGCAAGACATTTTACTTTTACGATCTTCACGGAAATTTTCCTCTCTATCTTGAAATAGAATGCGTCTTTGAATCGTTTTTATTGTAGCGGAACCGGGCCGTTCCGTCAAGCGAGCGGAACGGAAAAATTCCGGGTTCCTTTTTTTGTGAAAAGCGTGTATCATTGAATGCACAGAAAGAAGGGGTTCGTATGAGATTCTATTATAAAGTATGGATGCTTGCTGCGGCTCTGGCCGTCGGCGTAGGGCTGGCAGGCTGCGGGGCGTCCGCTTCTACGGCCAGCAGCCCGGCGGCTTCGAACAGTGCTGTGCCCGCTTCGTCCCGTGTGCAGGAAGAAGGCGTTGTGGAACCTGTCGGCAGTTTTACCATAGAAGACGTGACGAAAACACCGGACACGATCACATTTGTTTCGGCGGATATTGCTTCTGAGGTCAAGGACGGAACCGTCACAGCCCGAATCTACAGCTATGATGCCTACGAGAAAGCCGACATCGATGCGCTGAAAGTAGGCGATAAAATTCGGCTCCACGTAGAATATATGACGGGAAATCAGTATGCCGAAGTGGAAGTGACCAGCATCGAGAAGAACGATCCGTATCATGCTGTAACGATCAACGGTGGAATCGAACAGGAGGGTGGTCTGGACCTGATTTTAATGGATGGTTCGGAGTATTACCGTACCATAACATTTGATGACTATCCGGTTTACTATGAAGTCGGTGAAACAGAACTGAGTCTGGCAGACGATGTGGTGCTGAAAGACAGCTCCGCTGACCCGCAGGCCGATGCGGTGGAGACGACTGGTGCGCAGGCTGTGGCGGCTGCAATCAATGCGGACCCGGACAACTGGACGGTGTACAATACGACCCTTGTAGTACAGGAGGGCAAAATCATGGAAGTGCACCGCATCTGGGTGCCGTAAGGGAACGCGCAGCCTGCCCGACCTGCCAAGGACTCTCCCTTTGGGAGAGCTGGCGCGAAAGCGCCTGAGAGGGGCTTGACAAATGCCGCAACCATGCTATAATCTGAATTGAGCGCAAAGGGGAGATTTGCCCGTTTGTGTGGAAAAACAGATTATGACAGATGGCAACGATGGGGTCAGAAAAACAGACGATGCCGCCCAGAGAGAACGCCCGCTTCGGGCTGCAAGGCGTTCCGGCAGAGGGTTTTTCAAGCCGCCCCGGAGCTTCCGGCGAAAGAAGCCGGACGCAGCGCAGCGTTACCGCGCACAAAGCGGCAGGGGGACAGAGTCTCCTGCAATTTGGGTGGTACCACGGAGCTTTCACACAGCCTTCGTCCCTTTGTTGGGGCGGAGGCTGTTTTTGTTTTCGCCTGTCATAAAAATACTGCGTCCGGAGGAGGACGCCGGAAAAACCACGAGGAGAGATACAGTTATGCAATGGACCGGTTTGAACGAACTGCGCGAAAAGTACCTGAGCTTCTTTGAAGGCAAGGGCCACCTGCGCCTCGACAGCTTCCCGCTTGTCCCGAAAGATGACCCCAGCCTGCTGCTCATCAACAGCGGCATGGCCCCGATGAAGAAGTGGTTCCTCGCACAGGAGGAGCCGCCCCGCCACCGCGTGACCACCTGCCAGAAGTGCATCCGCACCCCGGATATCGAGCGCGTCGGCATCACCGCCCGCCACGGCACCTTCTTCGAGATGCTGGGCAACTTCTCCTTCCAGGATTACTTCAAGGAAGAGGTCATCCCCTGGGCATGGGAGTTTCTGACCAGCGACGAGTGGATGGCCATCCCCAAGGATAAGCTCCACATCTCCGTCTACGAAGAGGACGATGAGGCTTACGACATCTGGACCAAGAAGGTGGGCATCGCCCCCGACCACATGGTCCGTCTGGGCAAGGAAGACAACTTCTGGGAGCATGGCTCTGGCCCGTGCGGCCCCTGCTCGGAGATCTACTTCGACCGCGGCCCGGAGTACGGCTGCGGCAAGCCGACCTGCGGCGTGGGCTGCGACTGTGACCGCTATATGGAGATCTGGAACCTGGTGTTCAGCCAGTTCGATGCCGATGGCAAGGGCCACTACGAGCGCCTGGCACGGCCCAACATTGATACCGGCATGGGCCTGGAGCGTCTGGCCTGCGTGATGCAGGGCGTCGGCAACCTGTTCGAGGTCGATACCGTCCAGAGTGTGCTGCACCATGTGGAGCACATCGCGGGCAAGACCTACGGTGCCAATGCAAAGGACGACATCTCCATCCGCGTCATCACCGACCACATCCGCAGCTGCACCTTCATGGTGTCCGACGGCATCCTGCCCTCCAACGAGGGCCGCGGCTACGTGCTGCGCCGTCTGCTGCGCCGTGCCGCCCGCCATGGCCGGATGCTGGGTATCTGCCGCCCCTTCCTGGTGGAGCTGGTCGAGACCGTCATCCAGTCCAGCGAGTCTGCTTACCCCGAACTGCGTGAGCACGACGCCTATATCAAGAAGGTCATCGGCACCGAGGAGGCAAACTTTGCCCGCACCATCGACGCCGGCATGACCATCCTGAACAACATGATCGACGGCCTGGAAAAGGCCCACGAGCATCTGCTGAAGGGTCTGGATGTCTTCAAGCTGAACGATACCTTCGGCTTCCCCCTCGACCTGACCAAGGAGATCGCAGCGGAGCAGGGCATCGACATCGACGAAGAAGGCTTCCACACGGAGATGAAGAAGCAGAAGGAGCGCGCCCGCGCCGAGCGTCTGAAGAAGAACATCTCCGGCTGGAGCGAGGACCTGTTCGGCAGCCTGAACACGGAGCCGACTGTCTTCACCGGCTACGAGACCCTGAACGACACCGGCGTCGTGGTCGCCCTGAGCGACGAGGAGACCCTGACCGATGCCATCGCCACCGATGAGCAGGCCAAGGAAGACGTTCTGGTCGTGCTGGACAAGACCCCGTTCTACGCCGAGATGGGCGGCCAGGTGGCCGACCACGGTGTGCTGACCAGTGCAGACTGCTCCCTGCGTGTGCTGGACGTCAAGAAGACCCCCAAGGGCTACTACGTCCACACCTGTGTGCTGGAGAGCGGCATCGTCAAGGTCGGCGACCATTTGACCGCCAAGGTCGACAAGGAATACCGCATGGCCGTCTGCCGCAACCACACGGCTACCCACCTGCTGCAGGCTGCTCTACGCGAAGTGCTGGGCGACCATGTGCACCAGGCTGGTTCTTATCAGGACGGTGAGATCACCCACTTCGACTTCACCCACTTCAGCGCAGTCACCGCAGACGAGCTGGCCCGCGTGGAGAAGATCGTCAACGACCACATCTTTGATGCCATGGATGTCACCGTGAAGGAGATGCCCATCGACGAGGCAAAGAAGCTGGGCGCAATGGCTCTGTTCGGCGAGAAGTATGGCAAAGTCGTGCGCGTCGTCGATATCGAGGGCTGGTCCACCGAGTTCTGCGGCGGCACCCATGTCCGGAACACCGCCCAGATCGGCTGCTTCAAGATCGTCAGCGAGTCCTCTGTGGCTGCCGGTATCCGCCGCATCGAGGCCGTGACCGGCAAGAACCTGCTGCTGCGCGCCAACAAGCAGGAAACGATGCTGCACACCGTGGCGGCTGCCCTCAAGGCCAACAATGTGGCCGGTCTGCCCGCCCGCGCCGAGGCTGTCATGGCCGAGAACAAGGCCATGAGCAAGGAGCTGGACGATATGAAGGCGAAGATCGCTGCCTCCAAGGTCACCAGCCTGTTCGACGACGCAGAGGAAGTGGGCGGCGTGAAGATCGCTTCCGCTTACTTCACCGGCACCTCCGGCGACACCCTGCGCGGCATGTGCGATACCGTCCGCGACAAGGCCGTCAACCCTGTGGTGGCCGTTCTGGTCGGCAAGGCCGAGGATAAGATCACCATGGCCGTCACCGTCAACAAGATGGCACAGGAAAAGGGCCTGAAGGCGGGCGTTCTGGTCAAGGAGATCAGCGCCATCGCCGGAGGCAAGGGCGGCGGCAAGCCCGACTTTGCAATGGCCGGTCTGAAGGACGAGAACAAGATCGACGAAGCTCTGGCAGCCGTCAAGGGCATCGTCGAGAAGCAGCTTGGCTGAACAAAAAAATAACCTTTGCACAGTGCCCCTGAAAAGGAGTGCTGCGCAGAGGAATAAAAAAGATCCGAAAGGAGCAATTCCCATGGAAGATTGTCTGTTTTGCATGATCGCTGAGGGCAAGATCCCCTCGAAAAAGCTGTACGAGGACGATCAGGTCGTTGCTTTTTATGACATCAACCCGCAGGCGAAGGTGCATTTCCTGGTCGTGCCCAAAAAGCACATCGTTTCCGCCGCTGCGCTGACCGAAGAAGATGGTGCCCTGCTGGGCCACATCTTTGCCGTCATCGCAAAGCTCGCCAGGGAGCAGGGCCTCGACAACGGCTACCGCGTCATCTCCAATGTCGGCGAGGACGCCGGCCAGACCGTGAAGCACCTGCACTTCCATGTGCTGGGCGGCGAAAAACTGCCCGTCTGAGCCAAAACCAAACGGAACTACAAAGAGAAGGGGAATTGTTATGGCTGAAACCTATACGCTGAATGTCGCGGGCCTGACCCGTGAACTGACCATCTGCAAAGTCAATGACCACATGGACATCGCTGCTTTCATCATGCTGGGCGATACCGAGCTGACCGTGGCCGCTGCCGCCGAGCTGCTGAAGAAGTGCCCGGAGTTTGACATCCTACTCACCGCCGAGGCCAAGGGCATCCCGCTGGCCCACGAGATGAGCCGCCAGAGCGGCAAGCCCTACGTCTGCGCACGCAAGGGCATCAAGCTCTATATGAAGGAGCCGGTCGTCGTCGAGGACCAGTCCATCACCACTGCGGGCAAGCAGAAGCTCGTCATCGACCGCAAGGAGCTGGACAAGATGAACGGCAAGCGGGTGCTGGTCGTGGACGACGTCATCTCCACCGGCGGTTCGCTGAAAGCGCTGGATGCGCTGGCCGAGCAGACCAAATGCACCATCGTGGGTCAGGCTGCTGTTCTGGCCGAGGGTGATGCGGCGGAGCGCAAGGATATCATCTTCCTGGAGCCGCTGCCCCTCTTCCTGCACTAAATCATGAGACGCCCGCTCTGCCTCTTTTGCGCCGGTGCGCTGGGGGTGGAGTTGGTGTGCGCCTTTTTGCCGCAAGCATGGCTTTTGCCGCTGCTTGCGGCAATTTTTGTTTGCGGGCTCCTTGCCGCTGTGCGGGGCCGGAACCCCCTGAAACTGGGCGGCATTCTGCTGCTGGCAGGGGCCGTGCTGGGCCTGGGGGCGGTGCTGCGCACCCACGCCCGGCTGAACGCTCTGCAGACCGCCTATGACGGCATCTCCGTCACGCTGACCGCCGAGGTGGAGCAGGTCCGCAGCTCCTTTTATCCGGGCGTCGTGGATGCCGTTCTCCGTGTGAAAACAGTGGACGGCGAAGTGGCGGACCTCCGCGTGGAATGCGCCGCCCTGCCGAGATGCAGCGCCGGGGAGCGGGTGCGCGGGACCTTTGCGCTGGAAGCACTGCCGGAAGGAGAACAACGTTCCGCCTATGCCGACGGCATTGCAATGAATGCAGAACTTGCCGGGGGCACCAAGCTGGAACGTCTGGGAGAAAGCCGCTCGTTCCGCGCCCGGACGGCCCGCCTGCAAAGCCGGTTGAGCGCTGCGCTGCGGTGCGGCATGGCGGAGGCCCCGGCGGGCGTTCTGGCTGCAATGGTCACGGGCGACCGCACCCATCTCTCCACCCGCCTCCGGAATGCGTACCGCGGGGCCGGGCTTTCCCATGTGCTGGTCGTCAGCGGAATGCACGTCTCCATCCTCTGCGGAAGTGTACCGGCCCGGTTCCGACTGAGACGCAGAAAACTGCGCAGCTACGCCAGCTGCCGCCGGAATGCTCTGCTTCGGGCCGGGATGGCGGTGCTGCTGGTGGGAGTGACCGGCTTTACGCCGTCCGTCCTCCGGGCCGGGGCAGCCGTGTGGATCAGCGCGCTGGGCGTCTGGGTCTACGGCCCGGCGGATGCGCTGACCTCCCTCGGCGTGGCGGGTGTGCTGATGACCGCAGGCAACAGCTACGCGGTCTGCGACATCGGGTTTGAGCTTTCCTATGCGGCGGTGCTGGGGACGCTGGCGGGTGCCGCACTGGCCCGCAAAGGCCGCCGTTTCCCGCTGCTGCGGAACGGGGTGTGGGAGACGCTCTGCGTCTCCGGCTGTGCCTGCATGGCGACCTTTCCGGTGCTGGTGCTGCGGGGCCTGAGCACCAGCCTGTATGCGCTGGTCTCCAGCGTGGCCGTGCTCTGGCTGGTCGAACCGATCCTCTTGCTGGGGCTGGCGGCAGCACTCACCGGGCTGGCCCCGGCGCTGGAACCGCTGCACCGGGCCACGGCGTTCGGGGCAGAAGTTCTGGTGGACCTGCTCGACCGCTGGGCCCTGTGGGTGTCCGGCTGGCCGGGTGCGCAGATCTATTTTGATACGGCCTACGCGGCGCTCGTCTGCCTGCTGCTGGCTGCGCTGCTGGGGCTGGCCTGGCACTGGAACATCCGGCTGCGGGCGGCGGTGCCCGCAGTGCTGCTCACGGCGGCGCTGGCCATCGGGGCCGGAAACGCCTTCAGCCGGGACGTGGTCCGCGTGGAACTGGTGGGCAGTAAAATGGCCCCGGCGGTCATCCTCTCGCAGAACGACCGGGCCGTCGTGCTCTACCGGGGTGGGCATACCACCCGGAAGGCCGTGGAGACGGCGCTGGAACGCCGCAGCATCCGGACGGTGGAAGCGCTCATCGACCTGCGGATGGACCCGCAGGAGCCTTGCACCCTCCGTGCAGAGCAGACCGTCCGGGCAGCCCGGCTGGCCGCGAATACGACCCAAACGCTCCGGACCGACACGGCGTCGCTGGAAGTCCTGCGCACACAGACCGGCTGTGCAGTGCGGTTCACCATTGAGGGGCAGTCGTTTGTGACCCTAAGCGGCACGGTGCGGTTTGCCCAGCCGCTGGAGGTGGACTGGCTGCTGGCGTCGATGGCCAGACCGGACGGTGTGCGCTATCAGAGCCTTCTCACCCGCAGCACAGACTATCGCTGGATGGACGAGGACGGCGGCGGGCAGGAGAAAACACTGCTGTCCTTCCGGCCTGCATCGGCCTGGAAGAGCAGCCGCTCGCCCAGCGCAGGCAGGGCGAAACAGGCGGCGGAATCCAGCTGACGCAGGGCCGCAGCGAACCGCAGCGGGTCCACGGTGTTGCCCTGCACCATGTCGTAATGGGTGGGGATGGTGCAGGCCGCGCCCAGCCGGACGGCCAGCTGAGCGGCCTCCTCGGCTTCCAGATTGCCGATGCAGTTGCGCTGGGTGCGGAAGAAGTCCTGCCCGTTGATGGGGGCCAGCAGCAGGTCGGGGCGGGGGAGCGCCTGCAGCGTTTCGTACAGATGGGGCGTCAGGTAGGTGTCGCCCAGGTGCACGACCGTAAAGCCGCCGAAGGTAAGCTGATACCCCAGCGCCATGCCGGGGTCGCCCGCATCCAGAATGTGCTCCGGGTGGGCGGCGGAAAAGGCCCGGACGGTGACTCCGCCCAGCGGCAGGATGGAACCTTCCTGCACCGTTGTGATGCGGTCTGCCGGGATGCCGTATTCGGCGGCGAGGGCAGAGCACCCGGCGGGCAGAACGAACCGGGCGGCGGGATGCCGGGCCAGCCCGCGCAGGGTATCTTTTGCCATGTGGTCGGCGTGGCCGTGGGTGCAGAGCACGAGGTCTGCCCGCAGTGCCTCCGGTGCAAAGGGGGCCGGGTAGCAGCGGCGGGAGCCGCTGGGGCCGGTCAGGTCGCTGAGCACCGGGTCGATGCAGACGACGGTGTCCTCGTACTTGAAAATGAACCCGCACTGGCCGATAGACCAGACGGCCAGCTGGCTGGCGGGGAGCCGGGTGGATGAAATTTCGTTGAGCAGGGCCTGCCCGCTGCGGTGCCAATGTTCCATGGTGTTTCTCCTTTTTTGAAATCGACAGCTTGAGATTTTATTATAAAGGAGCGGACGGCACTTTGCAAGGAAAACAGAGCAGGCCCGCCCCAAAAAGAACATCCGGCAGGGCAGCATCTTGCAAAGAGGTGCGGCTTCGTGCTAGAATGAAAGCGCAATACAAAACGAGGGGGAACGAAGAATGAAGATGCAAACTGTGGCGGTGCTGGGAGCCGGTGCCGTGGGTTCGTATGTGATCTGGGGTCTGGCGGGCAAACCGGGCATCCGGCTGGGGGTGCTGGCCGAGGGCGAACGCGCCGCGCGGCTGAAGGCAAACGGCATCGACATCAACGGCAGGACCTACCGCCCGGAGGTCTGGGCACCGGAGGAGGCCCACGGGGTGGACTTTCTCGTGGTCTGCCTGAAATACGGTGCGCTGCCCGGCGCAATGGACAGCATCCGGAAGGCCGTGGGAGCGCACACGGTGGTCATGAGCCTGATGAACGGCGTGGACAGCGAGGAGTGCATCGCTGCTGAGGTGGGGGATGCGCATGTCATCCGCTCGCTCATCAAGGTGGCGTCTCATAAGGAGGCCGACGGCTTCCACTTTGACCCGGACGCCACGCTGGGCATCATCTTCGGCGAGCAGGAGGCACCGTTCCAGAGCGAGCGGGTGCAGGCCATCGTGGAACTGTTCGAGGGGAGCGGCATCCATTACCGGGTCACGGAGCACATCCGGGAAGAGATGTGGGCCAAGTTCCGCCTGAACGTCTGCAACAACCTGCCACAGGCCATCCTGGGCGCGGGCGTGGGCTGCTACCGGGACAGCGTACACATGCAGGCCATCAGCGACGGTCTGCGCCGGGAGCTGGAAGCCATTGCAGCGGCCAAAGGCATCGACCTGCGCATCGCCGATGCCGCCGCCGGGCGGGGCAGTGCCGTGCCGCCCACGGCCCGCTACTCCACATTGCAGGATCTGGACGCCGGACGCCACACCGAGATCGACATGTTCTCCGGTGCCCTGATGCGGATGGGCGCAGAGCTGGGCATCCCGACGCCTTACAACGAATACACCTATCACATGATCAAGGCACTGGAAGAAAAGAACGACGGCCGGTTCGACTATACCGGCAGCGAGGCGGTCATCTGGGCAAAATAACGCAGACCGAAGCCCCCATCTCTGCACCGCAGGGATGGGGGCTTCG
>ERZ1106919.2291-NODE-2291-length-10874-cov-4.569276_pt1 | contig 10874 bp, 7 predicted proteins | sample MGYA00403654_ERZ1106919 | MGnify/ENA primary metagenome ERZ1106919 (study PRJEB35170, sample SAMEA104062450) | human gut metagenome | biome: human gut; feature: human-associated habitat; material: faeces | place: Denmark | collected 2012-10-08 ... | reverse complement strand
AGCCATTCGATATATAATGAAAAGTTAATCATTTCTTTTATAAAAGGCTGTCGCCTGTTTTAACAAACTTAGTTTTAGCACGCAAATAGCGTGGCTGTTTGCGACTGATAAATTGTTATATCGGAAGATTTTTGTGGGCGCTGCCCAAACCCGCAATTTTTGAAAAAATTGAGTAAACTGTTTTTGTTTTTGGGAGGATAATTTAGCGTTAGCTAAATTTCAATGCCCGCCCGACACTCCGATAAACAATAATTTATCTAAATGAATATTATTTTCAAAACTGAAAATAATAATATCGGTGATGAAAAATGTATAAAGATATGCCGTTAGGCTTTGTAAATGCACTTGCAAAAAATGAAAGTGCAATGCAAAAATTTGCTCAAATGGAAAAAGGCGAAAAAGAAATCGTGCTTGAAAAAGCGCACAATGTTTCATCCAAACAGGAAATGCAAAACCTCATCAACAGCATAGGCTCATAACTAAAGACGGTCTTTCGACCGCCTTTTTTCTTTAAAATAATTTATAAATTTGAACTGTTATCAAAGCGTTTTCGTAAAAGTTTTAAAGCCTTGGTTTCAATTCTGCTTACATACGAACGGGAAATATTCAGTTTCTGTGCAATCTTTTTCTGCGTAAGCGGCTCGCTCCCGTCAAGTCCGTAGCGCATAACAATTATCATTTTTTCCCTTGGTGAAAGTTCTTCGTTAATAAACTGACCGAGCTTTTTACTGTTGAGTTGAAAATCAATCTGCTCAAGTATATTGTCATCAACCGCCATTATATCAAGCAAAGTCAGCGGATTTCCGTCCTTATCGCTGTCAATCGCTTCGTTGAGTGAAATATCCTGCGCCGTCTTTTTAGCATTACGGAAATGCATTAATATTTCATTCTCGATACATCGTGACGCATAACTTGAAAGCTTAATTTTTTTGCTTATGTCATAGGTATTTATCGCTTTTATAAGTCCGATAGTGCCGATTGACACAAGATCATCTTGTTCACTCTGATTGCCGTAATATTTTTTTATAATGTGTGCCACAAGCCTTAAATTATGTTCAACAAGAATATTTCTCGCCTCTATATCCCCTTTTGAACTCCGCACAAGATACTCGTGCTCCTCTTTTTCGGAAAGAGGTTTTGGAAAAGAGCCGTTTCCGCAGATATGAAGAATAAAAAAGCAAAGGTACTGCCCCAGAAAATTAATTAATTCAATCAAGAAATCACCCCTGACAATGCTTATAATCGGATTTATACCTAATTATAAGTATTCAGTCAGGAGTGAGATTTTGCTTGTACCCACCTAAATATCGTAAGAAATAATTTTTTTATTCTTAATTACAATTTCTTTGTTGCAAATTTCTTTTGCCGCCATTTTATGAGAAATCAAAATACAAGTTTTATCTTTGAGTGTTTTAAGATTTTTAAGCAGTTGAACTTCTGTTTCGGCGTCAAGTGCCGAGGTTGCCTCATCAAAAATAATAATCGGAGAATTACAGTAAACCGCTCTCGCAATCGCAATTCTTTGTATCTGACCCTCCGACAAGCCCTTTCCGTTCTCACCCACGACAGTATCAAGTCCATTTGGCAATCTGTTTATAAAATCATAAGCGCAGGCAATTTTCGCAGACTCAATAATTCTTTCGTCATCGGGATTATTCGACACAAATGCAATGTTATCTCTGATTGTACCCGAAAGCAGAAAATTACCTTGCGGTACATACGAAAACATACATCTTATATTTTTATCGACAAACACATTTTCTCCGTTTGAAAGTGAAAGATAAATCTCGCCTTTATCGGGTGAAATTACATTAAGCAAAAGCTTTGTAAGCGTACTTTTGCCTATTCCCGAAATTCCCGCAAGCAATGCAAAATCACCTTTTTTTAGCACAAGACTTGTATTTTCAAGCACATTTTCCCTGCCGTAGCTGAAAGTAATATTATCAAAAACTATTTTTTCTGTCTTATCATACAGCTTTTCGGTATCGATTGCAGAATTATTTACCACATCTTCATTATCGAGATTTTCAATATCCATAAGTCGCTCCGCACTTGCAAGAGCAGAATAATATGACGGCAAAATACTGCTGATACCACGAACAGGGCCTTGAATTTGCGACACAAGCGCAAGCATAGAAGTCAATACACCGTATGTAATGGTATGGTCGCTGATTGCAAAAGCACCCCAAATTAAAGCATACATATATCCAAGGGCAAATATAAAAGAAAATCCGGTTGTGGCAACTATAGAGATATAATTTCTTTTTCGTTTTATTTTAAAATTATTCTGTTGCAAATTCATAGCATTTTCAGACACCTTATTTTCAGCGCCAAAAACTTTTACCACAAGCAGACTTGAAAAAATCTCCTGAAAAAACGACCTTGTCTTACCGTCAGATTCCTGTACCGCCTTATGCAATGTTTTCATTTTTGACTTAAAAAGCAGCACAACAACAAACATCAGCGCACCGCCGAAAACAAAAACAAGGCTGAAAGTTTTATCAATAGCAAACAGTACAACAAAAACACCAACCAATTTTACGATAAAATACACCATATTCGGCACTATAGAAATAATCGAACTGACTAAAACCGACACATCGCTTGTTATTCTGTTAAGTAGTTCGCCGGTGTGTATGCTTGAAATCTCATTATATTTTTTTCTGATAATATTATCGAAAATATCTTGTTTTATAGAAATTTCAAGTTTTGACGATACATTGAAAGTCAGCACCTTACTTATAATTCTTATGACAAGCTGTGCGATCGTAAGTGAAATAAGTATAATTGCGAAATACACAATTCCGCCGACATCAGAGTTAACCGCCGAATCCACAATACCCCTCGACAAAGTAGCGACCGCAACACCGAGATATGCCATTCCGCCGAAAATAACAGACATAATTATAATACCGAAAACCTGTGGTTTGGCTTTTTTTACTATCCACTTATTGGTTTCGGAATCAAGTATTTTTTTCAGCTTTTCCATAGCTATCTCCTGTCAGTTAAAAATTTTTCGCAAATTTCCGCCGATTCAATATTCATATTGCATTTTAGCAAATAGAAATAATTTTCCTTAATCAACTTATCAGCCGTATTTAACATATATCCCGCATATTCATCATCAAGAGAAAATTTAATCGTATTTTTATATATTCTTGAAAAAATACTGTTTTTGTCAAGGACTTCAATACTGTTCTCCTCTGCCCTTTCAAGAAAAATAATGCCGCCGAGTTTTGCACGGATATTTTTATTTATGCCCGTTCCACCGTCAAAAGGCGAACCGTATACATACCAATCATTGTCAATAAATCTGATAATCGGTTTATCATCATTGATTATCTGTACATTTTCAGCGCCGAATTTTTTTATCCACAGTTTTGTGTGCGTTGACTTGCCCACTCCCGAATCGGCAGAAAAAAGATACGCTTTGCCTTTATAAAGGATTGCAGACGAATGGAGAAATATTGCATTATATTTCAGAATTTTTTTATTGAAAGAATCGGCAAGAAAAATTGATTCCAAATTACCAAGTGTTAAGTGAGTATTTTTTTCTGCTCTTTTTCGTATATAATCCTCACGAATCGAAATTTTAATTTGAGCAGGTTCATTGCCTGTATATAAATAATCTTCTGCGATACTTTCAAAGTAGCGAAACTTAGGTTTTATATCAGTTATAATATCAGCAATTTTGTAAATCGGCATAAAATCACCAAATTTTATTATATAACAAAATCTAAAAATAAGCAAGAAAAAGCACAGATGTTACCACCTGTGCTTAAGTTTAATAATTTAGTTTTGACCGTGAGCGATAAATGTCTGAATTGCTGTAACATCAATTACATCAATAATTCTGTCCTTGTTAAAGTCGGCAGCCTTAACAGCGTCATCTGTTAATACAGACTCACCTGCAATGTAACGCTGTAGAAGTGTTACATCATTAATATCTATCTTGCCGTCAAGATTAACATCACCCAAAGTCACCTTTTTATCAAGATGAACAAAAGGAATGTTGTTCTGCTCGGCATAGCTTTCTGCAACTGTATCGTAATAGCCATATAAAGTTAGGTTAGGACAGTTGTAAAAAGCACCGTTTGCAATGTCTGTAATGTTCTTTGAAAGTGTAAGCTCGGTAAGTGCAGAACAGTTATAAAAAGCATAGCTGCCTATTGATTTAACTGTACTTGGAATATTAATCTTCTCAAGCGATTTACAGTTACCGAATGCCTGCTCGGGAATTACTGACACATTGCTGTAAATAGAAACATTCTTTAAAGATGTGCAATCCTGAAAAGCAAACTCGCCAATGCTGTTTAGCCAACCAGGAATTATAATTTCCTCAATAGAACTGCAAGCGTAAAAAGCATATTTGCCAATGCTCTTTAATGACATTGCATCTGTAAATGAAATGCTTGTAAGCTTAGTATTGTTTGAAAATGCACGAGGAGCAATTTTTGTTACAGGGTAATCACTGATTGTGTTCGGCACTACAATATCGGTAGTACGATTATTATAATCATATCCGTAAATTACCGCCTCAGAATTTTCAATCAGATAATAAAAACCGTCTTTACTTACAAGGTATGAGTCTGCACTAAACTGAACGGCAGACATTAAAAGCAATGATAAAGCTAAAACAAAAACAGAAAGTTTTTTTGCAATGGTTTTAATCATAAAAATCACCTTTTATAGTAAGGCAGTCAAAAGACTGCCTTACCAAAATTATGTGTTATTATTAGAGGTCGCCCTCTTCACCGCCGGATTCGTAACCTGGATTCTCAGGATTGCTATATTTTAAACCAGGGTCATCGGTTCCGCCACCAGCAAGAATATCCTCAAAAGAGAATTTCTGAATCTCAATTTCAGGGGAAATATAAGATTTTTTCATAATTGCCTCCTTTTCTATTGCTTAACCTTCATATGTCTTATTGCCAACATTGAAGAATTTGAATTCCTGAGGAGCAGAAACGCTATATTCATCAGTAGTAGCATTGTAAATGTATGAGTAAGCAAGTATTGTGAGATTCTGGTTGTTTTCAGTGTTGTTTACATTCCAGCTATATTCAAGTCTGTTCTTGTTATCAAGATTTTTCTTGTTAAGCTTGTAGTTGTAAACCTTAGCGTCACCCATTGTCTTATCTGATGAGTTGCCGCTGTTAAGAGCCTTAACTTTTGCAAGTAAATCAGACTCATCTACTGTGAACTTATCAGTAGCGTCAGCAGCTGAACTGTGTTTGCTGTTTACAACAAATACTACACCGCAAACTACATCATTATTAATGTCAGCACAAAGCTTTTTGCCGTTGTAATTATAAGAAACTGCAAAGTCAGCATATACCTTATCTCTGCCTGAATCATACTGGTTTCTTGAATACTCAAGGAACTGCATTGTAGCAGATACGCTTAACTTAGAAGCATCTACATCATTCTTACCGTAGCAAGCTGTAATGAGATAATTGTCATAAGCAAGGAAGTTAAACTCTCTTGTATAACACTTAGCTACTTCAATGCCGTTGCTGTCATCAGTCTGGATTGTCCAGTAACTGAACTTTTCACCATTAGCATTTGTTTCAGGAGCAACAAAGAGGTAATCCTCATCATTAGAACTCTGAGTTGTTGGGCCTACAAGATTCTTAGGTGTAACGAGTGAAGCATAGTTTACTGAATATGTCTGCTTTGGCTTATCATCGCCTAAGTCGGCTGTAACAGTTACAAAACCGTTGTCATACTTAGCAGGAACAGTAGCTGTTACTGAGAGCATAGCGTTGGTTGTAGAATAATCAACATTGCTAAGATCCCATGTGATAGACTGTACAAAGTTGTCTTCGTATGGTGCAACCTTTAAGAGGAATGACTCCTTGAATTTATACTGACCCTCTACATAATCAAAGTACTTGTCAATATCTGTACCGTAGAATGTACCGCTTACTGTGTAAGTTCTCCACCAATTTTCATTGATTTTTTCAGCAGGAATCTGTGACTGTGAGTAACCGTTATTATTGTAATACTCTCTGCTCTCGTAGCCAAGATACTTAAATGTTACATTGTAGTTAAATACATCAGCTGTAAAGTCAGTGTAAAGATTTATTGTATTAGTTTTGAACTTCTGACTAGTAGTATCAAACAATTCGGAAAGCTTTGCAGAATATGATTTATTTTCCTGATTATATTCCCATACTGTATCATCAGTTGCTTTTGTATATGTGTAAGTACCGGCATTATTTGTCTGGCGGTATGTTTCACCTACATTGCAATGTGAATCAGCAACAGGATTCATAGTGATAGTGATTGTATAATCACTTCCATTAGTTAAGTTTGCAAGGATTTCTTTAAGTTCTGCATTGCCCTTTAATGTCAAACTACTAATATCAGACTTAGATGTATAAACTACCTTATTGTTGCTATCAGTAATAGTAAGAGTAAATGTTGTTTTACCATTACCCTTACCGGCAACAGGATTTGGATTTGGAGCTGTGCTGTATGGATTGTAGTTGAAGGTAATGTTAGAATCTACATCAGGAAGTTTAAGATCTGAATAGTAGTTAAGAGCCATTACAGTCTGCTTGTCATTAACAAAGAGGTCCGAAACCTTAACCTTATAAGTTATAGTTGCACGAGCATCAGCAGGACATTCCTTATCGTAAAATTCACCGTTAGGCTCTTTTGTCAATGTAGAAACACCGCTAGCAACCTCCGGATAGTAGAAGTTAAGGAAGTGTGACTTAGCATATGACTGAGTATAGAGTGTTACCTCAATATAAGAACCATCATTTTTGTTTACAATATTTTCAAGTGTTACTGAACCGGCATCACTCTGTGTAGCAACAGCCTGAGAAGCAACAGGATTGCCGTTAGCGTCAAACACTTTAGCTGTTACAGAGAAAATACCAAGACCGTTATGTGAATCAGGACCTGTATATTTTGAATGAGTGATTGTTACAGAACCTGTAGCGTATGGCTCATACATTGCATAAAGCTCTGTATTTGTACTTACAGTATATGTTGCGTTAAGGTCTGTAAGGTTAAGAGGTGTGTAACCTGTAACTTTACCGGCTTCATCATATATTGGGGTAGCCCAACCTATAAACTTATACTGAGTACCGTTAGTTGCGTTAATTGTAATAACTGTATTTCTTTCTACAGAAGCAGAAGCTAAGTTAGTGTGAGTAGAACCAACGCTATCCGTATAGTCAAAGGAAGCTGAGCCGCCTGTTACCTTACCGGTAATTTCAGAATCATCAGAAGCCTTATCAACTGTCCAATCATCACTTTCAGAATTTCTGTAAATGATACCAACATTTGCATCCACCTGATCGGTAGAACGAGCATAGTACCAACGACCGTCAATACGAACACCTGTGTTTTTAGGTTCAACAGATGTTGAAGCACCCATTCTGTTTTCATAAGAAATTTTAGCACTGTTATACTTTAAACCGGCTTTTACAATAGCTTGATATGCTTCTGTCTGCTCAGAAGGAGCTGCCTCAGTAAAGTTGCCGTGTTCGTCAACAGAACCTCTTGGAATAAAGTCAGATGGCATACCCTGAGTTACATACTTATCTTTTGAATCATAAACATACCAAATAGTTGACCATTTGTTATTAATTGTACCTATTTGCATACTCTGGTTACCAACAGAAATAATCTGGAGTGGTTCAGCAGTATTAAGGCCGGTATTATTATTATTCTTAGCAGTTTCATTTGTATAACCAAGAATACTTACAAGCTTACCATCAATGTTGGTAAGATCTTCATAATCTGTAGCAGTTTTATCAATAATTGTAGTACCTGCCATAGATTTGTTATCTGTAGCATTATTAACAAGTAACTTCTGGTTTGACTCGGTTTTATCAGCGTAATACTTTACATCAAACTCAACGGTATCGTATCCCATACTGGTAAGCTTTTCAAAGTCATCATAGTCGTATGTCTGGTTATTATGTAACTGAACTTCGTTTAAGAAGAGCTTATGAACATCTTCGTTTTCGTAGTAGTTGTTATTAGTAATACCTAATACCTGTTTGGTTTTATCACAAGTAAATTTACCGTTAACATTAGTATAAGCGTACTTAGAAACCTTAGCGGCAAATCTGCCCTGAGAGTCACGCATCATAAGCTGGCCGGGATAAGCACCGTCCATATTAATGTCTGTATCATTATACCAAGAATAAATTGAAATTGAATTTCCCCAAGGTGTCTGGAGTGACTCTGGAGCATTGGTGTAGATAGTAATATAGTTACCGTCTGCCTCAATTACTTTATTATAGTAAATTGGAGTGATTTCAAGAGCCTTTGTTACAGTAATAGGTGAAGCAGTCTGATAAACATTATTGCCGTTATCTACTACATCTACCTTTTCGCCGTTTACAACAAAAGCATATACATAATAGCCAAGGTCTGCCTCTTCTTTGTTTACAGTACATGATACAGTAATCTGCTCTTTATCATTAACAACATAAAGATTATAGAAATCCTTAACACTTGTTTTGAGAGGTTTGTCACCACTCAACAAGGAAATAGTTGTTGTACCAAATTTATGACCAACTTGGCTACCCATTGTAGCGTAAACCTTATGAGAATTAGCCGGAGCTACAAAATATGTACCATTGATGATATATGTCTGTGTTTTAGAATTGTAAGTTACCTCGATATTAGTAATATCGTCAGTATTTTGGAACTGAACCAGTGGGAAATGTTTTCCACCCCATTCTTTATTTTGAGCTTGTTTTACATAATTCTTAAAGTGATCATCAACTTTCACCGTAAAGGTGCTGTTGTTAGGAACTAAACCAGAATTTTTACCGTCTGTTGAGAAGGATAAAAACTGAGTATTATTTGATGAAATTGCAGAAACAGGGAATGTTACAGAATATGTACCATTGTTCTCATATACTGGATAGTTTGTTTTATATTTACCAGCGCTATCCTCAGAAAGTGCCTGATCAGAATCTGATAACATAAACTTCCATTCTGAAAGAGTGCCCGAGTGCTCTTCAAAAGTTGCAGTTACCTTTACATCGCCAACGACATTAATTGTAATTGAAGTTGAGAAAGAGTCCTGACCAGTTGCAAATACTACATTGCTTTCATTGTCAAATTCCCAACCGCTGAATACATAGTCTTTGACTGCATTAGCTTTAAGTGTGATAGTTGAGTTAGACGCAACAGAAATAGCAGAAGAAGTTGTGCCTTCGGCAACTGTGCCTGCTGTACCGTTGTAAGTATAACTTACATTACCACCCTTATTGCTTGCAACAATAATGTTATGATTTTCAATCTTTTCATATGTAAGATAAACAGTTACTGTTGTGCCGGTTACAGAAGAAGCATCAAGAGTATAAGTATCACCAGTAGCGAACTTACCTTCAAACTTCCACTTAGGGAAGTAACCGTCAACTGACTTAGCTTTGAATGTTACAGAAGTACCGGGTTTTGCATTTACCGACTGAACAGTTTCGTCAGTATTTGTTACAATATTGCCTGTGTCGTTATCTGTGTATGAAGAAATGTAAGCTGCACTGCCATCTACAAGGTCTGCATTTAATTCAACAGATACAGGATCGGCAACAGCATATTCCCACTTGATTTTACCGTTACTTATTCCGGCAGTAATGTTAAATGTAATTTTAATTTCATTACCTGGCATACACGAAATTTCCCACTTATCACCGCCTGTTTCTACAACAGTTTCAGTAGAGTAGGTATTTTCACTAAGTTTTTCATGAGATTTAGCCCAATATACTTTGTTTGCAATTTTATCAGTAATAGTAACATGTAAATAACCTGTAAGTTTCATCGTACATGTATAAATACCATTAGATTCTTTGGTGAATTTATAGTTGTCGCCTGTAGTTAAATCCTTACCCATGTAACCAGTTACATAGAAATCATAATCGTTTTCAGTACTGTTTTCAGTAGTAATATCAATAGTAACATCATCAGTACCGGCAGCTAAAGTATAAGTACCGTTTGTACCAAGATCAGTGCTACCCTGCATTACTTTTGAAAGTGAATAGCCACTGTTAGGTTCAACTGTAAGTGTATAAGATTTATCATTATCAACAGTTACAGCAGTGCCGCTTTTGAGAGTAGTGTCACCAAGATTTACAGTTGCATTGCTGAAATTTACGGTAACAGTATGTGAAGTTTCTGAATCCCAAGTAGGCTTTGACCAAGACGAACCATTCCAATACTTATCTTTAATAGTATCAATAAGAGTCCATGTTTTATTAATAATTGCTACAGATTTTTCTTGCGTTGAACCGCTATAAATTTGAAATTGAAGAGTATTAAGTCCGCCCCAATCACTATAATATCCAACATCAGCTGTATATACTGTTTTTCCGTTAATTTTTTTGGTGTACTTAGTAGCATCAACTTGCTTCCAAATATTAGCACCATCTCCGCTTCCGCCATACTGCGTATTAGCTTTTAAGGTATAGCCAGATTTCAGCGAACCATCGGAGTTTATGTAACTGCTAAATTCGCTTATAGAATCAAGAGTTGTATAAACAGTAGCGGTTGCTTCATTAGCCGCATTCGAAGTAACCATACCGACAAGCATAGTCGAAAGCATCATCATAACAGCAAGCACAATAGAAATCGACTGTTTGCCAATACGCTTGAAATTCGTTTTCATTTTTATTACCTCCATTAAAAAATTGAAACATATGAGCCGAATAAGTCTGTACCGTCCGAGAGGGAAGTTTTGCTTTGACGGCGACCGCTTTTACCGACTGACCTTCGGTGAATTTGCTGTATTCGGCAGTCAGACCATATACTAACCCATAATTTTATTCCTTTATATTATAACATTTTTAGGTTTTTATTTCAATATTTTTTTGATGTTTTGTCGATTTTGACATTTCTTTATT
>ERZ1106919.2278-NODE-2278-length-10928-cov-4.971489_pt1 | contig 10928 bp, 7 predicted proteins | sample MGYA00403654_ERZ1106919 | MGnify/ENA primary metagenome ERZ1106919 (study PRJEB35170, sample SAMEA104062450) | human gut metagenome | biome: human gut; feature: human-associated habitat; material: faeces | place: Denmark | collected 2012-10-08 ... | reverse complement strand
CTCAGTCGGTAGAGCACCTGACTTTTAATCAGGGTGTCCCGCGTTCGAGTCGCGGATGGATCACCAAGTGGAGAGGTGTCCGAGTGGTTTAAGGAGCTGGTCTTGAAAACCAGTGATTCCGCAAGGAACCGTGGGTTCGAATCCCACCCTCTCCGCCAATATTTTTATCATTCACAACTTGCAGAAATACCCAAGTGGTGAAGGGGCTCCCCTGCTAAGGGAGTAGGTCTGGAAACGGGCGCGAGAGTTCAAATCTCTCAATCCGCGCCAGCAAAAGTTTAAGCTTTTGCTTGTATCCGCTTTACGTTAAGTAGAGCGGATTTTTTATTGCATAAATACAAAGATACCGCAGAGACGTTTGTCCTCTGCGGTGTTTTTATTCTGTAAGCCCTGCGGCACTTTTCATTTTCGCCTTGAAAAAGTGGTCGAACACTGCCACACATCTTCCCACCAGAAGCATTGCCGCAAGCGTGCCAACGCCAATGCCTATGATACTCTTGCTAAACAGCAGACCTATCACGCAGGCAATGGCAACGCATGATGCGTCAAGTATATTCTTGCCAAAGCCCATGTTCTTTCCAAAGGCTTTTCCTATAGCCTGAGCAAGACCGTCGGCTGGGTTCGGCACGAACTTCATGGCTATCATCATTGACATTCCCGCACCCGTGCAGATTATCGCTGCTGCCAGATACAGCGTGTTTTGCCACAAATGTCCGAAATTGAAATCAAGCAGCTTTGAAAAAATATTCAGCAGCAGACTGAACACAATGCTGAATGGTATTTGCAGCCAATCTATAGCAGTTCTGTCGCTGCCTCATTTCTATCACAACGAACAGTGCATATGTAGCAAAAGTCACAAGAGAGAAATTCACGTCCCATATACTCGATATGGCAAATGGCACTGATATAATAGTGGATACACCTAGCCCTGTTTTGATGTTCATCGTTATCCCTGCGGCAAGTATCACAAGCCCCATGGCATATATAGCCGCCCTTGCGGCATAATTCTTCTTTTCCAAACTAAATTCGCCTCCATACCAATTATACCACCTTCATCACACTTTTTCAAGAGCGCAAAAAAGCTGCCGTACCAAAAGGCACAGCAGCTTTTATACTATATAATAGTATCAGAGTTATTGATTATTCCTTTGGACCTGCTGATACAAGAGCCTTACCTGCTGGGTTGCCCTCATACTTAGCAAAGTTCTTAACAAATCTGCTTGCAAGATCCTTAGCCTTTGTCTCCCACTCGGAAGCGTCAGCATATGTGTCACGAGGATCGAGAATTGCAGGATCAACGCCTGGAAGCTCTGTTGGAACTTCAAAGTCAAAGTGTGGTATCTTCTTTGTAGGTGCGTTGAGAATATCGCCGTTAAGAATAGCGTCAATGATTCCACGAGTATCCTTGATAGAGATTCTCTTGCCTGTGCCGTTCCAACCTGTGTTTACGAGGTAAGCCTTAGCACCGCTCTTTTCCATCTTCTTAACGAGCTCTTCAGCATACTTTGTTGGGTGAAGCTCAAGGAAAGCCTGACCGAAGCAAGCAGAGAATGTTGGAGTTGGCTCTGTAATGCCACGCTCTGTACCTGCGAGCTTAGCTGTAAAGCCTGAGAGGAAGTAGTACTTTGTCTGCTCAGGAGTAAGGATTGATACAGGCGGAAGTACACCGAAAGCATCTGCTGAAAGGAAGATTACATTCTTAGCAGCAGGAGCTGAAGATACAGGACGAACAATGTTCTCAATGTGGTTGATTGGGTAAGATACACGAGTGTTCTCTGTAACTGTCTTGTCATTAAAGTCAATTTTACCGTCCTTATCTACTGTTACGTTCTCAAGAAGAGCATCTCTTCTGATTGCGTTGTAGATGTCAGGCTCTGACTCTTTGTCAAGGTTAATAACCTTAGCATAGCAGCCGCCCTCAAAGTTAAATACACCGTTGTCGTCCCAACCGTGCTCGTCATCACCGATGAGAAGTCTTTTAGGATCTGTTGAAAGTGTAGTTTTACCTGTACCTGAAAGACCGAAGAAGATAGCTGTGTTCTCGCCGTTCTTATCTGTGTTAGCTGAACAGTGCATTGAAGCAATACCCTTAAGTGGGAGGTAGTAGTTCATCATTGAGAACATACCCTTCTTCATCTCGCCGCCGTACCATGTGTTTACGATAACCTGCTCACGGCTTGTGATGTTGAACATTACAGCTGTTTCAGAGTTAAGACCGAGCTCCTTGTAGTTCTCAACCTTAGCCTTTGATGCGTTGTAAACAACGAAATCAGGCTCAAAGTTCTCAAGCTCTTCAGCAGATGGCTTGATGAACATATTTGTTACAAAGTGAGCCTGCCAAGCAACCTCAACGATGAAACGAACTGCCATTCTTGTATCATGGTTAGCGCCGCAGAATGCATCTACAACATAAAGCTTCTTGTTTGAAAGCTCTTTCTTAGCAAGCGCTTTTACAGCTTCCCAAGCTTCCTGTGTTGCAGGATGGTTGTCGTTCTTGTATTCGTCAGAAGTCCACCATACAGTGTCCTTTGAATTCTCGTCCATAACGATGAACTTATCTTTAGGTGAACGGCCTGTGTAAATACCGGTCATAACATTAACTGCGCCAAGCTCAGTTTCCTGTCCAACCTCATAGCCTTCCAAATCAGCCTTTGTTTCCTCGTTAAAGAGTTCGTCATAGGAAGGATTGTGGATAATTTCAGTAGTACCGGTAATACCATACTTAGTTAAATCAATCTTTGCCATTTCAGTATCAACCTTTCTGTTTCTTAAATTACATAGTATCAGAGTTTGCGGTGAGTTGCAATTACCAAACAATCTACACTGCAATAACCTATGTTCGTTAGTATTTTAGCATAATTTTTTACCCTCGTCAAGCCAATTGCCAATTAATTTGGTCGGTTTTGTCATATTGTGGTTTATTCGACATCAACACTGTATTTGTATATTGATTAGAGGTGTAAAAAGTGCTATAATATTGTATTATAAGCAGGTTTATTCTGTATATTCAGCACTTTAAAAAGCAAAGAAAATTTACCGTTACGGGAGGATATTATGAGCCTTGTTGAATTTAAAGATGTTTACAAAATATATAAAATGGGCGAAGTGACTATTAACGCTGTCGAGGGTGTTTCTTTTAATATAGAGCAGGGCGAGTTTTGCGTGGTAGTCGGTGCATCGGGTGCAGGCAAGACAACCGTACTTAATATTCTCGGCGGAATGGATACCTGTACAAAAGGCAGTATTATTGTCGGCGGCAGAGATATAAGCAAGCTGAAAGACAAACAGCTTATTGAATACAGACGGTTTGACATTGGTTTTGTATTTCAGTTTTATAACCTTGTGCCTAACCTTACCGCAAAAGAAAATGTAGAGCTTGCAACGCAGATAAGTAAAAATCCGATGGACAGTACAGAGGCGCTTGAAAGCGTCGGACTTTCACAGCGCAGTGCAAACTTTCCCGCTCAACTTTCGGGCGGTGAACAGCAGAGAGTTTCTATTGCAAGAGCACTTGCCAAGCGACCTAAACTTTTACTTTGCGATGAGCCGACGGGTGCTCTTGACTATAACACGGGCAGACAGATTTTAAAACTTTTGCAGGAAACCTGCCGAAAAGAAAATATGACGGTAGTTCTCATAACCCACAATTCAGCAATTACCCCAATGGCAGATCACATTATAAAGATGAGAAGCGGCAGGGTAATTATGGATGTTCACAATGATGAACCTAAAAATGTTGAAGAAATCGAATGGTAATTCATATTTTCTGCGAAAGGGGAGAGGACATTGACTAAAACCCTGTTAAAAAATACTTTCAGAGAAATTGCAAATTCTAAAGCAAGGTTTATTTCTATACTTGCGATTATTGCACTCGGTGTTGGATTTTTTGCCGGAATCAAAGCTACGGTTCCGTCAATGTACAATATGGCAGACGAGTATTATTCTCAATCCAATCTTATGGATTACAGGCTTGTATCTACTGTCGGATTTGATAAAGATGATGTAAAAGCGGTTGAAAATCTTGACAATGTAACCGATGTTATGCCATCGTATTTTGCCGACCTTGTTTTAAAATCAAACGGAAACGGCGGTAACGGCAAGGTTATAAGAGTATCCGCTGCACCTAAAAGTTATAACAATAATAAAACTCTTAATACATTAAACATAAAAGAGGGAAGACTACCCGAGAAAAAGGGTGAAATCCTTGTTGAATACGGCAGTGTCGGCAGCAGTGATTATAAAATCGGCGACAAGGTTGTATTTGGAAGTGAAAGCGGAGAATCCAATGCACTTGATATGGTAGATACGCTTGAATATACCGTCGTCGGTAAAGTGGAATCACCTATGTATATTTCGTATCAGCGTGGCTCAACTACAATCGGCAACGGCAATATTGCAGCATTTATGTATATTTATCAGGATGATTTTGTAACCGAAAGATATACGGAAATGTATGTGAAAACCGTTTTTTCTGACGGCGGCGGTTCAGCCTTTGATGACGAATACAAAAAAGACATTGAAAGCTTTACAACTGTTCTTGAAAATACCGCCGATTTACGCTGTGAGGCATTTGATAAAGATGTTATAGGCAAAGCAAAACAGGAACTTGAGGACAGTAAAAACGATTATGAAACCGAAAAATCCGAGGCTCTTACAAAACTTGATGATGCAAAAACGACTTTAGATAATTCGGAAAAAGAATATACAGATAAGATTTCAGATGCACAATCGCAACTTGACACAGCCAAAAAGCAGATAGATGACGGAAAAAGTCAGCTTGAAACTGCTAAAGAAGAATACGAAAACGGCATTGCGACAGGTGAAAGCGAACTTTCTTCTGCGCAGGCGGAACTTGACAGTGCAAAAGCCGAATATAATGCAGGCGTTGAAGAATATAATTCAAAAATCAGCATAGCGGAAGAAACTCTTGCCGAAAAAGAAGATGAATTCAATGCCGCAAAAAGTGAATTTGAAAACAATCAAAAGCCGCAGCTTGAAACCGCAATAGCAACTTGCAAATCACAGATTGAGGCTTTACAGGCACAAATTGAGGTTACAGAGGACGAAACCGCTCGTGCTGTATTGCAGGAACAGCTTACACAGGTTCAGGCAGTTTTAGCAGATTGTGAAACAAAACTTGCTATGGCGCAAGAACAGCTTGATACGGCAGAACAACAGCTGAACAACGGAAAACAAGAGCTTGAAATACAAAAGGCTGAGGGACAGGCACAGCTTGACTATGCACTTGCTCAAATTCAGAGTGCAGAACAGCAGATTGCGGACGGACAAGCACAGCTTGAAAGTAAAAAAACAGAGGGACAAGCCCAAATATCGCAGGCTGAAACCGAACTTGCGACAGCACAGGAAAAATATGACAACGGAAAGTCCGAACTTGAGGAGCAGAAAATAAGCGGCAGACAAAAGCTTGATGACGGTTGGAAAGAATACAATGATTCAAAAGCCGAGGCTGATGATAAATTTAAAGAGGCAGAACAAAAAATTGCCGACGCACAGGAAGAAATAGACGCTATAGCAGATCCCGAGTGGTATGTGTTTGACAGGTCGGATAATCCGGGTTATTCAACCTTTGCGCAGAATGTTGAGCGACTCGGTGCAGTGGCATCAGTATTCCCGATGTTCTTTTTACTCGTTGCGGTTTTGGTTTGTGTAACCACAATGTCAAGACTTGTAGAGGAAAAGCGTAAAGAAATCGGAATATTAAAAGCGCTCGGCTACAATAACTTAAGCATAATAATGAAATTTGCGATTTATGCTGTTTTTGCAGGTGTAATCGGTTGTACCGTAGGTGTATTAATAGGCATAAATACACTGCCGTATATTATTTATAATGCATATCAGATTATGTATTATATGCCTGACATCAGCATTGTACCTGATGCACAGAGTATTATACTCGGTACGCTTGCCGCCGTACTTTGTACATTGCTTGTTTCTGTAATAGTATGTGTAAGAGAATTAAGCCAGAGCTGTGCAAAAATTCTAAGACCTAAAACTCCGAAAGCAGGCAAGAGGATACTGCTTGAGAGAATTACTCCGATATGGAAACATATGAATTTTTCCGCAAAGCTGACTACAAGAAATATTTTCAGATATAAATCAAGAATGTTTATGACAATCATAGGCATTGCAGGCTGCACGGCTTTGATAGTTGCGGCATTCGGACTTAAAAACAGCTTTATTCCGCTTAGCGATACACAGTTTAGCGAAATATTCAAATATAATGCGGTTGTTATTCCTAAAGAAGGCGGAACTGCCGAACAGCTTGATTATCTGAAAAATGCAATAAACAATACGGGCGATGTAGCGTCAATTATGCTTGCAGGTCAGCAGGAAGTTGTTGTAAAGAAAAATAATGTTGTAAAAGATGAAAGCACTTATCTTACGGTAATGGAAGATCCGCAGAGATTTTCGGAGGTTACAGAACTTAGAACAAGGGGCGACAAAAAGCACCTTGATATTACCGATGATTCCGTAATGATAAATGAAAAAATGGCGAACGAATTGTCTGTCAAAGTCGGTGATACCGTAAGTGTAACTGTTGATGATAAAACCGCAGAACTTACAGTAGGCGGAATTTATGAACAGTATATAAAGAATTATGTGTTTATTTCTCCTAAACTTTACAGTGAAAAATTCGGAGAAGAACCGCAGTTTAATATGGCACAGGTTGTACTGAAAAATCCTGACGAACAGACTGCGTTCGGTGAAAAAATGCTGACGAATGATAAAGTAGCGGGTGTAACCTATCTTTCATCAGGTATGGGTGAAATTGAAGATATGCTCAATTCGCTTAATATGGTTGTGCTTGTTATGATTATTTGTGCAGCGGCACTTGCGTTTGTAGTGCTTTATAATCTTACAAATATCAACATTGCCGAGCGTGTGCGTGAAATCGCAACTTTTAAGGTGCTCGGATTTTACAGCAGAGAAACCTCAAGCGTTATTTATAAAGAAAATATCGTGCTTACTCTCGGAGGTATTCTTTCGGGACTTGTTCTCGGTATTTTCCTTACAAGATTTATTATTCAGACCGTTGAGGTTGACAATGTAATGTTTGGCAGAGATATTTTGCCTACATCATTCGTTTTTGCGGCTTTGCTGACATTTGCATTTGCTTTGATTGTGAATTTTGCAATGGGATTTAAGATTAAAAAAGTAAATATGGTTGAAAGCCTTAAGAGTGTTGAATAAACGGTGCCGCACATTATTTGTGCGGCATTGTCTGAAAAAGATAGAATTTTTGAAATAAAAATCACTTAAAATATTGATTGCTTAGGCAAATTGTGGTATAATACAAAAGAATAGGCAATTTAGCACAATATCAGTGAAAGGAACTGTAGATATATGATAAAAGCTAATCAGTATCGCACCGTAACTTGCGGTGAGTTAAGAGAAGAAAATATCGGACAGGAAGTTCGTGTAGCAGGCTGGGTTGAAAATATTCGTGACCACGGCGGCGTAATGTTCCTTGACATTCGTGATCAGTACGGTGTTCTTCAGGTAGTAGTTCACAATGACGAGTTACTTAAGGGTATTAACAAAGAATGTACCGTAACATTGAGCGGTAAGGTAGTAAAGAGAGATGAAGAAACCATCAACTCTAAGATTGCTACCGGTTATGTTGAGGTACACACAGATGACATTACTGTTCTCGGCAAATGTAAAAACGCACTTCCGTTTGAAGTTGCTACTTCTACCAATACTTCGGAGGAGGTACGCTTAAAGTATCGTTTCCTCGACCTTCGTAATCAGAAGGTGCATAATAACATTATGCTCCGTTCACAGATTATAACATTCCTCCGTGCAAAAATGAACGAGATGGGATTTAATGAAATTCAGACACCGATTCTTTCAACTTCATCACCGGAAGGAGCAAGAGATTATCTTATTCCGAGCCGTAAGCACAAGGGCAAATTCTATGCTCTTCCGCAGGCTCCGCAGATTTTCAAACAGCTCCTTATGGTTTCCGGTTTTGACAGATACTTCCAGATTGCACCTTGTTTCAGAGATGAGGATGCAAGAGCAGACCGTTCGCCGGGCGAGTTCTATCAGCTTGACTTTGAAATGGCTTTTGCCACACAGGAAGATGTATTTGCGGTTGCAGAAGAAGTTCTTTACGAAACATTCACTAAGTTTACAGATAAAGAGGTTTCAAAGCCTCCGTTTGCCCGTATTCCATACTCTGAAAGTATGTTAAAGTACGGTACAGACAAGCCTGATCTCCGTAACCCGCTTGTTATCGTGGAGATTAGCGATATGTTTGAGGAAACTGACTTTAAGCCGTTCCTCAAAAAGACTGTTCGTTCAATTAATGTACCGGGTGCCGCAAAGCAGTCAAAGAGCTGGTTCAAGAAGATGGAAGAATTTGCGCTTTCTATCGGTATGAAGGGACTCGGCTATGTTAAGGTAAGAGATGATATGACATTTGACGGTCCTATCGATAAGTTTCTTAAAGAGGGCGACAGAGAGGAGCTTATTAAGCGTAATAATTCTAACGCAGGCGATGTTATTTACTTTATCGCAGATACAGAAAAAGACGCTCCAAAGCTTGCAGGTCAGATTCGTACAGAGGTTGCTACCCGTCTTGACCTTATTGACAAGTCAAAGTTTGAGATGTGCTTTATCGTTGACTTCCCAATGTATGAGCATGACGAAACCACAGGTCAGGTAATCTTTACACACAACCCATTCTCCATGCCACAGGGCGGTATGGACAGCTTGCTTAATAAGAACCCCGATGATATTCTTGCTTATCAGTATGACATCGTATGTAACGGTGTTGAGCTTTCATCAGGTGCTGTTCGTAACCACGACCTTGACATTATGATTAAGGCATTTGAGATTGCAGGATATACCGAAGATGAGCTTAAATCTAAGTTCTCTGCTCTCTACAACGCATTCCAGTACGGTGCTCCGCCACATGCAGGTATGGCTCCGGGCGTTGACAGAATGATTATGCTCATTACTGAAGAAGAGAACATCAGAGAGGTTATTGCTTTCCCAATGAACTCAAATGCTCAGGATCTTCTCCTCGGTTCACCGGGAGAGGTAACAGAGCAGCAGCTTCGTGAAGTTCACATTAAATTAAGATAACTTCATATATACTCAAAGGGCGAGTTGTTTTTATAACTTGCCCTGATTCTGTTTATACAAAGGATGGTTTTTATGGTAACAAGAGAAGATGTTGAAAACATTGCGTTGCTTTCAAAGCTGTTCGTTCCCGAAGAGGAGCTTGACAGCCTTACACAGTCAATGCAGGAAATTATAGATTTTGCCGATACAATCAATAATGCTCCCACAAGCGGTGAGAGCTTTGACAACATAAACAACCTTTCAAATGTATTTCGTGAGGATGTTGTGGTTGAGTCATATGACAGCGAGGAAATTTTGAAAAATGCCCCTGAACAGGCAGAGTCACATTTCCTTGTTAGAGGCAGAGAATAAGAGGTGTAAAAATGGGTAGTATTGCAAAAATTCACGAAATGCTTGTTTCCAAGCAGGTTTCGTGTACGGAGCTTACTAAAAGCTATCTTGAAGAAATAGAAAAATCAAACGGCGAGCTTAACGCTTATGTAAATGTAACTCCCGATACAGCGCTTGAAACCGCAAAGAATGTTGACGAAAAAATTGCAAAGGGCGAAGAAATCGGTATGCTCGAGGGTGTTCCGATGACATTGAAAGATAACCTTTCCACAAAGGACATTGAAACTACTTGCTGTTCTAAAATCCTTAAAGGTTACAAGCCGATTTATAATGCAACTGTATGGGAGAATCTTTCTGCACAAAATGCAGTTATGCTCGGTAAAACAAATATGGACGAATTTGCAATGGGTTCTTCGTGTGAAACTTCATGCTTTGGCGGAGCAATGAATCCGTTTAACACAAAGTATGTATCCGGCGGTTCATCAGGCGGCGTAGCAAGCGCTGTCGGCGCAAACATTGCAGCATACGGACTTGGTTCTGATACAGGCGGTTCTATCCGTCAGCCTGCAAGTTTTTGCGGTATCGTAGGTCTTAAGCCGACATACGGCAGTGTATCCCGTTACGGTCTTATCGCTTATGCAAGCTCACTTGACCAAATTGGACCTATCACAAAGAGCGTTGAAGATGCGTCTATTGTATTTGATGCAATTTCACAGTATGACGAAAAAGACAGCACTTCAAAGGGTAATGTCGGCGGCGCAACTTACGGAAAGCTCAACAATGACATCAAGGGTATGAAAATCGGTATTGCCCGTGAGTATCTTGATGGTATTCGTGACGATGTTAAAGAGGCAGTTCTCAATGCCGCAAAAGTTTATGAATCACTCGGTGCAGAAATAGTGTATTTTGATATGCCAGCACTTAAGTTTGCTCTTCCTGTTTATTACATTATTGCCTGTGCAGAGGCATCTTCAAACCTCGGCAGATACGACGGTATTCGTTTTGGTTATAAAACACCGCATTATAACGGCACTCACGATATGATTTGCCGCACCCGTTCAGAGGGCTTTGGTGAGGAAGTTAAGAGAAGAATTCTTCTCGGCACATATGTACTCTCTGCCGGTTATTATGACGCTTATTATAAAAAGGCACAGAATTTGCGTGGAACTATTGTAAAGGCATTTACAGATGCATTTGAGCATTGTGATGTAATTCTTGCTCCAACAGTTCCTATGACTGCTTTCGAGGCGGGTCACGCAGTTTCCGATCCGATTGAAACCTATCTTACAGACATTTGCACAGTACCTGTTAATATTGCAGGACTTCCGGGTGTATCCGTTCCGTGCGGATTTAACGCAAACGGTATGCCAATCGGTATGCAGCTTATCGGCAAGAGTTTTGGCGAGGCTGAAATTTTAAATGCAGCGTTTAAGTATCAGCAGGCTGCCGGAGAAAACTTTAAGGATACAAAGTGGGGTGTTAAG
>ERZ1106919.2275-NODE-2275-length-10936-cov-5.103207_pt1 | contig 10936 bp, 8 predicted proteins | sample MGYA00403654_ERZ1106919 | MGnify/ENA primary metagenome ERZ1106919 (study PRJEB35170, sample SAMEA104062450) | human gut metagenome | biome: human gut; feature: human-associated habitat; material: faeces | place: Denmark | collected 2012-10-08 ... | reverse complement strand
CCGGTGCGGCGCTCTGCCTGCAATGGCAGGGACGGTTTGACGCCCGGCGCTACTTTGTGGGCCGCGCCGCCGCGACCTACCCGGCGTTCTGGCTGGGGTTTGGCGCGCTGTTCCTGTACGGCGAGGTCCTGCACGGCAACAACGCCGATGTTCCGCGCTGGCGTGTGATTTTTTCAGTACTGGGGCTGGATGGGTATTTAGCGCCCGTGACGGTCACTTTCTACAAAATCGGCGAGTGGTTTTTGGGCGTTATCCTGATTTTGTATCTCGTGTTCCCGCTGCTGCTCCGGTGCATGGAGACCGCAGCGCACCGCCGGGTGCTGGCACTCTGCATGGCGGTGCTGGCCGTTGTCTGGCCGCTCGTCTGCCCCGCTCCGTGGGAGGCCGGGCATACGGTACTGGGCCGCCTGCCCGCGTTTGCGCTGGGGGTGTGGTTCGGCACGCTGCTGAAAAAGAACGCGCTGCCGTCCTATCGGCTGTATATCGGGCTTGCGGTCTGCCCTCTTTTGTGGGTGGACGAAGTGCCGCGTCTGGCCGTGCTGTTGGTGCTGGCGGCGGTGCTGTTCTGGGCAGTCTATGCCGCCGGGCAGCACGTACCCGCACCGCTTTGCCCCGCCCTGCGGCGGCTGGCGGGCTGGTGCTACGGCGTGTACTTGGTGCATCATGTCCTGCTGACGCTGGTATTCCTGCCGTTTGTGCAGGGGCACGGCCTGCCGCTGGCCGGGATGTTCCCGGTGTATCTCGCCGCCAGCTTTGTGCCGGCGGCGGTGCTGACGGCAATGAGCAGACCGGTGAGCAAGGCAGTCAAAAAATTGGCATAAAAAAATCGGACGCACAGCTTTTTACGGCTGTGCGTCTGTTTTTGTATTCATAAGGGCAGATTCTGTATCCGCCCCTGCCTGTCTGCCAATGGCGCGGCTTCGCGGGCATTTTCCTCTTACTGCCGCGCCTGCAAAGCTGCCAGCAGCGGCGGGATGAGCTGCTTCTTGCGGCTGACGACACCGGGCAGTTTGGCTATGTTCCCCTCCGGCTCGACGTGGAAGGCATCGCGGATGATCTCCTCGGCGTTGTGGCCGTAGAACATCAGGTCGGTGCTCTGGGTCTTCATGTCGGTGAACATGTAGAAGATCAGCGGCAGACCCTCGCGGCGGCTCGCCTCGGGCAGGAACGGCTGCACAAGCGCCTCGGCGGCGGCGCGGGACTTGTCGGTCATGTAGGTGGACTGGCCGACGCCGAACTTGACGTCGCCGCGGCTGAACGCCTTGAAGTCCGAGCTGAACACATCCTCCGCCGTGCGGCCCGTCAGGTCGGCACCTGCCTCAAACATCTGCTCGGCGTAGGACTGGATGTCCTCGCCCGCCAGCGCGGCCAGCGCCCTGGCGGCGGCTTCGTCCTGCGGGGTGGACGTCGGAGAGCGGAACACCAGCGTATCGGACAGAATGGCCGACAGCAGCAGACCCGCGATCTCGCGGCTGGGCGTCAGGCCCTGCTCGCCGTACATCTGGTACAAAATCGTGGCCGTGCAGCCCACCGGAACATTGCGGAAATAGACCGGGCCGGTGGTCTCCAGACTGCCGATGCGGTGATGGTCGATGATCTCCAGAATTTCGGCCTGGTCAAAACCCTCCACGGCCTGAGTGGCCTCGTTGTGGTCCACCAGAATGATGCGGCGCTTGCGCAGGGCGATGATGTTGCGGCGGCTGACCATGCCGCAGTATTTGCCCTCTTCATCGAGGATGGGGAAATAGCGGTGGCGCACCTTGGCCATGACGCGCATGACATCCGCCACCGGCGTGACGAGGGTGAACTTCAGGATGTCTTCGCGGGTCATATAATAGGAGATGGGGGCGCACTGGCTGATGAGCTTGCCCGCCGCGTAGGTATCGTAGGGGGTCGTCATGATGGCGACGCCCATTTCGTCGGCGATGCGCTGGATGGTGTGGCCCACCTTGGAGCCGTTGCAGATGATGAGGAGGGAGGCCTCCTTCTCAATGGCGCACAGCTGGCTCTCGTACCGGTTGGTCAGGATGACGATGTCGCCCTTTTCCACATTGCTTTCCAGCATTTCGGGGGTGGCGGTGCCGATCTTGATGTGGCCAGTGGTGCAGACGGCGTTCTCGTCGCCCACCACCATGGTGCCGCCCAGCGTTTCGAGGATGTTCCGGAAGCTGGTCTGGCTCTTGGCCAGAACGCCGGTGTCGAAGACGTCCATGTTGGCGGTCGCGATGTCCTTGACCGTGATGATGCCCTCCAGATCGTTTTCTGCGCTGGTGATGGGCAGGGTGTCGATCTTCTGGTCGCGCATGATCTCCCACGCACGGCGCAGGCTGGTGGCACCGGGGATGCCGGGCATCTCGCGGTAATCCACATCCCGGATCTTCGGGTTGACGTCGGTGCACATGCGGGGCGGGGTCACACCGAACTTTTTCAGGACGAACTCGGTCTCCTGGTTCATCCGGCCCGCGCGGCGCGCCTCGCAGACAAGGTCGCTGGTCTTGTTTTTCAACTCCGCATACGCAATGGCGGAGCAGATGGAGTCGGTGTCCGGGTTGCGATGCCCGATGACCACGACTTTATGGGCTGCCTTTGGCATAATCTTTCCTCTCTCTATGGAATCGTTCATTCATTTACCTTCTTCTGTGCTGCACACAGAAGTCCAGTTTCATTCTATCACATCCCACCGCAGGGGTAAAGGGAACCGACGGCACTTTGTTTCTTAAAATTTTGCGAGATTCTTGGATACAACGTCTTGATTTTCCTGCAACTCCGCGTTATGCTTAGTTCTATGACATCCCAGAGCAAGAGGAGGAACTATGACAACCACAACAACCAAGCCGCTGTTTACCCGCAAACAGCTCATTGCCCTGCTGCTGCCGCTGATCGCCGAGCAGGCGCTCAGCGTGACCATCGGTCTGGCCGATACCCTGATGGTCTCCTCGGTCGGCGAAGCAGCCGTTTCGGGCGTCAGCCTGGTGGACTCGTTCAACGTGCTGATGATCCAGCTGCTCAGCGCGCTTGCCACCGGCGGCGCCGTCGTCGCCAGCCAGTACATCGGCCACCGGGAGCCGAAGAACGCCAAGGCCGCCGCCGCCCAGATCCTGTTCATCATGATCTCGCTCAGCGTCGTGGTCGCCGCCGTGGTAGCGGTGGGGCGGCACGGCATCCTGCGGGGCATCTTCGGCTCCATTGATGCCGACGTCATGCGCTACGCCGAGACGTATTTCCTGCTCTCGGCGCTGAGCTACCCCTTCATCGGTGTATACAACGCCGGAGCGGCGCTCTTCCGCGCACAGGGCAACAGCAAGATCAGCATGCTGTCCAGTCTGGTGATGAACGTGGTGAACATCGGCGGCAACGCCGTGCTCATCTTCTACTTTAAGATGGGCGTCATGGGTGCCGCGCTGGCCAGCCTTGTCTCCCGGATGATCGCCTGCTTTGCAGTCATCTACCTGCTGGAAAAGCCCGGCTGTCTGCTCCGCATCGAGCACCTGACCGACCTGAAGCCCGACCTGCCCCTCATCCGCCGCATCCTGCGGGTGGGCATCCCAGCCGGCATCGAGAACGGCATGTTCCAGATCGGCAAACTGTCGGTCTCCAGCCTGACGTCCACCCTCGGCACCTCGGCCATTGCGGCCAACGCCGTGGCGGGCAACATCACCACCTTCCTGAATGTTCCGGCCAACGCGGTCGGCATGGCGGTGCTCACCGTCATCGGCCAGTGCCTGGGTGCAGGCGAAAAAGAGCAGGCCAAACACTACGCCCGCCGCTTCCTGCTGGTGGCCTATGCCGGTGCCTGGATCATGAACCTGTCGGCCTTCTTCTTCCTGAACCGTATCACCCTGTCCTGGTTCAACCTCTCCCCGGAGTCCAACGCCATGGCGCTGCAGGTGATGGTCTGGTTCAACATCATCTCGCTGTTCATCTGGCCGTCCAGCTTCACCCTGCCCAACATCCTCCGCGCCGCCGGCGACGCCACCTTCACGATGACGGTCAGCGTCTTCTCCATGTGGGTGTTCCGGGTGGGCTTCTGCTACCTGATGGTCCTGGGCCTGCATCAGGGCAATCTGCTCAGCATCTGGGGCGGCATGTTCCTGGACTGGCTGTTCCGCTCCCTCTTCTTTGCCATCCGCTTCTTCAAGGGAAGCTGGCTGGAAAAGAAAGTCATCTGAGCCTGCGCTTCCGGATTGCTTTCCTGCCCGAAAACGTGTAGAATAGAAAGCAGGAAACGATTGGATGAAAAGGAGGCGCTCTGATGAAACAATCTCTGACCGCACTTTTGCTCACGCTGGCACTGTTCTGCTGCCTGCTGACCGGCTGCGGCCCGACGCCCGATGTTCCGGGCGGCAGCGAAGGCAGCAACGGCTCTTCTTCGGGCAGCACCAACTCCGGCACCGAACCCGATGACTCAAACGGCACCAACTCCGCCCGGCTGCAGCCCTCGGTCTCGATGACCTCGGTGGTCCAGCCGGGTGCACAGGAAAGCACCTACACCGCAAACTACCGATTCACCATCACCAACCCTAACACGGCCTACAGTGTCAAGGTACGCCTGGGTCTGACTCTGACCAGTGCTGCCGGGGAGAAACGAACCGACTTCACATTTTCTCCGGTCATCGCACCCGGCGATACCGTCTGCTTCATGTACACAAAAAGCTACACTGGTTTCCACCCCACGGGCTTCTCACTGACCTCTTCCACGGATTATCTGACCCCGGAACAGGTCGTGCGGACCAGCGATCTGCTCATCCTGAAGCCGACTGAGACCAAGAACTCCAAAGTCGATTATAATACCTTCTCCGGTGCGGTGAACAACACCAGCCGTTACGCCACAAAAGTGAAGGTCTCTCTCTTCCTGAAAAAGAACGGCCATCTCGTCTCGGTCGATGCGCCGACTCTTTTGCTGAGCATCCCTGCCGGTGGAACTGCCACATACAGCATCCTGCACTACAAGGATGCCGCCTATGACGACTACGAAGTGACCGCGACCCCTTGGAACTGACGGATTCCCCGAACGCCAGCCGCGCAAGCGGCTGGTTTTTTTGTACCCTTTTGCAGGAAAATCCGGTTCTGGATCGTATTCCTTTCAGAGAGGGCGGTTCCGGAGCCGTTCTCTCCCCCGAATTTCCCATGTCGCACAAATTTTTCACAGATATTTTAGAGAAGTTGTCCTGTTTAGGGCTTGTTTTTGCACGATGACCGGCGTATAATGAGACGCTGCTAAGAACTTTAAGAAGGCATTGCCTTCCAACTCCAAACAAAGGAAGTGTGTTCCATGCGAAACTGGTTTTCCCGCCATCCCATCTGGTTCATGGCGTTCTATCTTGTGTTTTATCTCTCGGTGTTCCACTGGCTCGAAGTCAACATCACCGTGCCGGAAGTCTGGGTCCACTGCCATCTGGATGACCTCATCCCCTTCTGCAAGTATGCCGTCATCCCTTATCTGGCGTGGTTCATCTGGATTCCGTTCACCCTGTTCTATCTGCTGTGGAAGGCCCCGCGCGCGGACTTCTGGCGGCTCTGCCTGCCGCTCTTTGCGGGCATGACCATCGCGCTGGCGGTCTATGTCATCCTCCCCAACGGGCTGGACCTCCGCCCCTACCGCGTCTACGGTTCGGACATCTTCGCCCGGATCGTCCGTCAGCTCTACTCCACCGACACTGCCACCAATGTCTGCCCGTCCATCCATGTCTTCAACTCGGTCACTCTGATGATGGCCTACTACCGCAGCCGCATCTTTGAGGAGCCCCGCCGCCGCTGGATGCGCCCGGCGTCTGCGGTGCTGTGCCTGTCCATCATCGCCTCCACCGTGCTGCTCAAACAGCACAGCTGCATCGATGTGGTCATGGGCATCCTGCTGGCCATGGCAGTGGACAGCGCCGCCTCCTCGCTGGAGCGGAGCGAGTACCGCATTTTGCAGAATCCCTGAGCTTCATACAGCAAAAAAAGCACCTGCGGCGCAGGTGCTTTTTTTGCTGCTTAAAACAATCCTTCCGGCAGGCAGATGTCGTGCCGGGGGACTTTTTCCCATGAAAAGTCTGCCACGAGGCTCTCCGGTGTGCGGGGGGCAGGTTCTTCCTGCAAGCCGTAGGCGTAGGCCAGTTTTCCCACGATCTCTTCGGCGGTGTATTTTGCCCGGAGGTTCTCCAGACTCTGGTCGCCGTCCCGCTTGGACAGCCGCCGCCCATCCGGGGCCAGCAGCAGCGGGCAGTGGGCAAACCGCGGGGCCGTCAGGCCCAGCAGACGGTACAGATAGAGCTGTCGCGCCGTGGAGGAGAGCAGGTCTGCCCCGCGCACGACTTCGGTGACGCCCATCCGGGCATCGTCCACGACGACGGCCAGCTGGTAGGCGAAGACGCCGTCTGCCCGGCGAAGGTAGAAGTCGCCGCAGTCCCGCAGCAGGTTCTCGCTGTGGAGGCCCATGCAGCCATCCCGGAAGGTGATGACCTCATCGGGCACTCTGAGCCGGTAGGCCGGTGCCTTGACCCGGCGCTTTTCCGCGATCTGGGCAGGCGTCAAATCCCGGCAGGTGCCGGGATAGATGACATTGCCGTCCGAGGTGTGGGGCGCACTGGCCGCATGGAGCTGTGCGCGGGAGCAGAAGCAGGGGTAGACCAGCCCCTGCGCTTCGAGCATCTGATACGCGCGGGTGTAGATCTCTGCGCATTCGCTCTGGTAATAGGGACCGTGGGGGCCGCCCCGGCTCCCGCCCTCGTCCCAGACGAGGCCCAGCCAGGCCAGGTCTTCTTCCAACAGGTCTGCGTATTTCCGGGGGCAGCGCTCTGCATCCAGATCCTCGATGCGGAGGACGATGCGCCCGCCCGCATGTCTGGCGCTCAGCCAGGCCAGCAGGCTGCACGCAAGGTTGCCCAGATGCAGCCGCCCGCTGGGGCTGGGGGCAAACCGCCCGACGACCGGGCTCACAGGCCCAGCTTCCACTCGCCATCCTTCGGCTGAGAGATGGGGGTGTTATAGAATTCGGCCACGGCCTTGGCCATGTACTCGGCGTCGATGCAGCTGGCGGTCTCCATGGAAGAGTGCATCGCCAGCTGGGCCAGACCGATGTCCACCATCGGAATCAAAATCTGGTGGCCCAGCAGGTTGCCCAGCGTGGAGCCGCCTGGAACATCGGCGCGGTTGGACGCGAACTGCACCGGCACACCGGCCTTCTGGCAGATGGCGCTGAAGGCTGCACCGGTCAGGCCGCTGGTGGTGTAGGTCTGGCGGGCGTTGGATTTCAGCAGGACGCCGCCGCCCAGCGTGGCCGGATGGGCCGGGTCGCTCTTTTCGGGGTGGTTGGGATGGGTAGCGTGGCCGTTGTCGGCGCTCAACAGCAGGCTGTTGGTGCAGGCACGGATGCTCTGCTCACGGGTGACGCCCAGCTTTTCTTCGATGCGGGCCAGCACATCGGCCATGAGGGTGCCCTGTGCGCCCTGACGGCTGGAAGAACCGACCTCTTCGTTGTCGAACATGACCCAGATGTCGCCGCGGCCTTCCTCTTCGCCGCGGCCCTGCAAAAAGCCCCACAGCGTGGTGTAGGCACACTCCAGGTCGTCGATGCGGCCGGACATGAAATACTCGCCCTTCAGGCCCACGCGCACGGCCTGCTCACAGGTGCAGAGCATGAGGTCGCTGTCGAGGATGTCTTCGGCCCGGACGCCGGCCTCCTCGGCCAGCACCTGCCGCAGGGTGGTGCCCGCCGCACCGAAGATGGGCTGCAGATCGACCTGCGGGTTGTAGTTCTTCCCCTTGTTGACCTCGTGGTCAAAGTGGATGCAAAGGTTCGGGATGCAGGCCAGCGCACGGTCCGGATGGACGAGAATGCTCTTCACGCCGTTCTCCGTCCGGACAAGGATGCGGCCCGCCACGCTCAGGGGACGGTCCAGCCAGGTGGGCATGATCATGCCGCCGTAGCCCTCGGTCTCGGCGCGGGCAAACACGGCATCCTTGCCGCCGTCCAGCTCCTTGATCTTCCAAGTGGGGGAATCGCTGTGGCTGGCCGTGACATGCCAGCCGGTCAGCTCCCCTTTGGGCATCCGCCAGGCCAGCACCGCCGAACCGTTGCGGGTGGTGTAGTATTTTCCGCCGGGCACCAGCTCCCAGGCTGCGCTTTCGGGGCGCTCCTCATAGCCGTTGGCCTCCAGAATGGCCGCTGCTGCGGCGGCAGAGTGAAAGGCGCTGACGCCTTTGTTCAAAAAATCAAACAGACCCTCTAGTTCAAACTTCTGCATCTTGGGTTCTCCTTCTGTTTCTTTTATTCTCAACCTCTCAGCCGAGCCTTCGGCCCGCCATCTCCCCTAATAGGGGAGCCTCTGGCGTATCCAGCAAGTTTCATCCGACTGCCAATGCCTCCCCTATCAGGGGAGGTGGCATCGCGCAGCGATGACGGAGAGGTTCGTTCCAATTATATCCCTTGCATTTCCAAAAAGCAACTCAGACCGCCGCACACTGTTCCAGCTCCCGGTCCACGGCCCGGCGCACCTGTGCTGCCTGCAAGCCGCAGACCAGCTGCAAATAGGGGCCGTCCTGCACCAGCCCTTTATGGGGCATGGCCAGCAGCGCCGCCGTATCCAGCCGGTCGGGATCTTTTACGGTGATGCGCAGCCGGGTGAAGCAGTTGTCCACCGTGCAGATGTTCCCCGGCCCGCCCAACGCCGCCAAAAGCCGCCGGATGCCTTCCGGGTCGATCTGCCGCGCGGCTGTTTCCCGCTCCGGTGCCCGGCCGGGCGTGGGCAAGTCGAACACACGGATGATGACCGAAAAGACCACCGCATAGGTCAGGATCTCCAGAACGCCCAGCAGATAGAGCAGCGGGACGCGATGCATCTGCTGCGGAGCGGCGCTCAGGTTGAACACCAGCGAACCCAGCAGGTTGGAGGTGAACGCCCGGACCTGCAGCGCATTCAGCAGGACCATGAAGCCGCCTGCAAGGGCCGCATGGAGCACCCACAGCACCGGCGAGACGAAGCAGAACAGGAAATCGACCGGTTCGGTGATGGACGCCAGCGATGCTGTGACCGCCAGCGGCAGGATGGCCGCAGCCGTGCGCTTCCGGCGCTCCTTTTTGGCAGTGAGGATGAACGCCGCCGCGATGCCCAGATAGCCGAACGTTTTGGTGAAGCCGGTGTACATCCAGACGATGTCATCGGTCAGGGGCAGACCGTAGGAGTATTCCGCCATCGTGACCATATAGGCTCCCGTGTAGGTCACCGAACCCACCGTCATGGAACCGCCCAGCGCCGAGAACTGGAACGGCATATAGATGAGATGGTGCAGGCCGGTGGGGATGAGCAGCCGTTCGAGGAAGCCATACAGAAAAATGCCCACATGGCCCGAAGCTGCGATCCAGCCCGTCATGGCGCGGATGCCCTCCTGCAGGGGCGGCCAGACAAAGCAGACCGCCATCCCGAACGCCGCCGCAAAAGCCGCGATGCACAGGAACGACCACCGCAGACCCGAATACACCTGTGTGACAAGCCCGGTGAACTGCGTTTCGCAGGTGCGGTCAAAGATCTTCGCAGCGGCAAAGCCCAACAGGATGCCGCCCGTCACGCCGGTGTCCATGACCTGGATGCCCAGGATGCTCGTCTGACCCGTGGCGGCAAGGCCGGTCAGGCCGTCGGACTCGGCCAGGCGGCCCAGGATCTCCAGCGTCGTGTGGTTGGCCGTCAGGAAGACGAGATAGGCCATGAGGGCCAGCAGTGCGGCCTCCTGCTTTTCGGTGCGGGTGCGCGCAGCGGCGATGCCCACGCAGAGGAAGATGCTGAGGTTGTTGACGATCACCATCATGCTGTTGTACAGCAGCCCGCCCGCAAGGCGGATCGGGGTCCAGTTCAGCACCGGGAGCAGCTGGCGCAGCGGGCTGCTGGTGAGCAGTGCCCCCACCACCAGCAGCAGGCCCGCCGCCGTCAGATAAGACAGCGGGTCCAGAAGCGCCTGCGAGACTCCTTCGAGCTTTTGCAGGAATTTCTGCACTTGTTTGTCCTCCTTTCCGGCACGGCACACCGGCCAGCCCATTTTATTTTACGAATGAATTATACGAGACAGCGCAAAAATTGTCAATCCTGCCCGAAGGCAAAAATTACTGTCAAAGTTTGTACAATTTGCACAGGACGGGTTGAAATTCGTCCTGCACACGACAATTGACAACCGCGCGGCGGAACAGTATACTAGAGCTGTACCCAGAGACTCCCCCGGCTTTGGCCGGGAACCGATAAAAGGAGGAACACGCTATGATCCGCAACCGTATCCTTTCCCTGCTGGTGTGTGCAGCCCTGCTCGCCTGCCTGCTGGCCGGATGCAGCACTTCGTCCGGAACCGACGGCGGCGAGGCCGCTTCGTCGTCCAGCTCCGCTGCTTCCAGCGAGAGCATCCCTTCTTCCACGACGCAAGCCAACACCGGCAAGCTGACCCCGAATCTGGATGAGAGCGACAACTCCATCTTCTCCCCCGCCTCCACGCAGGATGCCTTTGCGCCCTGCCTGGGCTGGGGTCCCGGCGTTTCGGGCTGCTCGCTGAAGTCGGTCATCGCGGCGGATTCCCTGCTGAGCTGGGCCGAGAACGGCAATCTGGCCATGCAGACCACCGATGTCATCGAAGACGCCTATACCGAGTGGTACGACAGCCTCTCCACCGATGAGCAGGACAGCTTTGCAGACGCCTGGCCCCTCATCAAGGAGGACGCCAACGCCCTGCTGACCGACACGTCCAGCATGACCGGCCGCATCGAGGATGCCGGCCTGAATGCCAAAGAGCTGCCCGACTGTTCGGAAGAGAACTGGCAGGCCCTGCAGGACGTCATCGACGCCCTCGTCCCGGCGTCCAGCGAATACTAAGTCCAGCAAACAGAACGAGCCACGGCGAAACGCCGTGGCTCGTTTGCGTTATCTCAGACCTTTTTCAGGGTGTACCGGCGGGTGCCCATGCCGATTTTTTCGGC
>ERZ1106919.2269-NODE-2269-length-10956-cov-6.017888_pt1 | contig 10956 bp, 10 predicted proteins | sample MGYA00403654_ERZ1106919 | MGnify/ENA primary metagenome ERZ1106919 (study PRJEB35170, sample SAMEA104062450) | human gut metagenome | biome: human gut; feature: human-associated habitat; material: faeces | place: Denmark | collected 2012-10-08 ... | reverse complement strand
ACCGCGCCGAGGCCGCCCGCATCCGCGCCGAAGAGCGCTTGCAGCACAAGCAGAGCATGCACGAGTATTACCAGAGCAAGATCGCTCTTGACCGTGCCATGCAGCGCCTGCAGACGGCCGCAAAGTACAAGCGGTAAATCAGGCCGTTCCGTTTTTCCCTTCCAAGATACAACAAACAACGAACGCCCCCTGCCCGGTTCCGGAGCCTATGCCTCCGGACGGACAGGGGGCGTTTGTTTCATGCACCTTCCGACTCCTTGCCGAATACGCTGTGAGTGAACCAAGCGAACATTTCGGCAAAGGAGTTTTTGTTTATGGCGACTGGAATTCTACGCATTCAGGCATTTGCGGCCCGGCAGTCGGCACCGGTGGAGGGGGTCACGGTGAACATCGTCGGCGACGGCTTCACCGCGGCCCGGATGACCGACGCCGAGGGCAATGCTGCGGACGTGACCCTGACCGCCCCGGACTGTGCCCTCTCACTGGAGGAGGACAATACCACCCGTCTGCCCTATGCGGTGTGCAGCCTGACGGCTTCGAAGGCGGGGTACCGCACCGTCCGCATCCAGGGCATCCAGGTCTTTGCGGGGCAGGTGACGCTGGCCCAGCCGGAGATGATCCCCGAAACGGAGGAGGACCGGGACGTGGAGGTCCCGCCCATCGTCATCCCGCCCCACCCGCTGTTTGCGGGCGGCGGGGGCAGCGGCAGAGCGCCTGCCGATCCGTGCGCGCCCCGTGTGCTGGACCGGGTCATCATCCCGAAGAACATCACGGTCCATCTGGGCAAACCGGCGGCCTCGGCCCGGAACGTGACCGTCTCGTTCCGCAGGTATATCGCCAACGTGGCGTCCAGCGAAGTCTACCCGACCTGGCCGGAAAGCGCCTTGCGGGCGAACATCCACTGCCAGATCTCGCTGGCGCTGAACCGCATCTACACCGAGTGGTACCCCAGCAAGGGCTACACCTTCAACATCACCAACTCCACCAGCTACGACCAGTATTACGTCCACGGCCGCACCGTGTTCGATGTGATGGTGCGCATCACCGATGACATTTTCAACACCTATCTGCGCAAGCGCGGCACCGTGAACCCCTATTACTCCGAATACTGCGACGGCAAGTCGGTCACCTGCCCGGGGCTCAAGCAGTGGGGCACGGTGACGCTGGCCAACAACGGGCGCAGCGCTTTACAGATCCTGCGCTACTACTACGGCAGCGATATCGAGATCGTGCGTACCAGCAACATCCAGTCCATCCCCCAGAGCTACCCCGGTTCGCCCCTCCGGCAGGGAGGCAGCGGCACGGCAGTGTTCACCCTGCAGCGGCAGCTGAACCGCATCACCAAGGACTACCCCTTCCTTGGCAAACTGACTGTGGACGGCGTATTCGGCAGCCGGATGGCCGCCACGGTACGGGCGTTCCAGAAGCAGTTCAATCTGACCGCCGACGGCGTGGTGGGCCGCCAGACCTGGTATAAGATCAGCTATATCTATGTGTCGGTCAAGGATCTGGCCGAGCTGACCAGCGAGGGCGAGACTTTCAGCGGCACCCTCTCGGACGGCACCTGGGGCGGCACGGTCCTGCGCACCGGCTCCACCGGCAGCGCCGTGGAGCAGCTGCAATTCTGGCTGAACACCCTGGCCCAGTACGATTCCGCCATCCCCTCGGTGACAGTGGATGGCGTGTTCGGCAGCGGCACCGCCGCAGCGGTGCGGGCCTTCCAGCGCAAATACGGCCTGACCGTGGACGGCGTGGTGGGCCGTGACACATGGACCGAGCTGTACGACCAGTTCCGCAGCATCCAGTCCGACAACGGCACCCCCAATGCCTACCCCGGCACCGCCCTGCGGGAGGGTGCAAGCGGACAGAATGTGCGGCTGGTGCAGTTCTGGCTCAAGATCGCGCGTACGGTGTACTCGAACCTGAACAACATCACGGTGGACGGCAAGTTCGGCAGCGCCACCACAGCGGCAGTCAAGCGGTTCCAGACCTACTTTGGCCTGACCAGCGACGGTGTGGTGGGCCGCACGACATGGAACAAGCTATACGAGGTGTACAACGACATCGCCAACAAGCTGCTGTCGTCCAGCCTGCGCCCCGGCGAGTACCCGGGCGTGCTGCGCAAAGGCTCTTCCGGCACAGCGGTGCGGGAGCTGCAGTTCTACCTCTACCTCATGAGCGCCTACGAGAGCAGCATCCCGGCCATTGGCATCGACGGACAGTTCGGTGCTTCCACCGAAGCTGCCGTGCGGGCCTACCAGCGCTTTGCGGGGCTGACTGTAGATGGCATCGTGGGACGTACCACATGGAACAGCCTGTACGACAAGGCGTCCACTCTGCGGACATCCGGGCCGGTGGTCACCCTGAAACGCCTGCCCTACCCCGGTACCCCGCTCACAGTGGGGTCTTCCGGCAGTGCAGTGCTCTACTACAGCCTGCTTTTGCAGCGCATTGCCTACTACTTTACCAGTGTGGAGAACCCGCCCCTCTCCGACCAGTACACCGACGAGACTGCCGCCGCCACCCGCAGCGCACAGGAGCTGCTGGGCCTGCCCGAGACCGGCATTGCGGATGCCGACACATGGACAGCTGCGGAAGCGCTGAGCCTGCAGCTCGCCGCCGAAATGCCCAACCCCGACCGCAGCATCGGGCATGGCCCGGTCTACCCGGGCCGGGCCATCGGCGCGGGCAGCGTGGGGCCGGACGTGGCGCAGGTGGAGACATGGCTGAACGGGCGTTCCTGCCTGTACTGCACCGAGGGCTATGTGACCGAGAACCGCCGCTTCGGACCGGAAGAGACTGCCGCCGTCCGGCTGGCACAGCAGCGGGCCGGGCTGCTGGTGACCGGCACCGTGGACCGCGGAACATGGGCCGCGCTGCAGGCCCAGAGCTGCCCACACTGCAGCAAGGAGGAATGAGCGATGGCACGACTTCTGATCTACGATGCCTACGAGAACAAGGTATACACCTATGCAAACCTGAACGAGAACGACCCCATGCCCTACAGCACCGGCACCACCCTGCGGGTGCGGGAATTCCGGGGCAAATCCGCCAGCCCCACCCTGTGGACCACCATTGCGGCCATGGAAGCGTGGAACCTGACCCGCCGCAAGTACGGCAAGGGCATCCCGGTGGGATATGCCTTCCGCCGCATCTGGGAGGGCGGCCACGGCACCCGCAGCCAGCACTACGCGGGCGTATCCTTTGACGTGGGCCAAAGCCTGACCCGGACCGCCCGCACGGCCATCTACAACGCAGCCCGGGGCACCGGGGCATGGGGCTATGTGGAGCCGCTGAGCCAGACCCCCACATGGGTGCACATGGACCGCCGCTACGGCACGCCCGCCTGCAGCGGCACCACAGCAGGCTACCCCACCCTGCGGCGCGGAAGCCGCGGCTGCTATGTGATGATTCTGCAGGACGCGCTTTCCACGCTGGGCTACCAGACCGGGAGCCGTATCGACGGCATCTTTGGTGCCCGGACGGAGGAAGCGCTGAAAGGCTTCCAGCGGCGCACGAGCCTGCGTGTGGACGGTGTGTGCGGCTGCAGCAGCTGGAAAAAGATCAGCACCGCCGTCATCGGCGTGGGACGGACAAAAACGACGATCGATTGATAAACCCTCTCAGTCTCGCTTCGCTCGCCAGCTCCCCCGAAAGGGGGAGCTCTTTTGCATCTGATGGTTTGCACTCATAAAGCTCGCCCTTCGGGAGAGCTGGCACGGCGTCAGCCGTGACTGAGAGGGTTTTCTTCCCGTGAAACATCCTTCGCTTCCCATCACCGAAAGTTGAAACTTTCTCCCCCATCTGCCCTTTTCGTTGCGCGGTTTGGAAAAACGTGCTAAAATAGCTCTATTATTAAAATGGTTCATGTTGAAAACAAGAGGATTTGAGGGGTATTGTATCATGGAATTTTCCAAACGACTGGACTTGTTCGGCGACGAGATCTTCGCCGCACTGAACGAACGCAAGGTAGCTCTGGAAGCTCAGGGCCGTACAATTTATAATCTGAGCGTCGGCACGCCGGACTTTGCGCCTGCCGAGCACATCCGCAAGGCCATGATGGATGCCGCTGCCGACCCGCAGAACTGGAAGTACAGCCTGCGCGACCTGCCTGAGCTGCTGGATGCCGTGTGCGGCTACTACAAGCGCCGCTTTCATGTGGAGATCACCCCGGATCAGGTGGCCAGCTGTGCGGGCAGTCAAGAGGGCGTGGGCCACATTGGTATGGTGCTGTGCGACGAGGGCGACACCGTGCTGCTGCCCACTCCCTGCTACCCGGTGTTCATTGCGGGCAGTCTGCTGGGCGGCGCAAAGCCGTGGTATTACCCGCTGACCAAGGAGCACGGCTTCCTGCCTTATGTGAAGGACATCCCGGAGGATGTGGCCCGCAAGGCAAAGTATATGATCGTCTCCCTGCCCGCAAACCCGGTGGGCAGCGTCGGCTCCCCGGAGCTGTACGCCGAACTGGTGGCCTTTGCCAAAAAGTATGACATTCTCATCATCCACGACAACGCCTACAGCGACATTATCTTTGACGGGGCCGTGGGCAACAGCTTCTTCAATACGCCGGGTGCCATGGATGTGGGCGTGGAGTTCTTCAGCCTGTCCAAAAGCTTCAACGTCACCGGTGCCCGCATCAGCTTTCTTGTGGGCCGGAGGGACGTGGTGGCTGCCTTCAAGAAACTGCGCGGCCAGATCGATTTCGGCATGTTCCTGCCGGTGCAGAAAGCGGCCATCGCCGCCCTGACCGGCCCGCTGGACATGGTAAAAACGCAGTGCGGCCTGTACCAGCAGCGCCGCGACGCTCTGTGCGGCGGCCTGCGTTCCATTGGCTGGAATGTGCCGGACAGTCACGGCAGCATGTTCGTGTGGGCACCCATCCCGGCAAAGTACGCAAAGAGCATGGACTTCTGTCTTGACCTTGTGGAAAAGAGCGGTGTGCTGTGCACGCCGGGTTCCAGCTTTGGCCCCTTGGGCGAAGGCTACGTGCGCTTTGCCCTCACCCTGCCGCCGGAGCGCATTGCCGAGGCGGTGCAGTCCATCAAGGCAAGCGGTATCCTGAACTAAAAAATAACGGGAACGTCCATGCGGCGTTCCCGTTATTTTTATGCGTTCACAATATTCTCTCCCGCGCCATCCAGCCATGTGCGCAGGTTGTTGGCAGTAATATCCATCAGCCGCTGCAGGGCTTCGTTGGTGGCCCACGCGATGTGCGGTGTCAGCAGGGCATTCGGCAGGCCGCGCAAAGGGCTTGCCTGCGGCAGCGGTTCAGTGCCAAAAGCATCGGCACCGTAAAAGCCAAGCTTCCCGTTTTTCAGCGCATCGGCCACGGCCTGCTCGTCCACCAGTGCACCGCGGGCGGTGTTCAGCAAGATCATGCCGGGCTTTGCCTTTGCAAGGGTGGCCGCGTTGATCAGCCCCCGTGTTGCAGGTGTTGCCGGGCAGTGCAGGCTGAGCACATCGCTGCGGGCAAGCAGGGTGTCAAGATCCACGAATTCCACACCGTCGGCTTCGTACTCCGGCCGAACGGTGCGGGTGCACACCAACACCTCCATGCCAAAGGCCTTGGCAATGCGGGCGGTCTGCTGGCCAATGCTGCCGTAGCCATAGATGCCAAAGGTCTTGCCCAGCAGTTCCACCTGCGGCAGCAGACCGTAGGCCGCAGGCTCCTCGGTGCGCCAATGGCCGTCCTGCACAAGGCGATGGTAACGGTCGGCGCACTGGCAGATGGCCAGCAGCAGGCTGAAGGTCATCTGTGCCACACTGTAAGTAGAATAGCCCGGCACGTTGGCTACCGGCACGCCATGGCGGCGGCAGGCCTTCAGATCAAGGTTATCCGTTCCGGTGGCAATGATGCCCACCCACCTGAGCTTCGGGCACTGGGCCAGAACGGCTTCGTCGATGCGGCACTTATTCAGGAACACGATCTCCGCATCCCCGATGCGCGGCACCACCTCTTCCTGCGCGGTGCGCCCATAGCGGGTGATGTCCGGCACAAGCGCCTTCACACCCGACCAGTCCAGATCTCCCTGCTGTATGGCATAATCTTCCAGAACAACTGCTTTCATTTCAACTTCCTCACTTTCACATCATACGGGATACAGTGCCAGCACGGTGCCCTGCGGGCTTTCGCGGCTTTCCAGCGCGGCATAGCCTCGAGCCAGCAGGATGGCAATGTGCACCCGGTCGGCCAGCGGGAGCCATACCGGCGGCACATTCTGCGCAAGGCACCCGGCCTGCAGCAGAAAACACGGTGCCAGACTGTCCAGCGGGCGGATAGCCCGCAAAGCAAACCCCTGACGCAGATACAGCGGGATCAGCTCTTCTGCCGCACATTCCACCACGGCCCACCGTGCCCGCTGCCGGGCAAGAAACTCCTGCCGGGCAGCAGCCGCAGCCAGCAGCGGCGCAAGAGTCTCGGCGGCATGGCCGTCCGGCCCGGCTGCCGGGGTCAAAAAATATCCGCCTGACGTGCGGTTCCAGCCCAGAAAGCGGCGCAGCGCAGCCGCCGCTGCCACATCGGCATCCATGGGCAGCAGGATGCACCCGGCTCCCGGCACACCGCGTGTACTGTACACGCCCCACACCTCGCCTACCGTCAGCATCCGCAGCACCTCGCTGCGCGGACGGTACACACTGCTCACTTCGCTCTGCGCCAGCTGGCAGAATTCCTCCGCCGAAAGCCGCCTTACCTGCCGCGTGCGCGGCGGGTCACAAACCTGGATCATTTGGTTTCCCCCATTCTTTTTCAGTATGCATCCAGCATACCGGACCGGGGGCGAGAATCGGCGCGAAACAGGGCCGCTCTTTTTGTTTTACAGATCCAGCGTTACATCCTCGCTCAGCACCTGACCAATGGGCTTTGCAATGCACAGGTCGGCTTCCGCATCTGCCCCGGTGGGCTGCATATTGATAACCACCAGATGGTCGCCCCGGAAGTACCGGATCAGTCCTGCCGCCGGGTACACCACAAGGCTTGTGCCGCCGATGATCAGGGTATCCGCATGGCGGATGGCGTTCACCGCGCCGGACAGCACCTCCTCGTCCAGCCCTTCTTCATACAGCACCACATCCGGCTTGACGATGCCGCCGCACTCGGTGCAGCGGGGCACACCGGTGCTGTTGGCAATGAAATCCACATCGTAGAACTTACCGCAGCGGGTGCAGTAGTTGCGCAGGGTGCTGCCGTGCAGCTCGTACACTGTGCGGCTGCCCGCCGCCTGATGCAGGCCGTCGATGTTCTGGGTGACGACCGCTTTCAGCCTGCCCTCCCGTTCCAGCTTTGCCAGCCGCAGGTGGGCCGCGTTGGGCTTTGCCCCCTTCACGATGAGCTTATCGCGGTAAAAACGGTAAAACTCCTCCGGGTTCTCCTCCCAGAAAGTGTGACTCAGGATGGTTTCCGGCGGGTAGGCGTACTTCTGATGATAAAGTCCGTCCACACTGCGGAAGTCCGGGATGCCGCTCTCGGTGGAAACGCCCGCCCCGCCAAAGAACACGATGCTGCTGCTTTTGGCAATGATTTCTTCCAATGCCTGTACCATAACAAAAAACGCCCCTTTCGCCGGATGTACATTTGTGTTAAGATAACTTCAGTATAACACAAACTCACAGGAAAGGAAGCGCAACTTTTGAACGTCTGGTATGTGAACAGCATTCTGGGAACCTTCCGGCTGGAAGAGGAAAACGATGCCATCTGCGGGCTGACCCTCTGCCCGGACGGCGTACCGGAACTGGAACCGCTGCCCCGCAAGGTGTGCGAGACACCGCTTTTACAGGAAGCCGAGGAGCAGCTGAACGAATATTTTGCCGGGGCGCGCAGGGAATTCGATCTGCCGCTGGCCCCCAAGGGCACCCCCTTCCAGAAGGCCGTCTGGGCCGAGATGAACAAGATCCCCTACGGTGAGACCCGCACCTACGGCCAGCTGGCCGCTGCCATTGGCAGGCCCTCTGCCTGCCGGGCCGTGGGCGGTGCCTGCCACTGCAACCCCATCGCCATCCTTCAGCCCTGCCACCGGGTGGTGGGCAGCACCGGCAAGCTCACCGGCTACGCCTATGGCGTGGAGATGAAGCAATATTTGCTGGAGTTGGAACAGCAGGAGTAATTTTATGATCGGAATGCCCTCCGCGTTCGCTCTGGGCATTTTCAGCGGAAAATTTATTTTATATTTGTGTTTCAGAAAAGCCTGCGGGCTTTTCTGAAACACTTTTTCACCGTAGGGTCGCTGTGGGAAACTGCATCATACACAAAAGAGCCATTGCACATCCATTTTGTGCAACGGCTCTTTATTTTTCACTCCGTTTTACTGTGCACTGTAAATGCTGCCCATCGTCCAGGAATTATCCGCGCTGTACTTGGCGTGGTTGCGCAGGTAGGTGACCCATGCGCCGTAGCCGTTGCCTGCAGAGAGATGCACGCCATCCGGCGCTGCAAGCATCTCCTTCAGGTTGCCCTCGCCGTCGGCAAGGGTCTCCCACAGGTCAAGGTAAACGCATCCCTTGCTGGCGGCCAGCTGAGCCAGTTGTTCGTTCACACCGCGCAGCACATCCGATGCAAGGCCGGGCTTTTCGGCAGCTGCCGAGGGTCGCACCGGCGGGATAGACTGCACGTAGATCACGCAGTCCTCGCCCAAAGCCTCGCGCAGCATATCCAGCATCTGGCCATAGTAGGCAAGGAAGCGGTCCGAAGCGCCCAGTGTGGTGAGGGTGTTAGTGCCCAGCAGGATATACAGCTTCTTGGGCCGGGCAGCGGCCAGCACATCCAGCGCTACCTCCTGCCCGCGGGTGGGGCTTTTGACTGCGCTGCGGTTCACAATGGCATCCGGGCCAACGCCGGTATAGCCGCAGATGAGTGCCCCGTCCAGATTGATCTGGTAATCCGAGAAGCCCACCGTCAGACTGTCGCCCAGAAAGGCTGCGTCCGCAAAGTAGCTCAGGTCCACCTGCCCGCAGCTGGGCTGGCGGATGACGCTGGCATCATAGGCTTTGACGGTGTAGGCCCCAGCGCTCTGCTTTGCAGGGCCAAAGTTCTCCAGTGTGACGGCCTGCCCACCGGTGCTGCCATCCTGTGCAGCACTGCTGCTATCCGCTTCGCCCTGCATGGGCAGCGGTGCCAGAATGTTCTCGGCAATGCCGCTGGCGTTGGTAGACGGGGTATCGTCCGCGCCCTCTGCGCCCTTTTCCAGAATGGCCGTGATGGCGTAGGATACCAGCAAAATGGCGACCACTGCGCCCAGAAAGCGCAGCTTGCCGCTGACTGCGCCGCGCCGTGCCCGGCGCGGCGCAGAATGATACTCGTGTGAAATGCCCATGGTTTTTCCAGCTTTCTCCATTTTTCCCGCACAGAAGGGGGTTTTATCCGCCCGGGGCTGTGCGTTTTTTATTTTATCATAATTTTTTTGCCTGTGCAACCAATTAGGTCTTGCATACAACAGGCAAAACAGGTACAATAAGGATGTGGTAATTTTGCACATTTTACAAAAAGGGTGTGCACATGCCGCAAACTTTTTTGTATCACTTGCAGCATCCGGTTTGTTTGCCGCACGGTCTGCGGGCAGTGCAGGGCCTTTAGACCAAACCCCACTCTGGCGGCGCGGAAGCCGGAACCTGCAGCGATGTACAAATGATAAGAATGAAATTTGCAAAAGGAGGTACTCATGGCCAAGAATGTGATCATTGGTCAGAGCGGCGGTCCTACCGCCGTAATCAACTCCAGTCTGGCAGGCGTGTACAAAGCCGCCTGCAGCCTGGGTGCAGACAAGGTGTACGGCATGAAATACGGCATCGAAGGTCTGCTCAAGGAAGAAATGCTGGAGCTGAACGTCCTGCTGGACGACCGCATGAGCATTGAACTGCTCAAGCGCACGCCTTCCAGCTACCTTGGCAGCTGCCGTTACAAGCTGCCGGAGCCGGATGTGGACTCCACACCCTTCATCAAACTGTTCACCCTGTTTGACAAGTACGACATCTGCGCGGTGTTCTACATTGGCGGCAACGACTCCATGGACACCATCGCAAAGCTTTCCCGCTACGGTGAGCGCGTGGGCAGCAGCGTGCGGTTCATCGGTGTGCCCAAAACCATCGACAACGACCTGTGCCTGACCGACCACACCCCCGGCTACGGCTCTGCCGCCAAGTACATTGCCACTATTTTAAAGGAAGTCATCCGGGATTCCTCCGTGTATGACATCCGCAGCGTGACCGTGGCCGAGATCATGGGCCGACATGCGGGCTGGCTTGCCGGTGCGGCCTGCCTTGCGGGCGGCGACGACTGCGAAGGCCCGGATCTGATCCTGCTGCCGGAGGTGCCCTTCGATCAGGACAAGTTCCTTGCCAAGGTGGACAAGCTGCAGCGCCGCAAGTCCAATGTGATCATTGCGGCCAGCGAGGGCGTAAAGACCGCCGACGGCACCTATCTGTGTGATCTGGTGTCCACTGCCGGTCAGCTGGATGCCTTTGGCCACAAGGCCGTGCTCAGCGGCACCAGCCGTTATCTCTCCGACCTCATCCACGATAAACTGAACTGCAAGAGCCGCGCCATCGAGTTCTCCACCCTGCAGCGCTGCGCCAGCCATCTGGCCAGCCGCACGGACGTGAACGAGGCCTACGCTGTGGGCGGTGCCGCAGCCGCCGCCGCTTTTGCGGGCGAGACCGGCCGCATGATCGCGCTCAAGCGCATTTCCGCTTATCCCTACCAGTGCATCACCGAGTCGGTGGATGTGCAGCAGGTGGCAAACCTTGAAAAGAAGGTGCCGCTGGACTGGATCAGCCCCGACGGGATGCAGGTGACGGCTGCTTTTGAGGAGTATGCCCGTCCGCTGATCCTGGACGAGGTGACCCCCGTTTACGTCAACGGCACCCCGCGCCACATCCGTCTGTAACCCCTTTTCCCGCGTCTGTTTTCGTGCATCCTGCACGTAATATTATATTGCCGAAACAAAAAAACAAAAAAGGAGAAAT